>Ga0209017_10000740_pt1 | contig 29808 bp, 22 predicted proteins | sample YNPBryunderm2012_FD_185812 | JGI IMG/M metagenome (GOLD analysis project Ga0209017, IMG submission 185812) | Anoxygenic and chlorotrophic microbial mat microbial communities from Yellowstone National Park, USA - YNP Bryant MS undermat 2012... ...
CGCGAAGGCGGCTTCCAGGGCACCGTGGCCTACGAGATGTGCTCGCCGCTGGCCGGCGGCGGCAGCATGGAAAACCTGGACCGCTGCGCCCGCCGCTTCCTCGAGTTCATCCGCTCGTTGTGAACGCACGCGGCGCGAAGGTGAATGTGCTAGCCTTGTCCCTGGCGGGAAATGCGAAGGAGGAACCATGAGGAAGGTTAATCGGCGTTGGCTGCTTCTCGTTGCTTCGCTGCTGGCAGCGGCGGGTCAGTGCGTCGGGCAAGCGAGTCTGGTGGGGCTCGTGCGCGACCCTTCCGGTGCGGCCGTGCCGGAGGCGACTGTGACTGCGATTCACTTGCAGACCGGGCTGCGTCAGACGCGCCAGACAAGCGTGGAGGGACTCTACTCCCTGCCTGCGCTTCCCGTCGGCCAGTACCGCCTGGAGGTCGAAAAGACCGGCTTCCAGCGCTATGTGCGCGAAGGTATCACGCTGGCGGTCAACGACATCGTCAATATTGACGTGGTGCTCAAACTGGGCGCCACCGCCGAGACTGTCACTGTGAGCGCAGCCGCCCCCTTGCTGGAGACGCAAGTCGGCGGCATCCGTGGCCTGGTGGATCAGCAGCGCATTGTGGACTTGCCGCTCAATGGCCGCAACATCACTCAACTCATGTCCATCCAGGCCGGTGTGATCCTCCGAGCCAGTTCTTAACGGAGAAGGAGATGCCTTCGTAGTCAGCGGCAGCCGGCAGAGCGGCGTCTACTGGCTCATGGACTCCGGCATGAACACGGATTCCTACCGTAACTTCAGCGGGAATTTCCCCAATCCGGACGCCATCCAGGAGTTCAGCGTGCAGAAAACGAACTTCAGCGCCGAGTATGGGAATGCCATGGGCGCTGTGGTTAACGTGGTCACCAAGTCGGGGACGAACGAGTTTCACGGTTCTGCCTTTGAATTCGTTCGCAATGCCGTGTTCAACGCGCGCAATTTCTTCGCCGCCCGCCGTGACACCCTCAAGCGCAACCAGTTTGGGGCCACCCTGGGCGGCCCCATCCGTAAAGACAAGGCCTTTTTCTTCGCGTCTTATCAGGGCACGCGGCTGCGCAGCGATCCCGGCTTGACGCGCCAGTTTCTCCCCACCGCCGCCATGCGACGCGGGGACTTTTCTTCGCTGACGCGGGCCATCACCGATCCCCAGAGCCGGCAGCCCTTCCCCGGCAACCAGATTCCCGGCAACCGACTGAATCCAGTCACCCTGAACTTTCTGAGGTACCTTCCGGATCCCGGCACTCCCACGGGGGAGCGCTTCGTAGGCATTCCCGTGAAGAACAACCTGAATGAATTCATGGTGCGGGGAGATTTTTATTTGGGCAATCACCGGTTCGTGGGGCGTTACTTCCGTAACAAGCTGACGCGGCCTTTCGGCGGCAATGTGAACGATTTGGCCTCGATGTACGCTGCCGACGCCGGGCTTTCCCGCCAGCCTTACATGCAGCTTACGCTCAACGACGTCTACACGATCTCGCCCCAGTGGCTCAACAGTTTCACTTTCGCCTATCGTGGGCGCAGAACCTTCAACGACTGGAGCGCCGTCAAACTGCCCATCAACTTCCGCGACGCGGGGGTGAAGGGAATCGCGGTGAAGGATCCGGCTTCCGTTTACATCAATGTCTCAGGCGCCTTCCTGGCCCGCCCGGGGTGGAACTATGACAAGCAGGACTACGACCTCCATTGGGCGAACACCACCACCTGGATGCAGGGAGCGCATGAACTCAAATTCGGCGCCGAAATCGTGCGGTCTTCCAACAAGATCCGCAACCACTTCCGCACGATGGGCCTGTTTAACTTCACGGGCGCCATCAGCGGCAATGCCATGGCGGACTTCATGCTGGGAGAGGTTTACCAGTTCGACCAGGGCGGCGGCGAGTATAAGGATTTGTACGGGACTCGCTGGGGCTTCTTCGTGCAGGACAACTGGCGCTATACGCCGAACCTGACTCTGAACCTTGGCCTTCGCTGGGAACCCATGTTTCCCTATCGCGACACCCTGGGCCGGGTGCAATGCTTCGTACCGGGAGTGCGTTCGGAACGTTTCCCGAACGCGCCTTTGGGTTATCTGAACGCCGGCGATCCCGGTTGCCCCGAGGGAGGCTTCGATTCCTACTTGTGGCAGCTGGCGCCGCGCTTCGGCTTTGCCTGGCGCCCGGGCGGAGGGCGCAACGTGATCCGCGGCGGCGTCGGGCTGTTCTGGAATCCGCAATTCACCGTGCTGTACAACGGCTTTGTCAACGCCGCCCCGTTCAGCCCGCAGATTACGCGTTATAACGTGCGATTCGAGGATCCTTACGCCGGTACCGAAAACCCCTTCCCGGCCGGATTCGCTCCCTTCCTGCCCCCCAAGGACTCCAGGTTCGTTACCCCCTTGGGATCCTTCGGCTCCTTCGCCGGCGACTTCCGGCCTAGTTACCAGCAAATGGCGAATCTCACCCTGGAACGGGAGATTCTCGCCAACTTAGTGGTTCGGGCGAGCTACGTAGGGAATTTCGGCCGCCACCTTTCGATCAGCAATGACGTCAACCATGCTCGTTACGCGCCTGGGGCCTCGACCGCGAATATACAGCAACGCCGGCCGTTCCGGGACTTCACCCGGGTCTTTGTCACCAGTGCGGAAAGCAACTCGAGCTATCACGGCTTTCAGCTTTCCGTCGAGCGCCGCGTCTCCGAAAACTTCTCGTTCGAGCTGAATTACACGGTATCGAAGTCCATTGACGAGTGCTCGGCTGATCAGACGCCGCAGAATCCTTCCCAGAACGTACCGTTGAACCGTGCTTTGAATCGGGGTCTTTCCGACTTTGATTTGCCGCAGAGACTGGTGATTTCGCACGTCTGGAGCTTGCCCGGGCTATCCCAGCAAAGGGCTTGGTTGCGCGGACTTGTTGGCGGCTGGCAATTCACTGGGATCACCACGATCCGAAGCGGGTTCCCGTTCTCGGTGACCTCCGGCGTGGATCGGGCGCTCAGCGGCAATAACATGGACTTCGCGGACCTGGTCGGTAACCCTTACCTGGATCCCAACCGTCCCCGCAGCGAGCTGATCGCGCGCTACTTCAACACCGGCGCTTTCACCCTGAACACCATCGGCACGTTCGGCACCGCACCGCGAAACCTTCTCCGCGGCCCTGGCGCCGTGAACTTCGATTTCGGCTTCATGAAAAGCTTTGCCTTGGCCGAGGGGTGGCGTTTGCAGTTCCGCACCGAGCTGTTCAACGCCTTCAACAAGCCCAATTTTGGCAATCCGTACGCAGTCGCGAACGTGACGGCCCGCTTCGGTCGCATCGAAAGCGCGTCGGACCCGCGGATCATGCAGTTTGCGTTGAAGCTATTGTTCTAAGCGCCTTCCGCCGCTCAAAAGCTGTACCGCAACGTCAGCGTCGAATGCGAATTGCGGCGGTACTGGCCGAGAAAATCCGTGGGTGCGCCGCGGATCAGGGTGAATCCCGCGGTCGCCCGCCAGTGCTGCCCCAACGCCTGCGAGTACTCCAGCTTCAGCCACAGGCCGTCGCCGGTTCGCCGCACCGCTCCCTCCGCGGCTACGCTCCGGTTGGCGTCAATCGTATACGACGCGCGGCCCAGGAACGCTTGGGTCAGGCCGCGATCCGGCGCAAAGCCGGGCACGGGTCGCCGGCGGGTGACCGCCTCGCCGGCGTATCCTCCTACGAAAACCCACTCGCCCGCCTGCCGCTCGGCCTGCACCACGTATAGCACGTACTCATCGGCCTGCCCGGCGGGCGAGCCAAACCACGCCGCCTCCCCTTTCAGCGTCACCGGCCCCAACGGAACCGCCGCATCCGCGCCCCCCATCCGCAGCCTGGGGTGGAAACGCCGCGCCTCGATCCGCACCGGGAATTCAGCCGAGACCGGCCGTACCTCGAACGACGGCAGGTGGTTGTAGCCCTCGTAAAAGGAAAGGGAAGCTTCCCATCCCGAACCGACGTGATTCCACCGCGCCCCGAACTGCCCTCCGCCCGGCCAGTGCGGCGCCTCCTCGCGCACTTGCAACCACTGCGGCAGCGGCGCCCAGCGTTGATTCAGCAAGGGCACCCGGCTCGGCGTCAGGCGCGGCGCCCAGACCATCTCCAACGTATCCCCGTGCGCGCCCACCGAGAGACGCGCTGCAGTCACGGCCAGAAATTCGTTGTCCACTACGGCGAGAAAATCGCGCGGGGCGAAACGGTCCGTGGGATTCAGGATGTCGGCCTTGCCCCAACGGATGAATTGCTTGCCCAGCTCGAGCGTCACGCCCGGACGCTCCCAGACGACGCCGGCTCGCCGCACGGCGAAGGCAGGCCGCTGCCGTTCGCGGTCCTGCCAGCTCAAGGTCCATTGCCGCTCGGTCTGATGATGCGTGTCGGTGCGCGCGTCCAGGCCTCCCGATACGCGCCAGCCGCTGCGGATCCGGTACGTCGCTTCGTAGCGCAGCAGCGCGGACGCCACCACCCGCCCCCGATCGTTCGGCGCCGTCTGGGGGAATACCGCGGTCCTCAGTTCCAGGAACCCGCGCTGGCTGAAATCCTGCGCCGCCAGCGACAGCCCGAACATCAGCGCCAGCGCCGCCCGCATCAAAACTCCCGCCGCAAGGCCTGCAAGGTAAAGTCGCTTTCCTTCATGGGCACGTTATACTCGAGCTTTTCCAGGCGCAGGATTGTGCGGCTGTTGCGGCGCAGATCCTGCATCTCGATCAGCCGCGGAGTCCAGATGCCCTGCACGTTGTGAACCTCGCGATAATTGGCCCGCCGCACCAGCTCCTCGCGCACATAGTTTTCGATCCGCGCGAAGGTATAGTTTTCCTTGCGGATCCACAGGATCGAATGGGTATACTGCGAGGCGCGCGTTTTGCGCGGTCGCGACTCGATTTTCCAGCATGCCGCGCCCTCGATCGTCTCCTCGCCCAGCAGGCGGTAATCGTACTGGTTGACGTCGCGCTCCTCCAGGTCTTCGAAACTGAAGTCCGTCCCGAAGAATCGCGTGGAGCGGTCCTGCAAGGCGATGCGGCGTTCCCGTTGCGTGGCCGGCGTCCACATCCACTGATCGGACGCCCGCTCGGGGTGATTCAGGATGAGCAACGCCACCCCGCGGACTTCGGCCGGTTCGGTAAAGCGGATGATCGCTTTGCTGTCGCCGTGCGAACCCAGCCGCCGGTAGACCCACCGCTTCCGGCTCTTGCGTCCGCGCGCGTCTATTACCTCCAGGGTTCCTTCGTAACGTTCCGAATCCGCGCGCGACCGCCGTTGCGCCTCTTCGACGATCTGCCGCGCATCCTGGGCAAAAAAGCTTGCTGCCAGCAGCCACGTCGCCGCCTTACTCATACTCCAGAGCCTCCACGAGCGATCCTCGCACGGCGGTTTCCGCCGGCCACAGGCTGGCTGCCAACGCTGCGCCCAGAATCACCGGCGCCAGCCACGCCGCCAAAGGCAGCGGGAAGACATAGTCCAGGCTGAGGCCCGCCAGATCCCGTCGCGTCATTTCGAGCGAGTAGTACAGGCTGATCGCGCCCAGCCCCAGCCCCAGCACCAGACCGATCACGCCGATCGCCACCGCCTCCATCCAGATGGTATGCCGCACTTGCCGCTTGAAGCCGCCCACCGCCTGGAGGATCCCCAGTTCGCGTCGCCGATCCGTGATGGACACGGTGAGCGTGTTCACGATGCCCAGCACCGCCACCAGAATGGCTACCGCGATCTGGTTGTAGGTCATCGAGAACCATTGATCGGCCAGCCGGAAAATGTACCGGCGCACCTCTTGGTTGCCGAGGACGAACAATCGTCGCCCGCGCGCGCAGCGCTCCAGGATCTGCCGCTTGACCTCTTCGGCCGAGGCGCCGGGCGCCAGATAGACGCGAATCACGTTGACCGAATCGTCCGCCCACCACTGCCGGTACAGCGAACGATCAATCAGCAGCGTGCCTTGTTGATCGGAGTAATCGCGCGTAATGCCGGCGATCGGCAGCCGTAGCAGGCCCTGGGGCGTGGGCAGCTCCACCACGTCTCCGAGGCGCAGGCCGCGCAGGCGTGCGAAGCTTTCCGAAACGATGGTCGCCTGGCCGGCCGCCGTGCGGCGGTACATGTCGTCCAGATCGCCTTCCAGCGGCCGCCGCGGCACCGTCTCGGCGAGCTTGCTCACTTCGGCGGACACCAGCAGCACGGGCGTTCCGCGATAAGGTATGCGCGCGCTGCGCACCAACTGCACCTGTCGCACGCCGGGGATCCGCTCGATCTCCGATCCCACCTCGCCCGGCATGACGTAGGTGCGGTTGGCGATCTCGGCGTTGGGCGTCACGAAGAGATCCGGGTTCAGCGTGGTGTTGACCCACTCCACCAGCGAATTGTAGATAGACCGCGCCACGCCGCCGAACCCTATGACCATAGCCAGCGAAAGCATCAGGGCCGCCACCGTGGCCGAGGTGCGCCGGGGCGCCTGGATCAGGCTATCGGCCGCGAGCGCCCCTTCCACCGGACGCAGCCACGCCAGCACGGGTCGCAAGGCGCGCGCCAGCCACAGTGCCAGCGCCGGCGTCATCAGCAAGGCCGCAAGAATGGCGAGAATGTAGCCGGCATAAAACAAAACCAAGGACTGCCCCAGCCACAGGAAGATGGCCGCCGCAGCGGCTGCCCCGGCCGACAACCACCACCGGGCCCGCGTCTCCCCGGCCGAGAGCACCTGATACTTGCCTTTCTGCAAGGCGCGCACCGGATCCACTCGCGCTGCGTTCGCGGCGGGGATCCACGCCGCAATCAGGCTGACGACCACCCCCAGTCCCGCGCTGGCCGCGAGCATGCCGGGCTCGGCAGGCGCCGTCTGCACGTTTTGCACGACGCCGTAGACCTCCTGAAGCAGTCGCGCCACGTAGCCTGCGATCCAGCGCGCCATCAGCCAGCCTGCCATCGCGCCGGCGACAGAGCCGAGGCTGCCTGCCACCGCCGCCTCGCCCAGAAACAGCGCCCGGATCCGGCCGCGCGTCGCGCCCAGTGCGCGCAGAATGCCGATTTCCGTGCGTCGCTGGGTCACTGCAATGGCGAAGGAGTTGTAAATGATGAAGACGCCCACCAGCATGGCAAACAGGCTGGTGATGTTCAGCGTGAGCGAGAAGCTGCGCAGGATCGCCTCGAAATGCCGGCCCCGCGCCGCCGGCGGCTCGACTTCGAAACCCGGCCCCAGCGCCTCGTGCAACGCCCGTTGCCCCTCGGCGAGACTCACGCCTTCCTGCAACGCGACATCAATCCGGTCGAACCGCCGGCCTCGCCCCAACACGTACTGGAGCGCGTAAATGTCCATCACGGCCAGGTTGCCGCCGAACGCCTGCGAGAGGCCGCCGGACCGCATGATGCCCCGCACGGTGAACCACCGGGTCCCTTGCGCTGTGCCCAGCGGAATGCGGCTGCCAATCTCCAATCCGTTGCGCTGGGCGAATTCGCGCGTCACCATGATCGAGTCCGGCTGTGCCAGGAACACCAGCGGATCCTCGATGATCGCTTCCTCGCCGCTTTCCAGGTCGTAATCGCGCAGGCTGCGATCGCCCGTCATGTCCACGCCGATCACCAGCAGGTAACCCTGCCCCGGCAAGCCCGTGTCGAGCGCCGCCTCGATCACGGGTGCGGCTGCACGAACCTGCGGAACCGCCTGGACTCGCTCCAGGACTTCCTCCGGGAATCCCAGATCGCCCGCATGGACCTGAAGTTCAGTTCGTCCTGCGATTCCGTCCACCGTCCGGTGGAAGCTGGCCAGGACGGCGCGGTTGGCCAGCCGCATGGCAACCAGAACGGCCACGCCCAGCGCTACCCCCGCCACAGTCAGAGCCCAGCGCAGCTTGTGCCGCTTCAGGTAGGCCCAGCTCAGTCGCGCGAGCAGCATGGTCTATGGCGCGCCGGCCGCAGAATCCGCGACGATCTCCCCGTCGCGCAGCGTAAGAGTACGGGCGCAGCTTGCCGCCACCTGCGCATCGTGGGTGACGATCAGCAGCGTCGTCCCCAGCCGTTCGTGCAACTCGTGGAGCAAGGCGAGAATCTCGCCTCCCGTCCGGCTGTCCAGATTGCCGGTGGGCTCGTCCGCCAGCAGGATGGGCGGATGCGCGGCCAGCGCCCGGGCGATCGCCACCCGCTGCCGCTCGCCGCCGGAAAGTTCGTCGGGCAGGTGGTCGAGTCGCCCGCCCAATCCCACAAGGCCGAGCAACTCGCGCGCCCTCTGCTGCGCCTGTCGCCGATCCCACCCCGCAAGATGCAACGGCAGAGCGACGTTCTCGACGCAGGTCAGCGTGGGCAGCAGATGGAAGAACTGGAATACGAAGCCGATCTTCTCGCGCCGGAGCCGCGTCAGCTCGTCATCATCGAGCTCGGCCAGCGAGCGGCCCTCCAGGAGAATCTCGCCCCGGCTCGGGCGATCCAGACCGCCAATGAGATTCAGCAAGGTGGATTTGCCGGAACCCGAAGGGCCGACGATCGCTACCGTCTCGCCGCGACCGATCCGGAAGCTGACGTCGCGCAGCGCGACCACCTCGCGCCGGCCGTTGGAGTAGACCTTCGAGACCCGCCTCAGCTCGATCAAATTTCTATCATGGCATGCAGCCTTGCCCGCCAACTGCCTGACTATAATCATTACGTGTTCTGGCCACGCTGGCTCCAGGATGAGAAGCTGTTCTGGCGCGTAACTCAGCCGGCTTTCGTCTTTCTGGCTGCCCTGGGGGTGACCTTGTTGTTGCGGCGGTTGCTGCTGGCCAGGCTCCGCTCCCGGGCAAGGTCCAGCTCGTACGCTGCGGTTTTCCTGGAGACGATCCGGTTGCCTTCTCTGCTGTGGTGCCTGGCGGCAGCCATCGCGCTTTCGCTTGCTGTTGTCGAGCTGCCGGCGCGGCAGGCTCGTCTTGCTACGGACGCGATCGCCATCTTCCTGATCGTCAGCCTCAGCCTGGTGGGCGCTTCCGTCGCCGTGCGTTCCATCACCGCGTACGGTGAGCGTCAGGGCATGCCCCTGGCCATGGCCGGCCTGACGCGGACCTTGACCCGCCTGGTGGTGCTCGCCACCGGACTGCTCGTCCTGCTGGCTTACCTGAAACTCTCCATCACGCCCATGCTGACCGCGCTGGGCATCGGCGGCCTGGCCGTGGCGCTGGCGTTGCAAGACACGCTGGCCAACTTCTTCGCGGGGCTGCACATCCTGGTCGAGCGTCCCATTTTTGTCGGCGACTTCATCCGACTGGAAGGCGGCCAGGAGGGCGTGGTGACTGACATCGGCTGGCGCACTACGCGCATTCGCACGCTGGGCTCCAACATGGTCGTGGTGCCCAACACGAAAATCACCTCGGGTACGCTGTTGAACTACAGCCTGCCGCAACCGGCGGGCACGGCCGACCTGCCTATCCTGCTGGCGCACGAGGCGGATGCGGAACGCGCCGCCGTTATCGCGCGCGAGGAAGCGCTCAAGGTGGACGGCGTGGACCCGGAGTTCACTCCGCTGGTGTTTTGCGATCCGGGCGTGCTGCTCACGCACGTGCAATTGAGGCTGATCGTGCGCATCCACGACCAGACCCAGCGCGGCCGCGTCCTCTCGGACATCCGCTGGCGCCTGCTGCGGCGCTACCGCGACGAAGGCATCCCGTTGCCGCGGGTCGAGTCGGCTTTGTGGCGTGATGCCGCCCCGGCTTGATCCGCGTGGACGCGCCAGGCGCCTCGGCGCCGAGTCACATGTAGCGGAACGGCGTAGCGGAGGGCGACAGCGCCAACGAACCTTGCTCGGTTATCTCGACAGCCAGGTAGGGCTTCTGCGTGGCATCCAGGGTGATGGCGGCGCGCAGGTTCCGCGTGGGTACCTCGACCTCCACGCGCACCTCGCCTTCCTCCACCGCGACGTCGGAGGCATCCGCGCGCGAGATGGCGAGATTGGTGGTCACGTCTGTGCGCCGGTAGACTTCCCGCCCGTTCACGGTGATCACCACCGTATCGTTCCGGAATCCGTCGTGGAGAGCGATATGGAGATTGGTCATGCTCGCAGATCCTGCTGTGGGCGGGCGGCTGCGGCTTTGCCCGCAACCGGCCCCGCCCGCCAGCATAGCAATCGCGATGACGACAAGCCGGCTCGTCAACGCGCCGCCGCGGCCGCCTTGCGCGCCGCTTGCCGCGCCAGTTTGTCCCGGGTCTCCGCGGCCGCCTTTTCGTCGCCCAGGCTGGCCTGGCAATCGGCAAGTCGCGTCATGGCCATGGTCTGGGTGATGGGATCCAGCAACCCGGATTGAATCGCCGCCGAAAGCAGTTGCGCGCTCTCTTCCGCCTTGGGCCGCCGCACCGCCAGCCGCGTCTCCGTCTCCGGGGTGATGGTCTTGAACTCGCGTGCGGCGTTGACCCCCAGCACCAGCCGGGCGTAGTTGGCCATGGGATGCTTGCCGTGTTTGGCCAGCACTTCCTCGAAGGCTTTCACGCCGCCGGCCAAAGACTCGGCATCCGACCCCAGCAGGGCGAGGAGCATGCCCTGCGCCTCTCCGAAGAACAGCTCGGCCAGTTCCTCCTCGGCCGCGGTCACCGGATGGCGTACGCGCAGACTGAGGATGTTCGACGCGACTTGCGAGCCGTCCAGCGCCGGGTAAATCGCCCGGATCTGGTAAATACCGGCCTGGTCGAAATAAAATCCGTCGTGGCCGTAGCCGATATAAGCGCTGTCTTCGATCGCCTCGCCCGGGCCAATCTGCGTCTCCGCCCGGCCCATGCAGTGATCAATGATCGGGTCGTAGGCCACCACTCTGCCATCGGGCTTGCGAATGGCGACCTGCACCGCCCCGAGGTTGGGATGCAGGTGGGGATGCACTGTCTTCGCCGCGCCGTCTGCGAGCGACAAGCTGAGCTTCAACACCACCGGCTCGCCTAGGGCCAGGCTCTTGGGGCCGCTGATTTCCAGGCGCAAGCCCGAGACGTCCCGCAGCGGCGTGGCCAGGAAGCTGGTGTCTTCCAGACCCGCGCCCACCGCAAAATCGTTGCCCCCCATGATGATCCGATTGCGGAAAGCGTGGCGTAAATGGACCAGCTCGCCGTCATCGAATTGGAAGGGGAAGGCAGCCCAGAACGCCGCTTCGCCGCCCAGCGGGTAGCGCCACGGGTAATTCATCCACGACAGCGCATTCGGGCGGTTGGTTCCGGGAGGCGTGGCCAGGGCCTTCTGCCAGGAATGCAACAGATTGAAGCAATGCCCGAGCTCATGCACGTAAGTGAACAGTTGTTCGCGCAGCTTCTGGGGAGTCACCCCGCCCAGGCCGGCGTGGAACACCGCGCAGCCCTGGCGCTGCCGGCCTCTCTGGTCGAACATGATGCCCAGCAGGCCGGGGCCGTACTCATGCAGTTGCGCCACGAGCAACCAGACGGCCCACTGCGGCAGGTCGCGCCAGAGGGTGAAATGCCGCTCCATGGAAGCGTGCAGTTCGGCATCGCTCCAGCGCGCATCGCCGGCTTCGCCGATGTGGATGACGTCGCCCCCGGCCGTGGGCAGCATTTGGATGCCTGCTTCGGCGAAGGCGCTGACCACCGAAAGCGTCCGCGCGGGCCCGCCCGAGGGCAACGACCCGGTGTTGTAGGAGGAGAACACCGGCGTGCCGACGTCGGACACGCAGTCCGTTTCGAGTCGAACCGTGCGGAAATAGGCCGATTCGAACGGGCAGTGATACGAGGTGCCCGGGGCGCCGGAGGTGCTGAAAAACTGGACCGTCGCAGGCGCCGGCGGCCGCGCGATGTTGCGGCGGGGGATCGTCACCTGCACCACAGGCGCGCCTGCCGCAAACGTGTATTCGCCCAGCCCGCGGATCGTCACCGCGGCCGGCCCGACGCTGACCGCCGGGGAATTCACGATGAAAGAACCGAAATAATTGGTCGTTGCACCGGAAATCTGGTAAAAATCCCCGCTCACGCGCCTCATGGGACGCCTGCCGTCCACGTCCACCCGCAGTTCGAGTTGGAACGATGAAGCTGGGCTCCGATAGCGCCCGCTGACTGGACGCATGGGCAAGGGAATGTGGGGCGGCAGCGGTATGACAGGCTGGCCGGGAATGGGCTGGGCCGGCAGTTGTGTTTCCGCCGTGCCTTCCACGCCCGACGGCCCCATCTGCGCATTGGCCGCCTCGGCCGCCAGCATTTGCGCCGTTTCTTCCACGGAAATTTCACGCTCCATGGCTTCGCCGCCAACCGCCTCCACGAGCGTCGGATCGGAGTAATCCGCGCCGGCGCCCCCGTATGTGTAAGCAGAAGTGGAAACTTGACCGGTTCCTCCGGTCGGGTCACTGTGGTTCAAGGCAGTTCCTCCGGTATCGGATCGTGAGCACGATCCTGGCTGTGGCGAGAGGGCTGGACGGGCCGTGAGGGAGATCGGCTGCGCAACAGCACACGTCCACCTCCCGTGGGACCACATCCGAGGGCCGCCCCTCCTGGTTAATCTTCCGGCCGGCGCCCTTTCCGCTCTCTATGGCGGCGGGCACATCGAACCGTCGCGGCGAGTACGTGCTCCTACGCCTTCCCGTGGTGGGGGAACGTGGGCACCGGTGCTAGCGGGCTTGTCATTGCGTCGCTGGGAATTTCCTTTAGAACGGTTGATTTTTCAATTTCGCGCAGAAGCTGGACGTTGGGGATCGCGACGCTTGCCCACCTTTCCCATCGAATCCGACCGCGTCTCAGGCTCAGTGTATAGCAGCAGGGGGCCCATGTCAATGAAAAATTCTCAACTTTTTTGGGAAGCCCTCCCAGCACCCGGTCCACCGCCTCCAGCGTCTCGGCCACGTCCTGCTCGGTGTGGGCCGCCGAGACGTACATGCGACCGTCGGGCAGCGCGTACACGCCACGCTCGAGCGCGCGCAGCAGGAAGTTCGCCAGCCGCTCACGGTCGTCTTCCAGCGTGTCGCGATAGTCGCGCAGTTCGCTGCGCGAAGTGAAGTGCAGGGCGAAGGCGGCGCCGAAGCCGCAGACCTGGAGCGGAACGCCGTGGCGGCGCGCCGCCTCGCGAATCCCCTCCATCAATTGCCGCCCCATGCGATCGGCCTGCGCCAGGGCTGCGCCGCCATCGCCCTCCAGCACGGCGAGAGTGGCCCGCGCGCAGGCCAGCGAGATCGGGTTGCCGTTGAACGTTCCCCCGAAGGCCACGCCGCCGTCGAACATCAACTCCATGATGTCCCGTCGGCCCGCCACCGCGCTCAACGGAGGCCCGCCTGCCAGGGCCTTGCCGAACGTGGCCAGATCCGGCGTCACCCCGTAATGCCCCTGGGCGCCGCTCAGGCCCATGCGGAAGCCCGTGATAATTTCGTCGAAGACGAGCAGCGCGCCGTGGCTTTCCGTCAGCCGTCTGAGTCCTTCCAGGTATCCGGGCAGTGGCAGCAGGCAACCGCTGTTGCACAGCACGGGCTCCAGAATTACGGCAGCGAGTTCGCGGCCGCGCTCGGCGAACAGGCGCTCGACGATATCCAGCCGGTTCCAGGGAGCGACCAGAACGTTCTCGACGACGTTGGCCACTTGCCCGCGCGACTCCAGCACGGCATGCGGCTTCTCCGGCGAGCCGACCTCGTCCGCGCGCGGGTGGTGGCTGATGAGCACCGAATCCATCCAGCCGTGATAGTGGCCCTCGAATTTCAGGATGAGATTGCGGCCTGTGGCCGCCCGCGCCAGTCGCAGCGCCAGTTGCACCGCTTCGCTGCCGCTCGAAGTGAACGCAACCCGCTCGGCGCACGGAACCGACGCCTGGATCTTCTCCGCCACTTCGTATTCCAGCTCGTGCTGCGCTCCCAGAATATGCGGCCGATCGGCCTGCCGGCGCAGCGCCTCCACCAGCGCGGGGTGACGATGCCCGAGGATCAGCGGCCCCCACGCCAGCGTGTAGTCAATGTATCGGTTGCCGTCCACATCCGTCATCCGGCTGCCGGAGGCATCCGCAAAGTAAAGCGGAACGGGGAACTTCGCGCGGAACGGGCTGGAAACGCCGCCCGCCAGCGAGCGACGCGCGCGTTCCAGGAGGGCACGGGAACGGGACCAGCGATCGGCGGCTGCGCCTGCGTCCATGCTTCCCAAACTAACCCGAATCGCCGTTGTCAGGCGGGGTACTTGCCGCTGATGTAGTCGCTCAAATGCCGGATGGTCTGCGCTTGCGCGGAAATGATGGCCTTCACCAGATCGCCGATGGAAATCATGCCCACCACGCGCTCGCCTTCCACCACCGGCAGATGGCGCACGCGCCGCTCGGTCATGATGCGCATGCATTCGTCCACCGTCTGATCGGGCGACACCGTGATCAGCGGGCTGGACATGATTTCGCGCACTCGCGTCTCCCGGGACGATCGCCCCATGAGGATCACCTTGCGCGCGTAGTCGCGCTCGGAGACGATGCCCACCGGTCGTCCCTCTTCACAAATCAGAACGGCGCCGATGCGTTTTTCCGCCATCAAGGCGATGGCCTCGTAGACCGTCGCCTCGGGCGGCAGCCACCAGACTTCGCTTCCCTTCATCTTGAGCAGATTACGCACGGTTTCAGTCATCGCAGTCCCAGTCGCGTTTAACCTACTTTTTCAAAGACGGCGCGCGCTGTCAAGTCCGGTCTGACGGCGGCCTGCGTGTGATGCTACGATGTGGGCTCCCAAGTTAGTCACCGAGAGGCTGCATATGACGAAAATGTTACGGAACTTGGTCGTTCTGCTCGCCGCCGCGCTGGCCGTGGCGCAAGTTCGCGACCCGCTTCCTGTGCCCGACTTGCCCGGCTACCAGACCTTGAAGTGCGATTTTCATGCCCACACCGTGTTCTCCGACGGGCAGGTCTGGCCCGGATTGCGAGTTACCGAAGCCTGGCGCGATGGTCTCGACTGCCTCGCCATTAGCGATCACATTGATTACCAGCCGCACAAGGAAGATGTGCGCGTCGAGCCCTCGCGCTCGTACGTTTTGGCGCGCGCCACCGCCGAGCAGCTCGGAATCCTGCTGGTGCCTGCCTTCGAGATCGCGCGGGGCGACATCCATTTCAACGTTCTGTTCGTCACCGACTTCAGCGCTTACCGCGGCCTCGATCAGCATGCCGCCCTGCGCGTCGCACGGCAGCAGAACGCCTTCGTGTTCTGGAACCATCCGGGGTGGCGCCGTCCCAAGGCCGAATGGCTGCCCGTCGTAGATGAGTACTACCGAGAAAAGCTTTTCCAGGGACTGGAGCTGGTCAACGGTCCCGTCTTTTACCCCGAGGCTTTCCCCTGGATCGAGGAAAAGAAGCTTACGCTCATCGCCAACACCGACGTGCACGGCTTGACGGCCTGGGAGTATCCCAATCGCACCCGCACCATCACCCTGGTGTTCGTGACTCGTCGCGATCTGGACGGCCTGAAAGAGGCTTTGCTGGCACGACGCACGGTAGGCTGGCAAGGCGACAACCTCTGGGGGGCCGAGGATCACCTGAGCGCCTTGTTCCGGGCGGCGGTCCGAAACGACGGAGCCGAGTTGCGCGCGCGTCCCGGCGCCACCGTGCCCCTGCGGTTGCGCAACGATTCGGCCTTGCCCTTCCGTTTGGAGGTCAGGGATTCCGGCAGCTGGCTCCGCGGCGTCCGGCCTGTGGAGCTGCGTGGCCAAAGCACGGCAGGCCTGCCCTTGACGGTGGCCAAAGACGCTCCTGCCGGCAACCACAACGTAGATCTGCAATTGGAACTCACCAACTGTCACACCGCGCCGGGCAAGCGTTTGACGGTTCGCCTGCCGGTGCGCGTCGTGGTCGTCCCGTGAGAGGGCGACAGGACGAGGGCAGCCTGCCCCGCCCCTCGGCTATACTGTAGGCTACAGGAGTTTTCCAGGTTCTATGTTCGACCTTTTCCGGAGCCGCGCCCGTATCGTGCGTTTCGGCTTGGGCGCGCTGCTGATGCTTGTGGCCGTCTCCATGGTAGTCACGCTGATCCCGGGTTGGGGCAGCATGCCTGCGGACCGGGATCAGCCCGTGGCCGAGATCGGCGATGAGATCCTGACCCAGCGCGAAGTGCATCTGCAAATCCAGGCCGTCATGCGCAACAACGCCTTCCCGCGCGACATGGCCTACATTTATGTGCCCCAGATCGTGGATCAGATGGTCACCGACCGTCTGCTGGCTTACGAGGCCGAGCGCCTGGGCTTCCGGGTCACCGAGGCCGACGTCGCCCAGACCATCCGTTCCATCTTCCCCCAGCTTTACCAGGACGGCAAATTTGTCGGCCGCGAGTTTTACGCCAATTTTCTGGCGCAGCAAAACATGACCATCGAGCAGTTCGAGGCCAACGTCCGCAAGCAAATGCTGCTGACTCGCTTGCAGAACCTCGCCGCCGAGGGGGCCATCGTGACGCCCGAGGAGGTCGAGCGCGAGTATCGCCGCCGTTTCCAGCGCATCAAGCTGGAATACCTCGTCATCCCGGGCAGCAAACTTCGCTCCGAAGTGAAAGTCACGCCCGAAGAAATCCGGAATTTCTTCACCCAGAACCGCGCCCTGTTTCAGGTTCCGGAAAAGCGCAGTTTCGATGTGCTGCTGATGGACGAAAACAAAGTCGGCGAGCGCATTCAGGTTCCCGAGGCCGAATTGAGCCGCGCCTACCAGCAGCGCCAGGAGCAGTACCGCACGCCCGAGCGGGTCCACGTGCGTCATATTCTGCTGAAAACCACAGAGAAGCCCAAGGAAGAAATCCCCAAGATTCGCGCCCGCGCCGAGGAACTGCTGAAACAGATCCGGGCCGGGGCCGATTTTGCTGAGCTGGCCAGAAAGAACTCCGAGGATCCCGGCTCCGCCGAGAAGGGCGGCGATCTCGGCTGGATCGTTCGCGGGCAGACCGTGCAAGCGTTCGAAGACACCGCCTTCTCGCTCAAGCCGAAAGAAATCTCCGGCATCGTCACCACCGAGTACGGCTTCCATATCCTCCAGGTGCTGGAAAAGGAACAGGCCCGGTTGAGGCCGTTTGAAGAAGTCAAAGCCGAGCTGGCGCGCGACCTCAAGCGGCAGCGCGTCTTCGAGCTCATGCAGAACCTCGCCGACCAGGCAGTGGCCGAGTTGAACAAGGCCCCCATGCAGGCGGCGGAGATCGCATCGCGCCTGGAAGTGCCCCTCATTCGCGTGGATAAGGCCTCCTCCGGAGACCCCATCCCGGGTCTTTCCACGGGCGCCGAGCAGGTCTACCAGGCTTTGTCCGGACTGGAAAAGGGACGGGCCACGCCTCCCATCCAGATCGAGAGCAACAAGCTGGTGGTCGCGGTATTGCGTGAGGTCTTTCCCGCTCGTTCGGCCGAGTTGGCGGAAGTGGAAAACCAGGTGCGCGAGCAACTGATTTCGCGCAAAGTCCAGGAGCTGCTCGAGACCCGAGCCCGTCAGGTGCTCGAACAGGCCCGCGCCGCGGGAGGCGACTTGCGCAAGGTGGCTCAGGCGACCGGATTCGAGTTCCGCACCACGCAGGAATTCGGGCCCGACGGCGCGGCGGACGGCATCGGACCGGCCAGCAGCGTCATGGAGGGATTCGTCAAGCAAACGGGCGAGTTGTTCGGACCGGTGGCCATCGGCGACCAGCGCTTCATTTGCAAAGTCGCCGGGCGCAGCGAACCCGACATGAGCAAGTTCGCCGAAGAGCGTTCCAATATCTTGAACGCCCTGAAGTCCCGCAAGGCGCGCGAACGCAGCGAGCTGTTCATTGACTCGATCCGTACGCGCCTGGTGCGCGAAGGCAAGGTCAAGATTCACGAGGACGTGATCCGCAGGATCGCTTCCGCGTACACAAGCTGAAAGCGCCTGGGCAAGGCGGCGGGAGCGATGCTCGAAGCCCTGATTGATTTTCTCCGCACCCTCACCACGCCGGAGCGGCTTGTCAAGCTGCTCACCACCGTCTTTACGGGATGGCTGGGCTACGCTTTGCTGTTCGGCATCGTCTACGCCGAAACCGGTCTGCTCACCGGATTCTTCCTTCCCGGCGATTCCTTTCTGTTCACCGTCGGCGTGGTGGCCGGGGCGGGCCAGTTGCGCCTGGAATGGGTCTGGGCCGTGCTGATGACGGCGGGCATCTTGGGCGATTCCACCGGCTACTGGCTGGGACGGCGAACCGGCCCTATGATCTTCCGACGGCCCGATTCGCGTTTCTTCAAACGCGAGCACCTGATCCGCTCGCAGCAGTTTTACGAAAAGTACGGCGGCCGGACGATCATCATTGCCAAGTTCCTTCCCATCGTGCGCACGTTCGTGCCGTTCCTTGCCGGCGTCTCCCGCATGCGTTACCCGCGCTTCGTGGTCTTCAGCGTCAGCGGTGTCGTCTTTTGGGTCGCCAGCCTTACCACGCTCGGCTATACGCTGGGCAACGTCCCCCTGGTGCGACGGCACTTCGAGAAGGTCATCCTGGTGATCATCGTGCTTTCGCTGATCCCCGTGATCTCGGAATCCCTGCGCGCCCGCCGGCGCAGGAACGCGGCCGAGCCCGTCAGCGCGTCACCTCGACGGGACGTCCCCTGAGATGTCTCATTGCGCATATAGAGGGGCGATCGCCACCAGGCTCAACCCGATGGCGAACAGCACCAGCATCAGGGTCAACAACACCCTGACCAGACCCGTTGCGCCGCGGAATTCCTTCCACACCAGCAGGCCCCAAAGCGCGCTGATCAAAGTGGCCCCCTGCCCCATCGCATAACTGATCGCGGGGCCCACCTGCACTTCACGCGGCGCGCTGGCCGCCACGAAATTCGAGATCGTGCCCGTGGCCCAGATCAGGCCCCCGGTCAACCCGAGTATGTGCTGCCCGAGCGTTCCCCGGAAGTAATCCGTGATCTCCACCGGAGCGCCTTCCACAGGGACGTTCATGAAGAACAGGTTGAAGACGAAGGTGGACGAGAAAACCCCCAGCGCAAAGATGAAGGCAATGGCATAAGGGCCCAGTCCGCCTTCCCCTTGCTTGCCCAACTCGACCAGGGGATAGAAAGATCCCATCAGCACGCCGCTGGCCAGGCTCAATGCAATTCCTTTCCAGCTTGCCTTGGGGACGATGGCGCGCGTTTGACCGGCTTGGATTCTGCGACGGGCTTGCTCGAGCGCATGCGCGCGGTAGGCGATGGCGTCCACCACGATGGCCGCCACAACGATGGCCACCCCGGTGAACAGCAGCGTGGGGTTGCCTTGCGGGTTGATCGCATAGTTCCAGATGACGCCGATCACCAGCGCCAGCCCGATTCCCACCGGGAACGCCACCGCCAGCCCGGCCACGGCGATGGCGGCGACCAGGAGCATGTTGGCCAGATTGAAGACCACGCCGCCGGCGAAACCGTAAGCCATGTTGCGCTTGCCCGCACGCATCAGATCGTCCATGAACAGGAAGCCGTCATAGCCCAGCGTGCCGAAGGTGAAGGCGGCGATCGTGGCTGCGATGAGCACGCCCAGCGCGTAATCGAAGTAGTACAGCTCGAAGCGCCACTTGCCCGCCAGCTTGTAGGTGTTGGCCCACGATCCCCAGCAGAGCATGGAGAGAATCGTGAGCAGAAGCGCGCTTGTGTAGGTATCGGGGAGAACCATCCGCTGCCTCGCGAAATGCCGAGATTACAATGGGGCACTCGATCCGGTCAAGCCCGCCCTGCCCGGCGGAGCCTCCCCTGTGCCATGCTGTGGGCATGATGCAAGTTAGCCGACGCGACTTGTTGCGCAGCGCTCCCCTTCTGGCCGCGCCGACTCCGGCCAGCCCGCAGACCCCAATCCGCGGCCTCCACCTGAGCGCCCCCCGGCCCGATGAGGTCGCGCTGGCCGAGCGATTCATCCGCGAGGCCTTGCCGAGGGAAGGCGTGAACCTGCTCGTGCTGGAGTTCGGCTACCGCTACCGGTTCACGCGCCGGCCCGAAATCCGCGAGGACGGCGCGCTGGGTCCCGACGAAGTGGCCCGGCTCGTTCAGGCTTGCCGCGAGGCCGGCGTGCGCCTGATCCCGCAAATCAATTGCCTCGGTCATCAATCCTGGAGCAAGACGACCTTCGCGCTGTTGCGCGCTTACCCCGAATTCGACGAGACCCCCGGAAAGTATCCCGACAATCAGGGCATCTACTGCCGCAGTTACTGTCCGCTGCATCCGGAAGTTCACGCCGTGGTTTTCGATCTCATTGACGAGCTGGCGGATGTGTGTGGCGCCGATGCCTTTCACGTGGGCATGGACGAGGTCTTCCTGATCGGCGAACCGGATTGCCCGCGATGTCGCGGTCGCAACAAGGCCGAACTGTTCGCGGCCGAGGTCAAGACGCTGCGCGATCACCTCTCGAGGAAGGGGCGCCGGATGTGGATGTGGGGCGATCGCTTCCTGGACGGCGCCCGGACCGGCCTGGGGAAATGGGAAGCCAGCATGAACGACACGCATCCGGCGGTAGCGCTCGTCCCTCGCGACATCGTGATCTGCGACTGGCACTACGAGAAGGCCCCGCCCACGGCCGCCTGGTTTGCCACCGAAGGCTTTCCCGTCGTCAGCTCGCCCTGGCGCAAGCCGGAGGTTGCGCTGGCGCAATGGGACCTGGTCCAGCTCGTCCGTCGCAACGCGCCGGATGCGATCGCCTCGCGGATGCTCGGGATGCTGCAAACCACCTGGAGCGGCCTGGGCGCCTTCGTGCGCGCATATTTCGGCGAAGCCCCGGCCAACCAGCGGGTCCAGGAGGCCGTAACCTGCTTCCGCACGCTGTTCGAGCAACTGCGGCGTTCCGGCTGAGGGCGCGGGGCTTGGGCTATTGTACGGGGGCTCCGGCTATGCTACGGTATAGGTTCATCCTCGAGGAGTCTGCGCGATGGAAGCGTTAGGGTTGATCGAAACCAAAGGTCTGGTCGGCGCCATCGAGGCGGCTGACGCGATGGTCAAGGCGGCCAACGTCGTCCTTGTGGGCAAGGAGTACGTGGGCGCGGGCTACGTGACGGTGACGGTGCGCGGCGATGTGGGCGCCGTGAAAGCGGCCACCGATGCCGGCGCGGCGGCGGCACGCCGCGTGGGCGAGCTGATCGCAGTGCACGTCATCCCGCGACCGCACGAGGAAGTGGAAAAGATCCTCCCCGGGCCCAAAAAGCAGGGCTGATTGCGGCCCGCCTGATTCGTCGAGCCGCCAGAGATGCCGGAAGAGCAAGAGCAACGCAGCGTCCAGGATGCCCGCAGCAAGGTCGCCCGTGCCTGGGCCGCCTTCCAGAAGTACCGCCTGTTCACGCAACAGCAGATTGACGAGATCGTCGAGGCCATGGCCGAAGCGGGCCGCGCCAACGCGCGGCGGCTGGCCGAGATGGCGGTGGAGGAAACCGGCTACGGCAACGTCAAGGACAAGATCGCCAAGAATCTGCTGAATGCGGACTTGCTGGCGCGCACGATCCGCGGCATGAAAACCGTGGGCCTGTTGCGCGAAATTCCTGAGGAGAAGATTGTCGAGATCGGCGTGCCGTGCGGCGTCATCGTGGCCATCGTGCCCTGCACGAATCCCACTTCGACCGTCATCTACAAGGTCCTGATTTCACTCAAGGCAGGCAACACCGTCGTCATCAGCCCGCACCCCAGGGCCGTACGGTGCACGTTGGAAACGGCGCAGATCCTGTACGAGGCGGCGCGCCGGGCCGGTGCGCCCGAAGACGTCATTCTCTGCCTCGAGCAACCGAGTTTGGAGGCCACGCAGGCTCTGATGCGCCACGAGCACACGGCGGTCATCCTGGCCACTGGCGGTCACGGCCTGGTGCGCGCTGCCTATTCGTCGGGCAAACCGGCCTTCGGCGTCGGACCCGGCAATGTCCCCGTCCTCCTGGACACCAGCTACCCTGTGCCGGAGGCGGTAGCCGGCGTCGTCGAGGGCAAGGCTTTCGACTACGGCACGGTGTGCTCCAGCGAGCAGACTCTGGTGGCTGAGCAATCGCTCCGGGAGCCGATCCTGGCCGCATTGCGGGCGCAGAAGGCCCACCTCTGCACGGAAGCTCAGAAGGAAGCCCTGGCCCGGGTGCTGGTGCGCCCCAACTTGCAGATCAACCCGGACTGCGTGGGCCAGGCGCCCACCAAACTGGCGCGCCTGGCAGGTTTCGAGGTTCCGCCGGATACCTCGATTCTGGCCGTCGAACTGGCCGGCGTGGGCAGGGACCACCCGCTCTCGGTCGAAAAACTTTCGCCCGTGCTGGCGCTGCGCTTCGTGCGCAACTTTGCGGAGGCGCTCGACACCTGCGAGGCCGTCTTGCGCTTCGGCGGCCTCGGGCACACCTGTGTGATCTGGTCCAAGGACGAGGAACGCATTCGCGAGTTCGGGCTGCGCATGCCGGCCTTCCGCGTGCTGGTCAACACCCCCGGACCGCACGGATCGGTCGGCATCACCACCAAACTGATGCCTTCGATGACGTTGGGTTGCGGCGCCATGGGCGGCAACTCCACCGGGGACAACGTGGGCCCGCAGCATCTGATTAACATCAAGCGCGTGGCCTGGAAAGTGCGCGAGGCCGCGGAGGCGTTACCGTTGCCGCCTTACGAAGAAAAGGTCGCCGAGCCGGTGGCCGGGCCGCCGGCGCTGGATCGCGCCGCCATCGCCGCCGCGGTCGAGCAGTACCTGCGCGAACGCGGCTTGGCGCCGGCGGCTGCTTCCGCTCCCGGCCCGTCCCCGACCGTGGTGGCCGCAGAGATCGTGGATCGCTTTTTGGCCTCGCGCGGCAAAGCGCCCGCCAGTTGCCCCAAGGAAGCCGGCGTCTGCCCGGCTTCGGCGCACGAGCAACCCCCGCAACCCGCGCCTCCCGAGATGGCCCCGCCCGCTCCCCCCGTCTTCATCGCCGACTTCGTCTGCGAAAACGACGTGCGGGCCGCGATCCAGCAGGGACGCAAGATTTACATCGGACCGAAAACCATCGTGACGCCCGCTGCCCGGGATTTGGGCGAGCAGCACGGCGTCCTGGTCATGGCGCAACGCTAGCATGGAACTGAATCTGGATACCCTCAAAGACGAAATCCTCGAGTACTTGAAGATCGAGGGGTTCACGGTGTTCTACGGCTTCACCCGCATGCTCGACGAGCTGCCGGCCGTCTATTGGAATACCGAGTACAGGCCCGATTTTCGCGAGTTTCTCCAAGTGGCGCGCGATCTCGGCGTGAGGGTCGTCGTTTACATGGCCCGCACTTTCGACGCCGAAATGGTGGACAGGACCATCCGGCTGCTGGACGAATGCGACTTTTCCCGCGAAGAAAAACGCTCCTACGAGCGGCGTCTCCGCGACTTCCGTCCTTATGACGGCTTCACCTGCGTCATCGAGTTGTCCTTCGATTACCAGTCTCGCGTTTACATTTTCGGCCTTGAAGCCGACTGGTACACCGACTTCCTGGAACTCAGCGAAGAGGTGGAGGCCGCCGCCCGGGAGAGTGCGTCGGAGGAGGACGAAGACGAAGGGTCCATGGGCGGCTACTTCTCGCGCAACTGATGCGGCCGTCGAAGCTGCCGGCGCGCTGGCGAATCGCAGCCGGGGACGAACGCGAGGCGGCGTGCCTGGCGGCCTCCGTGGGTGTCAGTCCACTGGCCGCACGCGTGTTGCTGGCTCGCGGCTATCGTGACCCCGGGGAGGTCCGCCGCTTCCTGCATCCCTCGCTCAACCAGTTGCACGATCCGTATCGGATGCGCGACATGCAGGTGGCGGTGGATCGGCTTGGCCGCGCCATCGCGCAACGCGAGCCGCTTCTGCTTTACGGCGATTACGATGTGGACGGGGTCACCTCCCTGGTCATGCTGTACAAGGCCATCGAACTGGCAGGCCATCAGGCGTCCGTAGTGATCCCGCATCGCTTGCAGGAGGGATACGGCTTGCACGCCCACCTGGTGGAGCGGGCGGCGGGCGAAGGCGTCCGGCTGATCGTGAGCCTGGACACGGGGGTTCGCGCCACGCCCTCCATCCTTCGCGCCCGGGAGTTGGGCGTCGAAGTCATCGTGGTGGACCATCACTTGCCCGACCGGGAGCTGCCTCCCGCGCTGGCCATTCTCAACCCGCGCCGCCCCGACTGCCCCTATCCGGAGAAGAATCTCACCGCCGCCGGCCTCACGCTGAAGCTCATCCAGGCCTTATTGGTCGGTTTGAGCTACCCGCCCTCGCGAGTGGATGCGCTGTTGCGCTCTTTCATCAAGCTCGCCGCCATCGGCACGGTGGCCGATGTCGCGCCCCTGACCGGCGAGAACCGCATCCTCGTCAAGCACGGTTTGGAAGGATTGCGTTCGGTCCGCAACCCGGGCCTGCGCGAGCTGTTGAAGGCGGCCGGCCTCGAGGGCGGACCGGTCACCGCCGAGCACGTGGCCTTCCGCCTGGCGCCGCGCTTGAATGCCGCCGGGCGCATGGACCATGCCGCCAAGGTGATCCACCTTCTGCTCACCGAGGAACCCGAGCTGGCCTGCCAACTGGCAGGTCAGTTGGAAGATTGGAACCGGCGCCGACAGGCCGTGGAGGAAGACATCCTGCGGCAAGTCGAAGCACAGTGCCTGCAAACGCCGGGGATTGACCAGGACGCTGCGCTGGTCTTCAGCGGGCCGTTTCACCGTGGCGTGGTCGGGATCGTGGCTGCTCGGCTTGTCGAACGATTCCACCGGCCGGTTTTCGTTCTCAGCCGGATCCCGGAAGAGGGTCTCGCGCAAGGCTCCGGCCGCAGCATCCCTGCCTTCCATCTGCTGGAAGCCCTGGAAAGCATGGCCGATCTTTTCCTGCATTACGGCGGGCACCGGCAGGCTGCCGGCGTGACTCTTCCCTTGGATCGGGTGGAGGCGTTTCGCCGCCGCCTCAACGAATATGCCGCGGCGCGGCTGCGGCCCGAGGACTGTCAGCCCTGCCTGGAGGTGGATGCGGAATTCCGGCTCGAGGAACTCAACGAGCAGGCCGTCGGCGATCTGCTTCAAATGGCGCCCTTCGGCTATGGCAATCCGGCCCCGGTTCTGGCGTTGCGCAACGCGGAAATCCCGGTTCCCCCCGTCGTCTTCAAGGAGCGACACGTGAAGGTTACCTTGCGCCAGGACAACCGCTCGCTGGTGACCAAAGCGTGGGATTTCGCTCCGCGCACGGCGGAATTAGCGCCCGGCGCCCGCCTGGATGCGGCGCTGTGTTTCAAGACCGACCCGTGGGCCGCGGCGCGCGGCTACCCGGGATGGAGCGTTGCGCTGCTCGACGTGCGCGCGGCTACACAATGACGTAAGGCGGATCGAACTCGGGCAGTCCCCGCTGCCGGCTCGCCATCCATCGCAGCATGTAGATCACCCGGGGGTCGGTCTTGCGCCCCAGCAGGGTGTTGGGCAGGACCTCCAGGAGAGCATGCGCCGCCGGGTCCGGAAAGTAATCCATGTCCGTCTCCATCAGCACGCAATCCAGGCTGCCCCTGAGTCGGCGCCGACCTTCGTGAAACGTCAGTTGCAGGTTGGCCGCGGGCAGTTGCGTCTCTTTGAAGCTGGCTGTGGCGCCGGGGTGGAAAGCTCCGGGCAGCAGCTCGGGCATGAACCGACCGGATTGAGCGGCCCGCGTAATTTCGGCGAGAAGCTCGGTTCGAGCCCACGCAAAGAAGCGGTCCTGCGCCGGGGCCGGGTCCCAGCTCACTTGCACGACATAATCCAGGGCGGTGCCCGCGCCCAAAGGGGTCTGCTCGAGCGCCGTCATCAGATTGAGCAGGCCGGCCAGCGCTTCGGGTCGCCGCTCGAGCAACTCTTCGTATGGTGTCCGCTCCAGCAACTCCGGCCAGCGGGCCCGGGTCGCCGCCAGCCGGTCCCACAAGGCCGCCCCGAAATGAAACGAACCGTTGCGAGGCAGCACCATGAAATCCAGCGTCATCGAGCGCCCCGGCGTCAAAGGCAGGCCGCCGATTCCGCAGGTCAGGCAACCCGGCGCGGTGACGACCACGCGGTAGTTATCGCGGAAGTCCCCATGGCAGGGGACGTCGCGGAAGTAGACTTTAGGCCCGTGATGATAGCGCGCCGAGAGGATGCGGCCGCTTCCGTTGATCAGCCGGATGAGGATCCGCTGCGGGCCTTTCAGCGGCTGCCGAGCGCCGTCGAACAGGTTGATCATCAGGGAGGTGGTGGAGCCGGGCATTTCGCCCCACGCTTACATCCAGCCTGAGGCCCTGAGACCGCAAGGTGCTCCTAAGGTCGTGAAAAAAATCCCGGAAATGTTTTTGCTCTCTTTGTGACCGCGGCCTCCGGCGGCGCTTCAGGGTCGGCTCTCGCGCCGGCGCAGGTGCTGCTCCTCGAGCACGCGCGGATCGTCCAGCCGCGGAGAGGGCTTGGGATCGAGCGGGTCCCGCGCCCGCGCCGGGTCGAAGATCCGCGGGTCCACCGGCAACGCTTCGTAGGGCGTGAAGTCGGGCTCGTTGGTGAAGCAATCGGCCAGATCCGCCGCCGTGGCGTCGAAGAGATTCAGAGGAGGGATCCCCAGCAGACGGAAGATCGTTTTCAGCAGGCCGGGGAAACTCGAATTCACGTGCGAGACATAGTTGCGGCGCGCGTACGGGCTGACGACCAGCAGGATGGTGCGATGCGAATCAATGTGATCCACCCACCCCTGCGCATCGTCCTCGGTGATGAAGATCGCCATCTCCTTCCACCAGCGAGTGCGGCTCAGGAACTCGACGATGCGGCCCAGCGCGTAATCGTTGTCCGCCATGTAAGAGGCTTCGTAAGGATAACCGTCCTCGGGCCGGGGCCGGGCCAGGTGATCGTTGGGCAGGTGGATGTAAATGAAGCGGGGGAACGGCTGCGCGCCGGAAAGGTAGAGCCGTCGCACCTCGGCGATGAACTGGTCCGCGCGGTACTGATCGGGAATGTTCATGTTGTACTGCGGATACTCGCGCGAGGTGTTGCGGTAAAGCGGCTCGGGCATGGGGACGTTGGTCAGATATCGCGCCCCGGTCGGTTTGAAACCCGCCTGCTGGTAGACTCCCGCCAGCTCGAATCCTTCGCCGTAGTTGCGGAAGCTGATTCCGTGTCGTTCCAGGTGGTGCCACAGCGCTCCGGCCTCGAGCTGCTCCTCGGGGTGCAAGGACGAACTGGATTGCGCGAACTGGAGCCGCCCCGGTGCGGCGGTGGGCAGGCGAAAGTCTTTTTGCCCGCCGTAGGCCGCCATCAAAGAGCTTTCGGTCCAGGCGTTGGGGTACGAGCCGACCAGCCAGTGATGGCCGTCCACGCTCACTTCCGAGTCGGCGTAAAAGTTGTCGCTGAAGGCGAAACGCTCGGCCAGGGCGCGATGGTTCGGCGTGATGTTGACGTTGCGCAGGATCAGGCGCGATTTCTGGGTGCGCCGGTCCGAGACCACCTCGCCCCAGCGTCCGAAACGCGCCAGCACGGGCGATCCCGCTACCGGCCCGTTGGAGGCGAACTGGATGTCTCCGAAGATCTCGTCGAACGTCCGGTTCTCTTTGACGATGAGCACGACGTGGCGGATTTCCCTGGGCAGGGCGGCGGGCGGCTTTTTCGAGGGGATCAGTCCGTTGTATTGGAAGACGCGCGCCGTGGCCCGCTTGAGTTCGTCCTGCCCGGGCAGCGGGTAAATGGAAATGCATCCGCGGCGGAACGAACCTTGGAAGCTTTCCGTAGCCTTGCGATCATGGTTAGGCCCGGTTCCCAGTCCCTTGGCGTTGGTGACAAAAACCGTATCGCGGTGAATCGCTACCCGCGTGGGGAACCAGGCCGCGGGCAGGTGACCCAGCACTCGCATTTCGCGAATGTCAATCATGCCGACGGCGTTGATGCCTGCTTCGGCCACCAGGAGCCGGCGGCTGGCCTGGTGGTACGCCAGCCCCACGGGCAGTACGCCGCGCAGATGTTCGAGCCCGGCGATACGAATCGGAATCTCGCCGCGAACGCGGTTGCTCGCTGCCTCGATCACCGTGATCGAGTCGTTGTGTCCGTTGGAGACGAAGACCAGCCCGTCCCCGTACGCGATTCCCGAGGGACTGCTGCCTCCGAGACTTCCCTCGCCAAACGGTAATCCGGTGCGCACGAACGTTTCGACCCGTGGCGCGGCCGGATCCTCCAGATTCACCACCGCCACCGAGTTGGACTCCGGAGCGTTCGGGTCGCCGAGTCCGGGTACGTCCACGGGGCCGCGAGACGTCTCGCGTCGTGCTCCCGCGAACGCCTCCGGCGAGGGGAAGCCGAACGCGGGGAAGGGGAGGCCGGTTTCCCGTGGGTTCTTCGGATCAGCGCCGGCAATCACACGGTACTCGAACATGCCGAGGTTGGCCACCCAGGCCTTGCGTCCATCCGGCGCCAAGGCCAGCGAAAAGGGCAGCCGTCCGACGCGCACGGAGGACACGAGGCGGTGCCGCCGCAAGTCAATCACAGCCAGCCGGAAATTGGCCTGATCCAGCACGTACAGAAGGCCGCGACTGCGATCGAGCGCCAGGTCGCCCGTGTAACTGTCCTGATAGCCTCCCTGGTTGAGCGAGTAAATACGCTTGACGTCGCCGGTTTTGGGGTCGATGACGCGCACGCGGCCCGAGTTGCCTTCGGAAGCATAGAGCGTACGTTCGTCGCCGAACGCCAGCCCCATGAAGACGCTTCGCCAGTCGTCTTCCGGTTCGGGCTCACCCGGCTGGCGCACGGGCGCGATCAGGTGGCGCGTTCGCCAGAAGCCGCCCTCCTGCTCCAGCAAGGTCAGCGAATACCGGCGGGGTCCGCCATTCGCCGAGACGACCAATTTGCCGCTTGGGCTGACCGCCAGCCCGAACGGTCCGGGACCCGTGGTGTACTGCCGGCCCCACGGCTCGATGATCCTGCCGCCCGGCAAAATGGTCTGTGCGCCGGGACGGCGAATCGCGTAGCGCGTGCCCGCGGGCGGCACGTAGTGGACTTGCGCCAGCAGCAGCGCCACGGCCACAGGCAAAATAGTCATGTTGTCCGCCTGACCCGCCGCTTCCGTCGCGCGGGTTCCGCTGACAATTCTAAGCTACGCGAGGCACTCGATGAATCGCCGATCTTTCCTGTTCACCATGGGAGGCATGACAATGACGACCACGGCCGCGGCCGCACCCGGGAAAACCCGGTTCTACACCTTGCAGCAGTTCTTCCTCGAGCAGGGATCGCAGGTGACGCGCATCCACGACTTCTGGAGCAAGGGCTGCCTGCCCGTGCTCACGAAATTGCACTCCGGCCCGATCATCGTTCTGGAATCGCTGGTCGCGCCGCACATGCCCCAGTTGCTCGTCATCACCGGCTACCGGTCGTTGGTCGAGATCGAAAAAGTGCAATCCGCCTTGCATGCCAACGCGGACTTTCAGCGAGCGCTGGCCGAGTGGGAGCGCGATCCTGAGCCGCCCTACGAGCATTATTCGAGCAGCCTGCTGGAGGCGACCGATTACTCGCCCGAGATCCAACCCCTGGATCCTCCGCCCAAGACGCCCCGCATTTTCGAACTGCGAACCTATCACTCGCCCACCCTCCGGCAACTGCGCGCTTTGCACGAGCGCTTCGCCGGTCCTGAAATCAAAATCTTTCATCGCGTGGGCGTGCACCCGATCCTGTACACCACCACCATCTACGGCGCCAATCAGCCGAATCTGACTTACCTGACCCCGTTCGAAAACCTGGCTGCGCGCGAGAAGGCCTGGGCGGCTTTTGCCGCCGATCCGGAGTGGATCAAAGTGCGCAAGGAATCCATCGAGCAGCACGGCCAAATCTCGAGCGTGATCCAGATCTGGCTCTACCGGGCGACGGGCTACTCGCCGATCCGGTGAGGGGGACTGGAAGGCGTGAGCGGGACCTGCTCTGGGATTGGCGTCTGCGCGGATCGCTGTTTCAATCCACGCCCGCGCGCGGGCAACAACGCCGACACCACCTCGGCGGCCTCGCGGACGAGGCGTTTCAATCCACGCCCGCGCGCG
>Ga0209017_10000747_pt1 | contig 29658 bp, 26 predicted proteins | sample YNPBryunderm2012_FD_185812 | JGI IMG/M metagenome (GOLD analysis project Ga0209017, IMG submission 185812) | Anoxygenic and chlorotrophic microbial mat microbial communities from Yellowstone National Park, USA - YNP Bryant MS undermat 2012... ...
CGGCGCGCCCGCGGCGCTGATCGGGCGCTACGGGCGACAGGACCTCGAGCAGGTGTTCCTCGACATCGCCCGTGGCACGGGCGTGGCCGCGGGGGGCGGGGCATGAGCGGATCGGCGGCGCGGCGCGTCTGGGGGCTGATCTACCGCCACCTCGCCCTCTACCGGCGTTCCTGGCCGAGGCTGATCGAGCTCGCCTACTGGCCGGTGCTGCAGATGTGCATCTGGGGCTTCGTGTCGGAGTTTATGGTGCGCGCCTCCGGCTGGGCGGCGGCCGCCTCGGGCGTGCTGATCGGCGCGGTGCTGTTGTGGGAGGTGTGCCTCAGAAGCCAGATGGGCTTTGCGATCTCCTTCCTCGAGGAGGTCTGGTCGCGCAACCTCGGCAACCTCTTCGTCACGCCGATCCGGCCGTGGGAGCTCGTGGCCGGGCTCGTATCGATGAGCGTTCTGCGCATGCTCGCCGGCATCCTTCCCGCCATCCTGCTCGCCTGGGCGCTCTACGCCTTCCGGATCACCGACATGGGCTTGGTGCTCGTGGCGTTCTTCGCGCTGCTGATGGCGATGGGCTGGGCGGTGGCGCTTGCCGTCACGGCGATGGTGCTTCGCCACGGCGCCGGCGCCGAGGCGCTCGCCTGGAGCGTTCTGTTCGGGCTCGCGCCGCTCTCGGCCGTGTTCTACCCCGTCTCTGTGCTCCCCGGTTGGCTGCAGCCCGTGGCGCTCGCCATCCCGGCGACGCATGTGTTCGAGGGCATGCGCGCCGCCCTGCTCGAGGGCCGGTTCGACGCCGGGCACCTCGCGGCCGCCGCAGCGCTCGACGTGCTCTGGCTCGCCGCCGCCGCCTGGGCATTCGCCCGCGTGTTCCGGATCGCCCGTCGCCAGGGCCTGCTCCTGAACGTGGGCGAGTGAGCACGTTCACGAACCCGCGAAGGGATTGACCCGATTCGGCGCGATGGCCCATGCCTTCGTCTGACGACCTCTGCACCGAGGGAGACGCCATGACCCGCCCGAGCGCCGCCTCCCGCACCCGCCGCCGGCTTCTCGCCGCCGCCGCGTGCCTCATCGCCGCGCCGCGCGCGGCCCTGGCCGCAGCCGACCAGCAGGCGCTGGTCGATCGCGCCACGCTCACGGTCAACGAGTTCATGCGTGACCGGCACGCGGCCGACATCCGCACCCTCCTGCAGCGCGCCCGCGCGGTGATGGTGTTCCCACGCATTTTCCGCGGCGGGTTCATTCTCGGCGGCGAGGGCGGGTCGGGCGTGCTCGTCGCGCGCGACGGGGCGGGCAACTGGTCCTCCCCCGCCTTCTACAGCATCGGCTCGGGCTCAATCGGGCTGCAGGCCGGGGTTCAGGACAGCCAGGTGATGCTGTTCATCATGAACGACCGGGCGCTGAACGCCGTGCTGCAGAGCCAGTTCAAGTTCGGCGCCGACGCCTCGCTCGCGATCGCGACCATCGGCGCCGGCATCGAGGGATCGACCACCGCGGCGCTGAGCGCCGACATCGTTGCGGTGTCGCGGTCGCGCGGCCTGTTCGCCGGGGTGAGCCTCTCGGGAAGCATCCTGTCGCGCCGGAACGAGGACAACGCCGCCTATTTCGGCCGCCCCGTCTCGGCTGAGGACATCGTCCTGCGCATGGAGGTGCACAACCCCGCCGCCGACAATCTCCGTGCCGCGCTTGCCGCCTTCTCGCAGACGAGCTGAACCCGCCCCCGACGCGCCCGGGACGGCGGAGCCGTTCTGGCGGGTCAAATCGCTCGAGGAGCTGAGCCCGCGGGAGTGGGAGATACTCTGCGACGGCTGCGGCCGCTGCTGTCTGCACAAGCTGCGTGACCCCGACGACGGAGCGGTCGCCTTCACCGAGGTCGCCTGCCGGCTGCTCGACCTCCGCTCCTGCCGCTGCAGCGACTACGCAAACCGCTTCCGCCGCGTTCCCGATTGCGTTCGCCTCACCCCGAAGGTGGTACGGGAGGCCGACTGGCTTCCCCCCACCTGCGCCTATCGCCTCGTCGCCGAGGGCAAGGACCTCCCCTGGTGGCACCCGCTCGTCTCCGGAAGCCCCGAGACGGTGCACACGGCCGGCATCTCGGTGCGCGGCCGGGCGGTAAGCGAGCGCGACGCGGGCGCGCTCGAGGACCATGTGGTCTCCTGGCCGCGGCGCTGGCCGAGAGGGGCGCGCGAGCCTGCGGGTTGACGCAGAGGCCCGCCTCGCGTCACCTGCCCCTGCGAAGCGGGGAGGAGGAGATGACGACGACGGAACCGATGCTCGAGCGGGCGCTCTACGGCGGGGTGAACGCCGCGGTGCTCACGCCGATGGGGCCTGACCTCGCGCCTGATGTGCCGCTGATGGCGTCGCATTGCCGCTGGCTGCTCGAGAATGGCTGCGACGGCCTCGGAATCCTCGGCACGACAGGCGAGGCGACGAGCTTCTCGGTGGCGGAGCGGATCGCGGTGATGGAGGGGCTGGTCGCGGCCGGCATTCCGGCCGAGAAGCTGATGCCCGGCACCGGCTGCGCCGCGCTCACCGACAGCGTCGAGCTGACGAAGGCGGCGAAGCGCCTCGGCTGCCCGGGCGTTCTGATGCTGCCGCCGTTCTACTACAAGAACCCGAGCGATGATGGCCTGTTCGCCTGGTTCTCCGAGGTGATCAACCGGGTCGGCGGCGGGGTGAAAGTCTATCTCTACCACTTCCCGCAGCAATCGGCCGTGCCGTTCTCGCTTGAGCTGATCGGGCGCCTGCTCGCGGCCTTCCCCGGCGTGATCAAGGGCGTGAAGGACTCCTCCGGCGACTACGGCAACATGAAGGCGATGATCGATGCCTTCGCCGCCCAAGGCTTCGAGGTCTATTCCGGCTCCGACGAATTCCTCTCGCGCATCCTGCATGACGGCGGGGCTGGCTCGATCACCGCCGCCGCCAACGTCAACTGCGCCGCCGCCGCCGCCGTGGTGCGCGCCTTCCGCGCAGGCGACAGGGCCGCGGAGGAGGCGGCGCAGGCGGTTCTGACGGCGACGCGCCGGGTCGCGACCTCGGTGCCGCTGATCGCAGGCCTGCGCGAGATCGTGGCGCGGCGGACGGGCAACCCGGCCTGGCGACGTATCCGCCCGCCGAACCTGCCGCTCGCCGCTGCGAAGGTCGGCCCCTTCCTCGCCGCCTTCGACGCGACCGGCATCGGTGGACTCGCGCACGCCGCCTGAGCCGGAAGGGGGCGGGATCCTCGCCCCGAGGCTGCGCGAGGCCGCGCCGCGCGGCCTCTGCACCGATTGCGGCGTCTCCCGGATGGCCGACCACAAGGCCTGCGGCCACGCCTGCCAGTTCATCGCGCCCGACTATCCGGCGATGGAGCGCGCCGTGCACGGCCGCGCGCGCGACCCCCTTCGCCCCGACGAGCTCCACTTCGGCCCGTTCCGGCGGATGCTGCGCGCCCGGCTCGCTAAGCCCCTTGCGGAGGCGCAATGGACGGGGATCGCGACGCGGCTGGCCGAGCGCCTGCTCGAGACCGGGGCGGTGGATGCGGTGCTGACCGTCGCGCCGGCGGAGGACGACCGCTGGCGCCCGGTTCCGGTGATCGTGACGCGCGCCGAAGGCATGGCGCGCGTCCGCGGCATGCGCATGGGCTTCGCCCCGCTTCTCGCCCTGCTCGAACCGGCCGCCGCTGCCGGGCACCGGCGCATCGCCCTGATCGGCATTCCCTGCCAGGTGCATGCGCTGCGCGCGCTCGAGCGTCGGCTCGGTTTCGAGCGCATCCTCGTCATCGGCACGCCGTGCTCGGACAACACGACCACGGAACGATTCTGGGACTTCCTCCGCTTGCTCTCCGACCGCCCCGAGACCATCACCTATCTCGAGTTTCGCGCCGACTACCGCGTCGAGCTCCGCTTCGATAACGGAACGAAGCGGGAGATCCCGTTCCTCGAGCTGCCGATCTCGAAACTGCCGCCCGACTTCTTCCCCCTCACCTGCCGAACCTGCGTCGACTACACCAACGTGCTCGCCGACATCACCGTCGGCTACATGGGCGGCGAGGGCGAGCAGTGGCTCATCGTGCGCAACGAGCGCGGCGAGGAGCTCCTTTCGCTGCTCGAGGGCGAGGTGGTGCTCTCCGAACCGGGCAGCGGCGGCAGGCGCGCGGCCCACGTGAAGGGCTTCCTCGCCAACACGCTGCGCGCTGCGGGCGGGCTGCCGCTGCGTCGCATGCCCGGCTGGCTCAGGCCGATCGTCTCGTGGCTGATGCCCCGGATCGGGCCGCGGGGGCTTGAGTTCGCGCGCGCCCGCGTGGAGATGAAGGCGGTCGAGACGGTGGTGCATCTCCGCCGCGAGAAGCCCGCGCGGATGAAGGCGATGGTGCCTTGGCATGTCTGGGCGCTCGTGCGCGCCTACGGGCTCGGGCCGCGCGACGGCGAGGTGGCGAGCGCAAGGCCCGCGAAGATCAGTGCGGCCGCCGGAACGATCAGCGGCCCCGGAACCTCGCCGAACAGCACCCAGCCCCAGCCGAGCCCGGTCAGCACCAGCACGTAGCCGACCTGCGAGGCGAACACGCCGCCGTGGCGGGTGAGAAGCCGGAAATAGATCGCGTAGGCGACGGCCGTCAGCGCCCCTTGCGCCGCGGCGAAGACGTCGTGCGGCGGGAAGGGGCGCGCGAGCGCAAGCGGCCCCCAGGGCTCTCCGGGCACGGAGGCGGCGAGCGCAAGCCAGGCTGCCGCGCCGGAGGCGGTGCCGCAGGCGAGTGCGAGCGGGTCGGCCCCGGGCGGGCGGAAGCGCACGGCGAACACGTTCGAGCACGCGTAGCAGGCGGGAACCGCGAGCGAGGCGAAGGCCCAGCCGAGAGCGCCGCCCTCGGGCAGGGCGGCGCCCGGGGAGAGGGCGAGCAGCGTTCCCGCGAGCGCCACCACAACGCCGGCGAAACGACGCAGGGTCGCGCGCTCGAGGCCAAGGGCGGCGGAGAGGGTGAACGTCACGAGCGGTGCCGCGGGGATCACCATCGCGAACAGGCCGGCCGGGACATGGCGCAGCGCGAGGAAGCCGATCAGGTTGGGCACGGCGAAGCCCACAAGGCCGCTGCCAAGGTGGAAGCGGAGGCCGCTTGCGTCGAGCGGCAGCGGTCGGCGACGTACGAGCCCGACCACGAACAGGATCGTTGCGGCGACGAGGGCGGAGCGGAACACGTAGGCGAGCGGGGTCGCGCCGAGGCCGAAGGCGGCCTTACCGAGCGCCGGCGTCAGCCCCCAGAGCGCACCCAGAGCGGCGAGCAGGGCGAACGCCAGCGCATCGGGCCGGCGTGTCGAGGGCAGGGAGGGCTGGACCACGGCCCGCGGAGACTAGCCCGTCCCTGCCGGCGTCGTCTCGCGCACGCTCCCAGCCCGGCGGTTGAACCACCACCGGCGGGTTTGGCATGCTGAGGCATGGCCATGGCGCGAGCGCCACATCGAGCCTCTGCCCCGCGCGCCAAAAGGGCGCGGGAAACGCTGTCGCTCGGCCACGGTGTCGCCGAGGTCGAGTGGCGTCGCAGCCCGCGCGCACGCCGCGTCACGCTGCGGATCGACCCTGCCGCCGGCGCGGTCGTCGTCACCCTCCCGCCTCGGGCCGGGCGGGCCCAGGGGCTCGCCATGCTCAAGGCCCATGCGGCCTGGGTGGCGGACCGTCTCGCCGCGCTGAGCCCGCGCGTTCCGTTCGAGGATGGCGCGAGCGTGCCGCTCTTGGGCCGTGCCCACACCATCCGCCACCGCCCTGGCGCGATCGGCGGCGTCTGGCTCGAGGGGGACGAGATCCACGTCTCGGGCGAGGCGGCCTTCGTATCGCGACGCGTCACCGCGTGGCTGAGGGCAAGGGCGAAGGCCGAGATCGCCCCGCGCGCGGCCGAGTACGCGGCGCGGCTCGCCCGGCGCGTCACCCGCGTCACGATCAAGGACCCGAAAAGCCGCTGGGCCTCCTGCGCGCCGGACGGGACGCTCGCCTTCTCCTGGCGGCTCGTTCTCGCGCCGCCCTGGGTGCTCGATTACGTGGTGGCGCATGAGGTCGCGCACCTTGCAGAGATGAACCATGGCCCGCGCTTCTGGGCGGCGGTCGCGCGGCTCACGCCGCACACGGAGGCGGCGAAGGCCTGGCTCGCGGCGCATGGGCCGCGGCTTCTGCGCTACGGCTGATCGAGGGGCTGCGACGGCGCGCGCCGCGCGCGAAGAGCGGCCTGCGCGGGGGGCGGCGGCAAGGCGCAGCTGATCCTGCTCGTCTCAGGTCCAAGCCGTCGCGCAGCGGCACCGCACGCCCGCTCGCGGGCGCCGGATCCGGCCGGGTCAGGGCTGAAAGGGCGGGCGAAGGCCGGCGCGGGTCCGCGCGAGCGCGCGAAGGCAGGCTTCCTCGGCAAGCAGCGTTGTGCCTGCCGGCCGGGCCGTGGCGAGCACCACGCGCGGCTCCTCGCCGGGCGAATCCGACTCGAGAAATACATCAAGCAGGCAGAGGGGGCTCCGGTAGAGCCACGCCTCGCTGCCCTCCTCGACGCGCCTGAGGTCGGGCTCGCCCATCACCGCGATCAGCTGGCCATCCGTCAGCCCAGCGAGGTCGCGGGCAGAGCGGGGCGAGCGGCCCACGAAACGCGACGGGAGGGGGCGGGCCGGCGCGCGACCGGCGGAGGCGGGAACGAAGCCGGCGGTCGATGCACCCTCCGGCCACGCCGCCGCCGCGGCCGCTATCCGGGCGGGAGGGGCGACGGCCGCCACCTCCCCGTCCGGCTGCGCGGCCGAGCAGGCAAGAAGCAGTGCCTGCGCGGCGGCGAGCGAGAGCATGGCGACAGCGGATGGGCGCATCGACGGCACTCCTCCCGCCAAGGCTCCGGAACGCGTCAGGAGCGGGCGAAGACCGGCTCGGCCGGCGGGGCGGCGTGGGGATCCGGCGCGGCGGCAGGAGCCGGGCCGGCCGGAGCCGCCGCCGGGGCAGGGGCGATCATCTCGATCCGGCCGGAGACCTGCGCGCCCTCCTCGACCATCAGCCGCGCGCAGCGGATCGTGCCCGAGAGCCGCCCCGTAGAGCGGACCACGAGCCGGGACCGCGCCGTGATCGCGCCGTCAAAGGCGCCGGAGATGTCAGCCTCCTCGATTTCCGCCTCGCCGCGGAACACGCCCGTCTCGGCGATCGAGAGCTCGAGAGCATGGTTGAGGCTGACCTCAACCGTGCCGTGAACCTCGAGCCGCTCGCAGTCGCTGATCGCCCCCCCAGAAAGCGAGATGCCGCGGCCGACGGTGAGCGCCCGACGTTCCGCCGCCGCACGGGGCGCGGCCGAGGCGGCCGGGGCGGCCTGGCGGATGCCGAGCGTCGGCGTCGGCGCAGGAGCGGGTGCGGGGGGGATACCGGTCGCGGGGAAGCCGGGCTTCGTCGCCATCTGCGGGGTGCTCTCGCTCGTGCGGATCATAGGTCGGGGCTCGGACGCCGCCTGCTGCGGCGCCGATGGGTCGGACGGCTTGCGGGTCTTGGGGAAGAGGGACAGGGCGGTGATCCTTCGTCGTCCGGGGCGGTTTCTCGGGGGCCTGCCGGGCCGGCGTAGAGGCCGGCGCGGCAGGCGCAAGATCATACACCCGTCCTCTGCCGCTGCAACGGAGGCCCGCGCCCCTTCACGGCGCCGCCCGAGCCGGGCGGGGGGCAGGGCCGAGGCGGATCGCGAGATGGGTGAAGGCCGCCGCGCCGAGCACGGGCACGAGCAGATTGGCGACCGGAACGAGAGCGAGCAGGGCTGCCGGAAGGCCGGCGAGGAAGAGGGTGAGCCGGTGCCGGCGCCGCCACGCGTGGACAGCGGCGAGGTCCATCCGGCGAAGCGCCGCAAGCTCGGCATATTCGCGCGCGTAGGCATAGGCCGCGACCACAAGCCAAACGGCCCAGCCGAAGCCTGGCAGAAGGAGAGCGACCGGCAGGGCGAGCAGGGTGAGAGCGAGCAGGCGCCCGCCGAGCCGGAGCCCCGCCACGAGCTGCTCGCCGAGCCCGCTCACCCGCGCCGGCGGCAGGCCCGGATAGTGCCGCGCCTCGACCGCCGCCGCGACGTCTTCGAGCAAAAGCCCCGCGACCAGAAGCGTGGCCGGGCCGAACAGCAGAACCGCGACCGCCACCGACGCGATCGCCCCGAGCGCGTCGACGACACGCTCGAGCCAGCCCCCTCCCGATGCCGCCGAGGCGACGAGCCAGCTGCCGCCCACGACCAGGGCGAGGAACAGGGCCGTCGCGGCGCCGAGGCCGAGGAGCAGCGGCCGGCGCAGGCGCGGATCGGACAACTGGGCGAGAGCGAGCAGCCAGGCGCTGATCGTCGGCGGCATCATGGCGCAGCGCCGCGTGGCGCGCTAAGAGCCCCCCGAGGGCCTCGGGGCAGAGGAGCGGCAGGAGAGCATGGCAGACAGATCGTCTCGATACGGTGTCTTGGGCATCGGCAACGCGATCGTCGACGTGGTGGCGCGCTGCGACGATGCCTTCCTCGCCGAGCAGGGGATCACCAAGGGGGCGATGACGCTGATCGACGCCGCCCGCGCGGAGGCGCTCTATGACGCCATGGGCCCCGCCGTCGAGGTGTCCGGCGGGTCGGCGGCCAACACGCTCGCCGCCTATGCGAGCCTCGTCGGGCGTGCGGGCCCTCCGGGCGCCTTCATCGGCAAGGTGCGGAACGACCAGCTCGGCGCGGTGTTCGCCCATGACATCCGCGCCGCCGGCATCGCCTTCCGAACGCCCGCGGCCGAGTCCGGGCCGCCGACGGCGCGCTGCCTCATCCTCGTCACGCCCGACGCGCAGCGGAGCATGAACACCTATCTCGGCGCCTGCGTGAACCTCGACGAGGATGACATCGACGAGACCCTGGTCGCCTCCTCCTCCGTCACCTACCTCGAGGGCTACCTGTTCGATCCGCCGGCCGCGCAGGCCGCCTTCCGCAAGGCCGCCCGGGTGGCGCACGCGCACGGGCGCGAGGTTGCGCTCACGCTGTCTGATCCGTTCTGCGTTGCCCGCCACCGCGAGGCCTTCCGTGCCCTCGTGCGCGAGGAGGTCGACATCCTGTTCGCCAATGAGGCCGAGATTCTCTCCCTCTACCAGGTGGACCGGTTCGAGGACGCGCTCGCCGCCGCCCGCGCCGAGACGAGGATCGCCTGCCTCACGCGGAGCGAACGCGGCTCGGTCGTGGTCTGCGGCGATGCGGTGCACGTGATCGAGGCAGAGCCCGCGGAGGTGGTGGACACCACCGGGGCGGGAGATGCCTATGCAGCCGGTTTCCTCGCCGGGCATGTGCGCGGCTGGGAGCTCGGCCGGTGCGGCCGGCTCGGGGCGCTCGCCGCGGCAGAGGTGATCAGCCATGTCGGCGCGCGGCCTATGCGCTCGCTCGCCGCCCTTGCCGAGGAGCGGTTCGGCGCCGACGCCTGAGGGAGCCACCCTGCCGCGGCCGCGACACCGCCGCGCCGGGCGCACGCCCGAGGCGAACCTGCCCCGCCCGCCTTTTCCCTCGCATCCGTCCGCCCGGACCCCTATCTCTGCCGCCGGAAGAAGCCGAATGGTTGGACCTGACGACCCTTGGGCACGCGCGCGGCTGCCCAGGAGCCACGGTTCGCCGCCATCCAGGAAGGCCCGATGCAGAGCTCCGAGATCCGCAACGTCGCCATCATCGCCCATGTCGACCATGGCAAGACCACGCTCGTGGACCAGCTCCTGCGGCAGTCGGGCGCGTTCCGGGCGAACCAGGCGGTGGCCGAACGCGCGCTTGACCGAAACGATCTCGAGCGCGAGCGCGGCATCACCATCCTCGCCAAGTGCACCTCGGTGCTGTGGCGCGGCCACCGGATCAACATCGTCGACACGCCTGGCCATGCCGATTTCGGCGGCGAGGTGGAGCGGATCCTGAACATGGTCGATGGCGCGATCGTGCTCGTCGATGCGGCGGAAGGCCCGCTGCCGCAGACGAAGTTCGTCGTCGGCAAGGCGCTCGCGCGCGGGCTTCGCCCGATCGTCGTCATCAACAAGGTGGACCGGCAGGACGCCCGCCCCGACGAGGTGCACACCGAGGTGTTCGACCTGTTCGCCGCCCTCGGAGCGGACGATGCCCAGCTCGACTTCCCGATGCTCTACGCCTCCGGCCGCCAGGGCTGGGCCGACCGGGAGCTCTCGGGGCCGCGGCGTGACCTCTCCGCCCTGTTCGAGCTGATCCTCTCCCACGTCCCGCCGCCGCGGCTCGACGCAGAGGCCAGCTTCGCGATGGTGGCGACCATCCTCGACTACGACCCGTTCCTGGGCCGCGTGCTGACCGGCAGGATCGAGCAGGGGCGGGCGCGCCTCAACATGCCGCTCAAGGTCTTGCGGCCCGACGGCACGGCGGTGGAGACCGGGCGGCTTGCGCGGCTGATGAGCTTCCGCGGCCTCGAGCGCGTTCCGGTCGAGGAGGCGGCGGCCGGCGACATCATCGCCGTCGCCGGGCTCGCCGAGGCGACGGTTCCGGACACGATCTGCGCGCCCGAGCTTGCCCTGCCGCTTCCCGCGATCCCGGTCGACCCGCCCACCCTCGCGATGACGTTCCGGATCAATGACGGCCCGCTTGCCGGGCGCGAGGGCAGGAAGGTGACCTCGCGCCAGATCCGCGAGCGGCTGTTCCGCGAGGCGGAGGGGAACATCGCCATCAAGGTGCGCGAGAGCGAGGAGTCGGAGGCCTTCGAGGTGTCGGGGCGCGGCGAGCTGCAGCTCGGCGTGCTGATCGAGACGATGCGCCGCGAGGGGTTCGAGCTCACGATCGGCCGTCCGCGCGTGATCCTCCGACGCGACGAGGCGACGGGAGAGCGCCTCGAGCCGATGGAGGAGGTGCTGATCGACGTCGATGACGCCTACGTAGGCGTGGTGGTTGAGAAGATGTCGGCGCGCAAGGGAGAGCTTCGCGACATGCGCCCCTCGGGCGGCGGCAAGACCCGGCTTGTCTTCCTGATCCCGAGCCGCGGCCTGATCGGCTACCACGGCGAGTTCCTCACCGACACGCGCGGCAGCGGCGTCATGAACCGCCTGTTCGCTGGCTACGGCCCGTGGAAGGGGCCGATCGAGGGGCGGCGCAACGGCACGCTGATCAGCAACGCCGACGGCGAGGCGGTGCACTACGCCCTCTTCTACCTGCAGGAGCGCGGGGCGCTGTTCATCGGCCCGGGCGAGAAGGTCTATGTCGGGATGATCATCGGGGAGAACGCCCGCGCCGGAGACCTCGAGGTCAACCCGCTGCGCGAGAAGAAGCTCACCAACATCCGCGCCGCCGGCAAGGACGACGCGATGCTGCTCACCCCGCCGCGGCGGATGAGCCTCGAGCAGGCGATCGCCTATATCGAGGACGACGAGCTTGTCGAGGTGACCCCAGGCGCGATCCGGCTGCGTAAGCGCTTCCTTGACCCGCACCAGCGACGGAAGATGGAGCGCCGGTCCGAGGAGGCGGCGGCCTGAGCCGCGCGGGCCCTGGCCGCGAGCCGAACGCGCAGCGCGCGTGTCGGACGCTCTCGCCGATCCGTCGCTCCGCGCGGCGGTGCGGCGCGTCGTCGCGCTCAACCTCGGGTATTTCCTGGTCAAGGTGTCGGTCGCCGCCGTGATCGGCTCGGTGGCGCTGTTCGCCGACAGCATCGACGTCCTCGAGGACGCCTCCGTCAACCTGCTGATCCTGCTCGCGCTGGGCTGGAGCGCCGTGTGGCGGGCGCGGGTTGGACTCGCGCTCGCGGCCATCCTGCTCGTGCCGGCCATCGCCACGCTCTGGACCGCCTGGGGCAATCTGCTCGAACCGGTCGCTCCTGCCCCGGTTCTGCTCACCCTCGCAGGCCTTGGCGCGCTCGCCGTGAACCTCGCCTGCGCGCTGATGCTCGCCCGCCACCGCACGGCAGGCGGCAGCCTGACGCGGGCTGCCTTCCTCTCCGCCCGGAACGATGCGGCAGCGAATCTCGGCATCGTTCTCGTCGGGCTGGTCACGGCCTTCATCTGGCGTTCGGCCTGGCCGGACGTGATCGTGGGGCTTGCGATCGCGGCCTTGAACGCGGATTCGGCGCGCGAGGTGTGGCAGGCGGCGCGTTACGAGGCACGCGCCTCGCCCTGAGGCCCTGTCGCGCGCCGCCCCGGCGTCGGCCCGCGGCGGAGTGGGCCGACGCTTCCGCGCCGTGCCGATCTGCGCCGTTGGGGAGTTGTTCATTCTCCCGCGCGATCTGTTCGGTGCCGGGAGTCGCGATCCGACGCGGCCGGCGGAACCGAGGCGTGCATGGCGCAGAGTTTCTTCCGCAGCGGTTTGGGACGGCTCGTCGTGGCGCTGATGCTGCTCGCCCTTGCCCCGGCGCTGGTCGTGCTCGCCCAGCTCGGCAGCGGCGCCCGAAGCCTCGCCGTCGAGTATGCGGCCCGGCAGCAGCAGCAGGCCGCCGAGGCGGCCGTGCGGCTGTTCGAGGAGATGCTCGACTCGGTCGCACGGACGCTCGAGAATGCCGCGGCGAGCGCCGGGGACTGGGCCGTCGGGGCGGAGTGCGTGGCGCGCGCCGCCAAGGTGGCGGCCACCCAGCCCTTCATCCAGCGCGTTCTTGTTGTTGCGGGCGACGGGCGCGTTCTCTGCACCAGCGTCGGCATCCCCGCGACGCCGGTCAGCCTCGGCGACCGGCCCTATCTGCGGCGTGCTCTCGCCTCGCCCGGCCTCGTCGTCGGCACGCCCGTGGTGGGGCGGCTGACCGGCGAGGTGGTGCTTCCGGTCGCCCACGCCGTTCCTGCAGGGCCGCCGTCCGAGGATGGGGCGAGGCTGCCGAACACTCCGGCGGTCCTGGTCGCTCCGCTCGATCTCGGCTGGTTCGCGCGTCTCGTCCACGCCATGAGCGACGAGTCGGGGGGCGAAAGCTTCGCTCTGATCGTGAGTGACAATGCCCAGGTGCTCGCCGCCCACCCGCGCATCGCCGACCTTCCGCCGGCGGATCGCCCCGCCGCCCACCCGTTCATCGAGGCGATCCTTGCGGCACCCGCCGGCTGGGCCGCTGTTGCCGATTTCGCGGGGCGCGATCGCATCGTCGGCTTCGCCCACACGCGCTCAACGGGGCTTGCGATCGCGGTCGCGACCGACCGCGCGAGCATCGTCGGGCCGATCACGCGCGAGCTCCTGATCGCGCTCGGGCTGATCGCCACCGCCGCGGCGGCCGGGGTCGGAGCGGCGCTCTGGGTCGCGCAGGCGCGCATCGGCAGGCCGCTCCTGGCGCTCGCGGAGGCGGCCAAAGCGCTGCGCGACGGCGAGGTTCCGCCGCCCCTGGCCGACCGGCCGGCGGTTCGCGAGATCGCGCTCCTGGCCCAGGCCTTCACCGGCATGGCGGCGGAGATCACCCGGCGGCAGACGGCGCTCGAGGCGGCGAAACACGAGCTCGAGGCGGCGAACCGCCATCTCTCCGAACTCGCGGAACGTGACCCGCTGACCGGGCTTGCCAATCGCCGCGCCTTCGACCGTGCGCTCGAGGCGTCGTGGAAGCGCGCGCAGCGCCAGGCCCTGCCCCTCGGCCTCCTGATCATCGACATCGACCATTTCAAGCAGTTCAACGACCGCTACGGCCATCTCGAGGGGGATGCCTGCCTGATCCGCGTCGCGCGGCAGCTCGCGTCGATCGCGCTGCGCCCGCACGACGTGGTCGCCCGTCTCGGCGGCGAGGAGTTCGCGGTCCTGTTGCCCGACACCGACCTTCCGGGAGCGGTCGCGCTCGGCGAGCGGATACGCGCGCGTCTGCACGCGCTGATGCTTTTGCATGAAGGGTCGCCGCACGGGATCGTAACGGCGAGCATCGGCGCCGCCTCGATTGTGCCGCTCGATGTCTCCGAACCGCGTGTTCTGCTCGCTGCGGCGGATCGTGCCGTCTATGCCGCCAAGGCGTCGGGGCGTGACCGTGTGGCGGCCGAAGGGCTGGCCGAGGCGGCGTGAGGGAGGGCCTCGACGCGGCCTCGGGCCGGATTTGGGGCGCGGTCCCCCGGCGCGATCCGATCAGGGCCGGACCGGAGGGTGGGGCGGCTCACCTCAGCACCGCGGGCTGGAAAAGCCCGGCGCGCCTCGATGCGAGAGGTGACCCGCCGAAGCATGCCTCACTGGCGGAGATTGGGCAGGGCGGCCTTGTCGATCGGGTGGACGCCTCGACCGGGACGGCATCCGTCGGCTGAACTCACGCCGTAGCAGGTCTTTCGCTCTCTCGGCCCCCCCACCCTTCCCCCCGCCTGCTGCGCGTGCTTCCCTCCCCCGACCAGCCACCCAGGACACCCCATGCCGATCAACAACCGGATCGCCGCCTTCGCCGAGGCGATGACCGCGTGGCGTCGCGACCTGCACGCCCACCCGGAGCTCGGCTTCGAGGAGCACCGCACCGCCGCCATCGTCGCCGAAAAGCTCGCCTCCTGGGGCATCACGGTGCACACCGGGCTCGCCAAGACCGGCGTCGTCGGCACGCTCAAGGTGGGCAGCTCGAGCCGTGCCGTCGCAATCCGCGCCGACATGGACGCGTTGCCGATGCGGGAGGCGAACGACATGCCGCACCGCAGCCGGTTCGAGGGGAAGATGCACGCCTGCGGGCATGACGGGCACACCGCCATGCTGCTCGGCGCCGCCCGCTACCTCGCCGAGACCAGGAACTTCGATGGCACGGTGCACTTCATCTTCCAGCCGGCAGAGGAGGGCGGAGGCGGGGGGCGCGTTATGGTCGAGGAGGGGCTGTTCGAGCTCTTCCCGGCCGATGCCGTCTACGGCGCGCACAACGACCCCACGCTTCCGGTCGGCGAGATGTATGTCGTTGCCGGGCCGAACAGCGCGGCCTCGGATCGTTTCGTGCTCCACATCGACGGTCGCGGCGGCCATGCCGCGCGCCCGCATATGACGATCGACCCGATCACGATCGGCGCCCAGATCGTGCTCGCCTGGCAGACGCTCGTCTCGCGGCGCGTCGACCCGGCCGATTCTGCGGTTCTCTCGATCACCCAGTTCCATGCCGGAACGGCCGGCAACGTGATCCCAGAGACGGCGTTCCTCAACGGCACGGTGCGCACGCTCAAGCCCGGGACGCGTGACATGCTCGAGGCACAGATGGCCGCGATCGCCCGCGCCACCGCCGAAAGCCAAGGCGCCGTGGCGCGATTCGAGTACACGCGCGGCTACCCGATCGTGTTCAACCACCCGGAGGTGACGGAGCGCGCCGCCGCCGCCGCGGCGAAACTGCTCGGCCCGTCGCGCGTGCACCGCGAGAAGCCCCTGACCATGGGCGGGGAGGACTTCGCCTACATGGCCGAGAAGGTGCCGGGCTGTTTCGTCCGCTTCGGCCAGAGGGGGCCGGACGGAACGGGCGGCGTGCCGGTGCACAACCCGAACTACGATTTCAACGATGCGATCCTGCCGATCGGGGCGAGCTTCTGGGCCACACTCGTAGAGCAGGAGCTCGCCCGAAGCTGAGCGGGTGGCGGGGGTTTGATCCGGCGCGGGCTTTTGCCTAGGGTGCAGCCCCGCGCGCCCAGGGGCTGATCGCCGGCCGAGTCGCGCCGCCGAGAGAGCGCCGTTCGAGGCCGCCCCGTGATCCTCGCCCTGCTTCCGCCCTCGCTCCGACGCCTGCCGAGGCTTCCGGCCATCCTCGCCGTCGATGCGATGGCCGCCGCCGCCGCTGCTTCCCTCGCCGCGCTCGCAGGAGCCGCCTGGGGCGGGCTCGCGCCTGGTGCCGCCGCCCTGCTCGTGCTCGCCGCCGCCGCCGCGACGGTGCTGATCCATCTCGTACTCGGCGTGCCGCGCGATTCCTGGCGTCACGGCGGCACGGCAGAGATGGCGCGCGCCGCCGCCGCCTCGGCGCTCGCCGCTCTGGCCGCCGGCCTCGCCACGGCACTCCTGTGGCCCGGCCCCGTCGCGCCCTGGGCACTCGCCTTTCTCGTGGTTCTGTTGCCCGCGACCGCCCTCGCCGCTCGCGGCCTGTATCGGCTCGCGATCCTCGGCGGCGTGCGGCGCGACCCCGACGCGCGTCCGGTCCTGCTCGCCGGCGCCGGCGACCAGGCGGAGCTCTTCCTGCGGGCGCTCGCGCGCGGCAGCGCGGTGCGGTTCCGTGTCGTCGGCGTCGTCACCGTCGATCGCTCGATGGTCGGCCAGAGGCTGCATGGCGTGCGGGTGCTTGGCACGCTCGACGAGGCCGCTTCCGTGCTCGACCGCCTCGCCGGCACGCGCGATTCGCCGACGGCGATCGCGCTCGCCGCACGCTCCGCCTCGGGTCTCGCGCTTGCCCGCTTGCGCGAGGTGGCGGAGGCGCGGGGGCTTGCGCTTCTCGAGGTGCCGCGCCCGGCCGATCTTCGCCCCTATGCGCCGCTGCGGCGGCCCGACGATACCCCGTCCGACCCGCAGGAGCTGCTCGACCGGCCCGAACGCCCGATCGACCGGGCGTTGATCGCGGCGGTGGCGCGCGGCAAGCGGGTGCTGGTGACCGGCGCCGGCGGCTCGATCGGCTCCGAGCTCGTGCGCCAGATCGCCGAAGCCCAGCCGGCGCGGCTCACGCTCGTCGACAACGGCGAGTACGCCCTTTACGCGATCGACATGGAGATCGGGGTGGCGCACCCGGGGCTCGCGCGCGAGGCGGTGATCCTCGACATCCGCGACCGCGAGCGCATCGCCGCCCTGTTCGCCGCTGTGCGCCCCGAGCTCGTGTTCCACGCCGCGGCGCTGAAGCACGTGCCGCTTGTGGAGGCGAACCCGCTCGAGGGGATCCTCACCAACGCCTACGGCACGCGGAACGTCGCCGACGCGGCGGTCGCTGTTGGCGCCGAGGCGGTGGTGCTGATCTCAACCGACAAGGCGGTGAACCCAACCTCGGTGATGGGTGCGACCAAGCGTCTTGCCGAGATGTACTGCCAGGGGCTCGATCTTCGCGCCGCGGGGGCGGCGCGGCCGACGCGGTTCGTGACGGTTCGGTTTGGAAACGTTCTCGGGTCGACCGGCTCGGTCGTGCCGCTGTTCCAGGCGCAGCTCGCGCGCGGCGGGCCGCTCACCGTCACCCACCCCGACATGATGCGCTACTTCATGACGACGCGCGAGGCGGTCGGCCTCGTCCTGATCGCCATGGCGACGGTGCTGCAAGGTGGGGCGGCAGCCGCGGCGGTGGAGCGGGGCGCGATCTTCGTGCTCGACATGGGCAAGCCCGTGCGGATCCTCGATCTCGCGCGGAAGATGATCCGGCTTGCCGGGCTGAGGCCGGAGGTGGACGTCAAGATCGTCTTCACCGGTCTGCGGCCGGGCGAGAAGCTCTACGAGGAACTGTTCCACGGCCGCGAGGAGCTGGTGCCGCTCGGCGTGCCCGGGCTTCTGGTCGCGCGGCCGCGCGTGGTCGATCTCGCGATCGTCGCCCGCGCGATCGACGAGGCGGCGGCGGAGGCGCGGGCGGGGCGGGAGAAGGCGGCGCTTGCGATCCTCTCCGTGATGGTTCCCGAATTCTCCGCCCCCGCCGCTGCGGAGTGAGCGCGGGATGCGCCTCGCCGCTGCGCTCCGGCCCGACCGGCCGCTCCTTGTGATGCTGCTTCTCGGTTTCTCGGCAGGCCTCCCTTTGCCGCTCACCGGCTTCACGCTGCGGCAATGGTTTTCGGAGGCGAATGTTCCCCTCGGCGCGATCGGGCTCACCGCGCTCATCGGCCTCGCCTACTCGCTCAAGTTCCTCTGGGCGCCGGTGCTCGACCATGCGCCGCCGCTGCTGCCGAGCCTCGGCCGACGCCGCGGCTGGCTCGCGCCGGTCCAGCTCCTGCTCGCCGCGGCGATCGCGGCGCTGGCGCTGACCGACCCTGCCCGGAACGCGACCGGGACGGTCGCGGCGGCCGTTGCGGTGGCGTTCCTCTCGGCCACGCAGGACATCGCGATCGACGACTTCCGCATCGAGAGCCTTCCGCTCGGGCGCCAGGGGATCGGGCTCGCGGCCTATGTCTGGGGCTATCGAATCGCGCTCCTCGTCGCCAATGCGGGCGTGCTGTTCTCGGTCGAACGCGTCGGCTGGAGAGGGGCCTTCCTCGCGATGGCCTTGCTGATGTCGGTCGGGCTCGCGACGACGCTGTTCCTCGCCCGCGAGCCGCGGCCGCCCGAACGGGCAGCGCGCAGCGGCATCGGCGCCTGGCTCGCCGCCGCCGTGGTCGCGCCGGTGCGGGATTTCCTCTGCCGGCCGGGTGCGTGGCTGATCCTCGGCTTCGTCGCTCTGTTCAAGCTGGGCGAGGCGCTCGCCGGGATCATGACGGCGCCGTTCTATCGCGCGCTCGGCTTCGCGCGCGAGGAGGTCGCCGCCGTCTCGGGCGTGTTCGGGCTTCTGGCCACGCTCGCGGGCGTCACCTTGGGCGGCGTTCTCGTCGCGGGCGTCGGCACCGGGCGGGCGCTCGTCGTCACCGGGCTCGGCCAGATGCTGTCGAACCTGATGTATGTCGCGCTCGCCGAGGCCGGCCGTTCGCTTCCCCTTCTCTGGGCGCAGGTCGGCATCGAGAACGCGACCGACGGGCTCGCCGATGCCGCGTTCGTCGCCTATCTCTCCGGTCTCACGAGCACGGCCTTCACCGCCACGCAGTATGCGCTTCTCTCATCGCTCGCGTCCCTGCCGCTGCGCACCGTCGGAGGCCTGTCCGGGTATCTCGCCGAGGCGATGGGCTGGACACGCTTCTTCCTGCTCACCACCGCCGCCGCCCTGCCCGGGCTTGCGATCATGCTCGTCCTCCTGCGGCGGTTTCCGCCCGCGCAGGCGTAAGCCGCGCAGCGCTCACCCGAGCCCCGGGAGCAGCCCATCCGCCAGGCGGAACACGCTGTCGCGCCCGAGCGAAGCGGGGGTGTCGATGCCGAGCAGCGCAAGGTCGCGGTCGAGCTCTCCCCTCAGAAGCGCGATCGCGTGGCCGACCCCCTCGGCTCCGCCAACGGCCGCGGCGTAGAGCATTGGACGGCCCACGAACACGAAGCGCGCCCCAAGCGCCATCGCCTTCAAGACGTCGGTGCCGCGCCGCACCCCGCCGTCGAACAGAACCGGCATGTCGCCGGACGCCGCCACCACAGCGGGCAGCACGCGCAGCGGCGAGACCGAGCCGTCGAGCTGGCGGCCGCCGTGGTTCGAGACGATCACCGCATCCGCCCCGTGCTCGCGGGCAAGACGCGCATCCTCCGGGTGGAGGATCCCCTTCACCAAGAGCCGCCCCTTCCAGCGGCGTCGGATCAGTGCCAGATGCTCCCAGTTGAGATGGTCGCGGGCGGTGAAATCGCGCAGCACGTTCCGGGCGAGGATCGGCACGCCGCGCTCGGCGAAGCTGTTCTCGAAATGCGGCATGCCGTGGCGGGCGAGCGTGCGGAACCACGTTCCGATGAGCCAGCGCGGCTTGATCAGCCCGTCCCAGGCGAGCCGGAGCGAGGGGCGAAGCGGGGTGGAGAACCCGTTGCGCACGTTGTTCTCGCGCGAGGGCAGAACGGCCGTATCGACGGTCACGAGCAGGGTGCCGAAGCCTGCCGCCGCCACACGGTCGATCAGCTTCTCGATCCGCTCCGCCGCCCCGGGGAGATAGGCCTGGAACCAGGCCTCCGGGTTCGCGGCGATCACCTCCTCGAGCCGGATCAGCGAGGAGCCCGAGAGGACGAAGGGGATGTTCGCGGCCTTCGCGGCCTCGGCAAGCGCGATGTCGCCGCGATAGGCGACGAGCGCGGCAAGCCCCATCGGCGCGATTCCGAACGGGGCGCTCCACCTCCGCCCGAACAGCGTCGCGGCGGGGTCGCGGCGCGAGACGTCGCGCAGGATCCGCGGCACGAAGCCCCATTCGCGGAAGGCGCGGTGATTGTCCTCGAGCGAGGCGTTGCGCTCGGCCGCGCCAGCGACATAGCCGAAGATTGGCCGCGGCAGGTGCGCCCGTGCCATCGGCTCGAAATCGTCGAGGCACAGGGCGCGGACGAGACGCTTCGGCAGGCGGGTTGGCGGTGGCTTGGCGCCGGCATGCGCCGGAAGGGGTCCGTGCATCGTTCGGGTCTCCTCGCCACGCTTGTCGGGCGCCGTGCGGGCGGGCGCAAGGGGCGGTGATGCTCTCCCTGCCGCCCGAAGCCGCCGCCCTGCCGGTCGCCGCCGCCCTGCCGCGTCTTTCCGCCGCTCTCGAGGCGGGGCCGAACGCGGTTCTCGTCGCCCCACCTGGGGCGGGCAAGACCACCGTGGTGCCGCTCGCTCTCCTCGGCGCGCCGTGGCGCGGCGAGGGGCGTGTCCTCCTGCTCGAGCCGAGGCGGCTCGCCGCGCGCGCCGCGGCGCGGCGGATGGCGTCGCTCCTCGGCGAGAAGGTCGGCGCAACCGTGGGGCTGCGCACCCGGCTCGACAGCGCGGTCGGGCCCGCGACGCGGATCGAGGTGGTGACGGAGGGGCTGCTCGTCCGCCGGCTGCAGTCCGACCCGGGGCTCGAAGGCGTGGCCGCGGTGATCTTCGACGAGGTGCACGAGCGCAGCCTCGACGCCGACCTCGCTCTCGCCCTCTGCCGCGATCTGCAGGCGGGGCTCAGGCCCGAGCTTCGCCTCGTCGCGATGAGCGCGACGCTGGACGGCGCCGCCTTCTCACGCCTGCTCGGCGACGCTCCGGTGATCGAGAGCGCGGGGCGCATGTTCCCGGTCGAGATCGTCTGGTCGGGCGCCGACCTTTCGCACCCAAGCGAGCTCGCGGAGGCCGCGTCCCGCGCGGCGCGCCGGGCGCTCGCCCTCGCCTCCGGGGACGTGCTCGTGTTCCTGCCGGGCCTTGCCGAGCTGCGCCGCACCGAGGCGCTTCTCGAGGGGGTGGAGGCGTCGGTGCACCTTCTGCACGGCGAGCTCGACCCTGGCCTGCAGGACCTCGCTCTCCGCCCCGACCCACGAGGGCGCCGGAAGATCATCCTCGCGACCTCGATCGCCGAGACCTCGCTCACCGTGGAAGGGGTGGACGCGGTGGTCGATGGCGGGTTCCGGCGCGCGCCACGGTTCGACCCCGGAACGGGGCTGACCGCGCTCGCCACGCGCCGGATCAGCCGCGCGGCGGCGGAGCAGCGGGCGGGGCGCGCCGGTCGGCTTCGCCCCGGTGTTGCGCTGAGGCTCTGGACGGAGGCGTTGCATCGCGGCCTCGCCGCACAGGAGATGCCCGAGATCCTCGAGGCCGATCTCGCCCCGCTTGCGCTCCAGCTCGCCGCCTGGGGGGCGGAGGCGTCGTCGCTCCCCTTCCTCGATCCGCCTCCCGAAGGCGCTCTCGCCGCCGCGCGGGCGCTGCTTGCGGAGCTCGGCGCGCTCGACGGGCGGGGAGCGATCACCGCCCGCGGGCGGGCGATGGCGCGGCTCTCCGCCCACCCGCGGCTTGCGGCAATGCTCGTCGCGGCGGGCGATCAGGCGGCGCTCGCGGCCGAGATCGCCGCCCTGTTCGAGGAGCGTGACCCGCTTCGCGCGGGCGGCGAGCGCTCCCCTCCTGCCGACCTCAGGCTCCGGCTCGGCCGGCTCTCGGGTGCGGCCGCGCGCGCTGCCGAGCAGCATCGCCGGCGGCTCGGCGCCGGCAGGGGAGGCCCGCTCGACCCCTCCGCCTGCGGGCGCCTCCTCGCCCTTGCCTTCCCCGACCGGGTGGCGATGGCGCGCGCGAACGATCCGGGCGGGTATCTTCTCGCCTCTGGCCGCGGCGCGCGCCTCGATGCCGCCGATCCGCTCGCGCGCGAGCCCTTCCTCGCCGTCGCCGCGCTCGACCTCTCGGGACGGGAGGCGCGCATACGCCTCGCCGCGCCGATCGCGCGCTCAGAGCTCGAGACACTGTTTCGTGACCGCATCGAGCGGTCGGACGAGATCGCCTGGGACGACCGCGCCGGGGCGGTGCGGGCGCGGCGGCGTGTTCGCCTCGGCGCGCTCGTGCTCGAGGAGGCCCCGCTTGCCGAGCCGCCCGCGGAGGCGGTCGCCGCGGCCTTGTGCGAGGGCATCCGGCGTCGGGGGCTTGCCGTTCTTCCCTGGACGGAGGCGGCGCGTCGGCTTCAGGCGCGCGCTCTCCTGATGCGCCGGGCCGAAGGCGAGTCCTGGCCCGACCTCTCCGACGCGTCGCTTGTCGACTCGCTCGGGGAATGGCTCGCGCCGCATCTCGCCGGGATGCGCACGCTCGAGGATCTCGCGCGGCTTGATCTCGCCGCGGTCCTGCGCGGGCTCCTTGGCCATCGCGCCGCGCTGCTCGATCAGGCTTTCCCCTCGCACGTGGTGCTTGCGAGCGGCGTGCGCGCGCCGGTGGATTACACGCGCGACCCGCCGGTGGTCTCAGCCCGCGCGCAGGCCTTCTACGGCCAGACGAGCTCCCCCCGCATCGGCAACGGAACGATCGCGCTCGCGGTGGAGCTTCTCTCTCCCGCCGGGCGGCCGATCGCTCTCACCCGCGACCTCGGCGCGTTCTGGAAGGGGGCGTGGGCGGAGGTGCGCAAGGAGATGCGCGGCCGCTACCCCAAGCACGCCTGGCCCGAGGATCCCTCTAGCGGCTTCTGAGGAGCCAGACCGCGACCAGGGCTGCGGGCAGGCCGAGCGCGACCCAGGCAGGCCCCCAGCCCAAGCCCGCGCCGACCAGAGCGCCGAACAGCGGCGGTAGGGCGATCTGCCCGATCTGGGCGAAGGCGAGCACGGCTCCCGTCACCGCTCCGGCGCGCCCGGGCGGGGAGAGGCGGGCAAGCTCGGCGAGCATCAGCCCGTGCCAGGCCATCGCCGTCGCCGCACCGGCGATCGATGCGGCGAAGACGAGCCACCACGAGCTCGTGGGCGCAAGCGGCGCGAGCGCGGCGAAGGAGAGGCAGGTTCCGAACGCGATGATCGCGAGCAGCACCCGCGCGGGGAACCGCGCCCCTGCAGCGCCCCAGAGGATTCGCGCCGGGATCGCAACAAGGCTCGCGAGGCTGAACAGCGCGCCGGCAGAGCCGAGCGTCCAGCCGAGCCGCTCGACCAGGAACACGACGAGAAAGGTCTGGAGCACGAACTGCAGGCCGACGAGGACCACGAACGCCATCGCGAGCACGCGGATCGCGCCGAGCCGGCGCACGGTCGCAAGCGTATCGAGCACGCCCGCCAGCCCGATCAGCGCCCCCGGATCGCGGTCGGAGTCGAAGCGGGCCCGGAACGGCTCGAGCGCGAGACAGAGGCCGAGGCAGAGGAGCGCCGAGACGACGAGCGCGCCGCGCCAGCCGAACAGGGCGGCAAGCCCCGGGCCGAGCAGGCCCGTCATGGCCACACCGACGGGAACCCCCGTCTGCTTGATCGAGAACAGAAGCGGCTGCTGCCGCGGCGGGACGACGCGCGCGAGCAGGTGCGAGGAGGCGGGGGTGGCGATGGTGCTGCCGAGCCCGACCGGAATGGCGCCGAGCGCGACGAGGGCGACACCTGCCGGTGCTGCCATGGCAAGCCCCGCGGCGGCGATGGCGAGCGCGACCTGGGCGACGCGCAGCGCGCCGTAGCGGGCGAGGAAGCCCCCCACCCCGAGCGTGCCGACGAGCGCGGCGGCGGCGGCGAGAGCGGCGTAGAGCCCGGCGAGCGAGGGATCGACGCCGAGATCGGGCGCCATCGCCGGGGCGAGCACGGGAACGAGGCCGCGCGTGAAGGTCGCGAAGGCCTGCTGAACCAGCATGGCCAGCGTGGCGGTGAGCGCGAGCGACAGGGCCTGGCTCCGGCAGCGGTGGGGCCTCTAGCCTTGGGCCGGAGCGCGGCTTCGGGCAAGCTTCCCGACCTCGCCGCGCCGCGCGCACGAGGTGGCGACGGCGGGCCCCGTCCGTGCAAGGATTAAGGACGGGCCGGCGTCGGCGCCGGAGGGAGGACGGTCGGGCCGGAGGTCGGGTTCGGCATGCGGATTCTTCTGGTCGAGGACGACAAGGACGTCGCCCGCTTCATCACCAAGGGCCTCAAGGAGTCGGGGCATACCGTCGATCACGCCGACCAGGGGCGGGACGGGCTGTTCCTCGCCGCCTCGGAAAACTACGACGTGATCGTCCTCGACCGGATGCTTCCCGGAGGGATGGACGGGCTGAGGCTGCTCGAGACGCTCCGCGCGACCGGCGCGAAGGTTCCGGTCCTGTTCCTTTCCGCCCTCGCCCAGGTCGACGAGCGCGTGAAGGGGCTCAAGGCCGGCGGCGACGACTATCTCACCAAGCCCTTCGCCTTCACCGAGCTCCTCGCCCGCGTCGAGGCGCTCGGCCGGCGCGGCCGGTCGGAGGCGCCGGTGACACGGCTTTCGGTCGCCGATCTCGAGATGGACCTGCTCGCGCGCACGGTGAAGCGCGCCGGCAGGACGATCGAGCTGCAGCCGAGGGAGTTCCGCCTGCTCGAGTTCCTGATGCGTCATGCGGGCCAGGTGGTGACGCGCACGATGCTGCTCGAGGCGGTGTGGGACTACCATTTCGACCCGCAGACGAACGTGATCGATGTGCACGTCTCGCGGCTGCGGCAGAAGATCGATCGCGGCTTCGCCTTCCCGCTGATCCATACGGTGCGCAACGCCGGCTACATTCTGCGCGCCGAGCCGTGAGCCGGCGATGGCGCGCGCCTCTCCCCTGCCGCCCGGCCTGCCGGAGCGCCCCGTCGTCAAGCTCCTGCGCTCCACGGGCTTCAAGCTCGCCGCCCTGCATGCCGCGCTGCTCGTCGCCTCGGCGCTCGCCCTCGGCGGCTTCTTCTGGTGGAGCACCGCGGGCTACCTCAACCGGCAGACCGACCAGGCGATCCGCGCCGATGTGCTGATCCTTTCGGCGCGTTGGCGTGCCGGGGAATGGGCGGGGCTCGCGCGCGCGATCGAGCAGCGCCTCGCGGAGGACGCCGAGGACGAGGAGATCTATCTCCTGGCCGACCGGGCGGGGCGGATCGTCGCCGGCAATCTCGATCGCTGGCCGCCGGAGGCGACCGCCGAGGACGCCTGGTACGAGCTGCCGCTCGTGCGCGCGGGCCAGCCGACCGTGGGGAGGATCTACACGCTCGCCCTGCCCGACGGCATGCGGCTGATCGCGGGGCGGGACGTGAAGCAGAAGCTCGAGCTGCGCGAGCTCGTCGCCGATGCGGTTCTCTACGGCAGCGCGCTCGCGGTTCTGCTTGGCGGGATCGGCGGCGTGCTCGTGCGCCGGCTTCTGCAATCGCGGCTCGCGCCGGTGGCGGTGACGGCACGCGCGATCGGCCAGGGCGATCTCAGCCACCGCGTGCCGCTCTCGGGAGCGGATGACGACTTCGACCGGCTGGCCGAGACGCTGAATGCGATGCTCGATCGGATCGGCGTGCTCATGGACGGCGTGCGCGAGGTGTCGAACGCGATCGCGCACGATCTGCGCACGCCGCTCGCGCGGCTGCGCGGCCGGCTCGAGGAGAGCCTCGGCGCCGGCGACCCGGCGAGCCTGCGCGCCGCGGTCGAGCGCGGCATCGTCGAGCTCGACGGGATCATCGGCGTGTTCCAGGCGCTCTTGCGGATCGCCGAGATCGAGGCGGGGGCGCGCCGGTCCGCCTTCGCCGCCTTCGACGCCGCCACCGTTCTCGCGGACGCGGCCGATCTCTACGGCGCGGCGGCGGACGAGCGGGCAATCGCCTTCGCGGTCGAGCTGCCGCGCTCGCTGCCACTCGTGGGCGACCGCGACATGCTGCTCCAGGCGGCGGCGAACCTGCTCGACAACGCCATCAAGTTCACCCCGGCGGGAGGGAGGGTGACGCTCGCGGCGGAGCGTCGCGGGGCGGAGGTGAGAGTGGTCGTCTCGGACACCGGTCCCGGCATCCCGGAGCCGGACCGTGCCCGCGTGGTGGAGCGGTTCTACCGCGCCGAGGCGAGCCGCGGCACCCCCGGCTCGGGGCTCGGCCTCGCGCTCGTGCAGGCGGTGGCGCAGCTCCATGGCGGGTCGCTCCTGCTCGAGGACGCCTGCCCCGGCCTGCGCGCGACCATGGTTCTGCCGGCGCCGGAACCGCCCTTCGTGGCGGAGCGTGTCCCCTCGGCTCCCGTGTCGGAGTCGAGGCCGGCGGCACGCGCCGCCTGATCGCGGGGGGTGACGAAAAAAGGGGGCGGGAGGCTTGCGCTTCCCGCCCCGAGGCTTCACGCGCCTGACCGGGGGGGGATCGGCGCGCGCGCCGGCGGGACCGTGCCGGCGACATCCGGGAGAGACGAGGATCGGCACCGCGCCGTTCCTCACTGGGCAACATACCCGCGAATGATTAATCATAGGTTGCACAACCGAACAAGGCGATTCGCGGAGGCGATTCGCGGAAAGGTTGTATCCCTCCGATGTGCTCACGACAATGTGATCGCCAGGTGCCGCGGGGTGTGATCATCCGGCAGCGGTTCTGGACCGGGTGACAGCGGTCAGCCGCACGGGGGAAGGATGGACCTCTCGCCTGCCGAAACGCCGCGCGGGCCGCTCGCCGGCCTGCGCGTGCTCGAACTCGGCCACTACATCGCCGGGCCGTTCTGCACGCGCATCCTCGCCGATCTTGGCGCCGAGGTGGTGAAGCTCGAGCCGCCCGGCGGCGACCCGTTCCGGGGCTGGGGCGCGTCGGTCGGGGGCAACTCGGTCTGGTGGTCGATCCATGGCCGGAACAAGCTGTGCGCCGAGGTCGATCTCAAGCGGGCGGAGGGACGGGAGGCGGTGCGCCGGCTCGCTGCCCGGGCGGACGTGCTGGTCGAGAATTTCCGGCCCGGCACGCTGGAGCGCCTCGGCCTTGGGCCCGAGGCGTTGCGCGCGCTCAACCCGCGGCTCGTGATCGCGCGGATCTCGGGCTTCGGCCAGGACGGCCCCTATCGCGACAAGCCCGCCTTCGGCGCGATCGGCGAGGCGATGGGGGGATTGCGCCACCTCACCGGCCACCCGCCCGGGGCGAGCGACCTGCCGCCGCCGCGCTGCGGCGTCTCGATCGCCGACGACCTCGCCGGCCTCTATGCCGCGATCGGCCTGCTCGCCGCCTGCTGGCGGCGGGACGGCCGAGGCACGGGCGAGGGGGCGGTGCTCGACGTGAGCCTCGTCGAGAGCGTGTTCTCGCTGATGGAGGGGATGCTGCCCGAATACGGCCTGTTCGGCCGGGTGCGCCACCCGGCCGGGGCGGCGATCCCCACCGCTGCGCCGACCAACACCTACCCCACGGCGGATGGCGGCTGGATCGTGATCGCCGGCAACTCCGACCCGATCTTCCGCCGGCTGATGGCATTGATCGGCCGAGACGACCTCGCCGAGGACCCGCGTCTTGCCACCAATGCCGGACGCTGCGCCCACGTGGCCGAGCTCGATGCCGCGATCGCCGCGTGGACGCGGCGTCATGACGCGCTCGCGGCCGAGCGTCTGCTCGAGCAGGCCGAGGTGCCGGCCTGCCGCCTCTACACCATCCGCGATTGCGCCGAGGACCCGCATTTCCGCGCCCGACGCGCTGTCCAGGAGGTCGAGGACCCGCTGCTCGGCCGCGTGCTGCACCCGGGGCCCGCGGTGCACGTCTCCGGCCATCCGCCGGAGACGGTCGTGGGCTGGACGGGACCGGCCGTCGGCGCACACAACGCTCTCGTTCTCGAGACGCTCGCCGGGCTCGACGCGGAGGCGGCGCGCGCGGCTCGGGGCGAGGAGCGAGGGGAGGAGGTGGTGCGATGACCGATCACGTGACCATCGTCGAGGTGGCGCCGCGCGACGGGCTGCAGGCCGCCTGCGGCGTCGTGCCGACCGCGGACAAGATCGCGCTCGTTCGCGCGCTTGCCGGGGCCGGCCTCGTCGAGATCGAGGCCACGAGCTTCGTCTCGCCGAAGGCGGTTCCCCAGCTCGCCGACGCGGCGGAGGTGCTCGCCGCCGCCAATGCCATCCCGGGGATCATCCCCTCCGTTCTCGTGCCGAACCGGAAGGGGGTCGAGCGCGCGCTCGCCGCCGGGGCGCGCAAGCTCGGCCTCGTGATGAGCGCGACCGAGGGGCACAACCGCGCGAACCTCAACCGCTCGGTCGAGGAGAGCTTCGCCGAGCTTGCCGATATCGTCGCCGGCCTGCCGGCGGAGGGGCCGGCGCTGCGCTGGAGCTTCTCCTGCGCGTTCCACTGCCCGTTCGAGGGCGTGGTGCCGCGCGAGCGCGTGCTCGCGCTGATCGAGCGCGTGGTCGCGCTCCGCCCCGGCCTCACCATCGGGCTTGCCGACACCACCGGCAACGCCGCGCCGAGCGAGGTCCGCGCCCTGTTCGGCGAGGCGATCGCCCGGTTCGGCGAGAGCGCCCGCTTCGCCTTCCACGGCCACGACACCTACAATCTCGGCATCGCCAACGTCACCGCCGCGTTCGAGGCAGGGGTGCGGGTGATCGATGCCGCCGCCGGAGGGATCGGCGGCTGCCCCTTCGCTCCGGGCGCTTCGGGCAATGTCGCGACCGAGGATGTCGTGTGGCTGTTCCGGCGCCTCGGGGTCGAGACGGGAGTCGTCTGGCCGAAGCTGCTCGAGGCGGCGGATCTCGCCGCGCGTCTTGCTGGTGACGGCGCGGCGTCGGGCCATCTGCGCCATGTGAGGGCCGCCCGGGAAGCGGCGTGAGCCGCCGCTTGCCGCGGCTCGGCCTGGCCCGCCACCACGCCGTCGGAGCCGATGCTGCAGAGACGCCGTCTCCTTCTGCTTCTTTCGGCCGCGGGCTGCGCCCAGCGCCCGCGCGAGCCGTCCGAGGCCGCCGCCGCGCCGCTTCCCGCCGGCATCTCCTGCGTTCCCTTCGCGCGCGCGCTGTCCGGGATCGCGCTTGCGGGGGATGCGCATCTGTGGTGGCACGCGGCGGCGCCGCGCTACCGGCGCGGCACGGTTCCGGTGCCCGGAGCGGTGCTCGTGTTCCGGCGCAGCGCGCGCCTCCCGCAGGGGCATCTCGCCGTGGTCGTGCGCACCGTCGGCCCGCGCGAGATCCGCGTCACCCATGCCAACTGGGCAAGCGGCAGCGCGCGCGGGCAGGTGGCCGAGGACCAGAGCGTGGTCGATGTCTCGCCGCGGAACGACTGGTCTTCGGTGCGTGTCTGGCACCCCGCCTCGGGGACGCTCGGGGTCACGGTGTTCCCGGCCTGGGGCTTCATCCTCCCGCCACGCCCCGCAGACCCGGCGGAGCTCGCCGCCCGCGTTCCCGTCGCGGCGCGGCTTGCGGCCGGAACGCTGTGACGGGCTGCTTTCCCCTAGCAAGCGCGCGGAGCCGCCCTATATCCGCCGCAGTCAGGTCTGCCGGGTTTTCAGGATGGCAAAGAAAAGGGGAGAGGGCGGCGCCGCCGGGCGGGGCGCCGCCAAGGGCAAGGTGTCTCGCGCGAAGGTCCGCGAGGTGGTGACGGCGATCGCCGCAGAGGTGATCGCCGAGACGGCGCAGCGCCTGCGCAGGCAGCACCGGCGTGAGGCGCTGCCGCTTCGGATGAGCACCCGCACGCAGTCGGCCCGAAAGCCCAGCTGAGCACGTCTCAGGCGCCGTCCGGCTCGTCCGCCTCCTCGGCGACATGGTCAACCATGTCGGTGAGCATCGAACGGATGTGGTCGTCGCCCACGACGTAGAACACCTGCCGTCCCTGCCGGTCGGCCTGGAGCAGGCGAGCGGCGCGCAACAGCCTCAGATGATGGCTCACAAGACTTGCCGACAGCCCGAGCCCCTGCGCCATCTCCGTCACCGCCACCGGCTTGGTCAGGCAGGCGAGGATGATCCGGAGCCGGGTCGGGTCGCTCATCAGGCGGAACATCTCGGCGAGCTCGACGATCTCGTCCTCGCCCACGCCGCGCGTGCGGCCCTCCCGCTGACCCGTCCGACCGTTCGCTG
>Ga0209017_10000751_pt1 | contig 29528 bp, 24 predicted proteins | sample YNPBryunderm2012_FD_185812 | JGI IMG/M metagenome (GOLD analysis project Ga0209017, IMG submission 185812) | Anoxygenic and chlorotrophic microbial mat microbial communities from Yellowstone National Park, USA - YNP Bryant MS undermat 2012... ...
TGGCTGATCGTCATCATTATGAAGCCGACGGATCCCTTTACGGTCGGATGTCAGCTCTCGTTTCTCTCGGTCTTCGTCCTGATTTGGGCCGGCGGACGCTGGCTGACCCCCCACCCCCAAACGTTGTGGCAACGCCTCCATGAGTACGGACACGGTCCCCTCGCTCGTGCTGGACTCTGGCTCGTCCAGAAAGTGGGTCAACTCTACCTGCTATCATTGCTCATGACTGTGGCGCTTGCGCCCCAATTGATGTATTGGAAGAATGTTTTCACACCGGTTGGTTTCCTGATCGGTCCTCCCGTAATGCTCACATCATCCGTAGCGATTGTGAGTGGGTTCATGACTATGACACTGGCCCCTTTGGGAACTTGGGTGGCCTATCTCCCCGCTCGCCTGACCGACCTGGCACTTTGGGCCACCACGGGGATAGTCCATCAAGGGGACAGTGGGAACATCGGCGTGGCTTACACCCCCGCTCCCGCGGTGATCTGGTTGCTCGGCTTCTACCTGATCCTGGTTATCGCGGTTCTCGCTCCCCTGCGGTACGTGATCAAAAGCCTGGCGGCCTTGCTGGTCTGGACGCTGCTTGGTTGGATTGTGGCGATTCAGCCACGCACCTCGGACGAATTGCGGGTCACCTTTCTGGCCGTGGGGCACGGTGGTTGCGTGGTCCTGGAGACTCCCGATGGGCGAACCTTACTTTACGATGCAGGAAGCATGACGGGTCCGCGGATCGTGTCGAGTATTGTCGCTCCCTTCCTCTGGCACCGTGGCATCCGCCGCATCGACGAGTTGTTCCTCTCCCACGCAGACATGGACCACTTCAACGGTGTGCCCTCGCTGCTCGGCTTTTTTTCTGTGGGTAGAATCAGTTGGACGCCGACGTTTGCGGACCGAACCACTCCCGGCGTGCAAACGGTGCTCGAGGCGATTCACCAGGCGGGAGTCGCCACGCGGGTGGTGGCAGCCGGGGAAAGTTTTTCGGCGGGCGAGGTGCTCTTGCAGGTGCTCCATCCGCCTCGGCAAGGTCCCATAGGCACCGAGAATACCCGCAGCCTGACATTGCTCGTTGATTACGCTCAGCATAGCCTTCTGCTCACCGGAGACCTGGAAGGCATCGGACAAGAAATGGTCCAACGCCAGCCGATTCCTCCCGTCGCCGTACTCATGGCTCCGCATCATGGGGGCAAAACGGCTAATCCCACGAGAAGCAATCCCTCCGGTGAACCCATACCCTCTCCTCTGGCTCTGTGGGCTCGACCCCGTCTGGTCGTCTCCTGTCAGCGGACGAATCCGATCGAACACTTGCGGCTCGCTTACCCGAATGCCGTCATCTGGGATACAGCACGGTGTGGGGCGATCACGGTCCGTGTGCACTCCAGCGGTGTTACGGCCGAGGCGTTTCGCACGGGAGAAAAAATCGTAGTCGCCCGACCTGACTTACCCTCCGTCCGCAAGGCAACCACCTTTACTCGATGACCACCATTCGTACCGCCTGAGCCTCTTCAACACGAATCCTCCACCCACACGATATCGCACCTGTTCTGCCTTGGCTGTGAGTGTGTGGAATCACGCCGACCGTTTCGGCACGGTCATGGAAACCGTTCCCGACACTCACCGTCCCGTCCGTCCACCGCAAGGCCGGTCCCGACCCTTGTGGCCTACCGGGGGCAGGATCGACCGTGCCGGCCGAGCTTGCCATTTGAAAAATGTTGGGTAGTTTGCACAGAAAGATGAAGCTTGCACCGTCTTGGAAAGCAGGTGTTGTAGCAATGGGTTGTTTCTGGCGTTGCGTGGGTTTGGGGTGTGCGGCGTTGTTGATGGCGGTACTGCCCGCCTGCCATTCCCGGCGTACCGACCGCATTACCATTGGTGTGGTCACGAACTGCGTCGCGGACTTCTGGCGGATTTGCGAAGCCGGTGCCACCAAGGCGGCCCGGGATTTCGATGTCGATCTGCAATTCCGCGAACCGGAGAAGGCCTTCGACGCCTCGGTGCAAATGCCCATCATCGAAGCATGGGTCAAGCAGGGTATCCATGGGATTGCAGTCAGTGTGATCGACCCCAAGGCTCAAACGGAAGACCTGGCCCGAATTGCCCGTAAGGTTCCCCTGATCACCATGGATAACGATGCCGAAGGTTCCGGACGTTTGTGTTACATCGGTATCGACAACTACGAGGCGGGTAAGGCCGTGGGCCGGCTGGTGAAAAAAGCATTACCGCAAGGGGGGACCATCGCCATCTTCATCGGCAGCACGAAATCGGCCAACGGCAAAGCCCGCACCCAAGGTGTTCTCGACGAACTGGCCGGGGAGAAAGACGCGGTCGGCCAGGAGATGCCCCACCCCCAACGGCCGGACATCCAGGTGCGACGCTTCGGTTCCTACTATCTGGTTGATGGTGAAGCCAAACAGGACAACAACCCCAACAATGCCCAGCCCCTGGCTTCCAGCGTACTGGCGCGACTCAAAGGGTTACCCCAACTCTGTGCGGTCGGTCTGTACGCTTACAATCCTCCCGCCATTCTCGACGCAGCCAAATCACGTTCGATGCACAAGGAACTCGTGATCATCGGCTTCGATGAAGACTGGGAAACCCTCAAGGCGATTGCTCAGGGGGAAATCCTGGCCACCGTCGTTCAGGACCCCTTCCAATACGGGTATCAGTCGGTAGCTGCCCTGGCCGCCTATGCCCGGGGGGATGATTCCAAGCTGGTCCAAAAACCGATTCCCTACCGGATTGTCACCAAAGACGGCGGACCCGACGAGACGATCCAGACGCCGCAGGGAACGCTCACCATCAAAAACCTGCCCGTCCAGGAGTTTGAAGCCCGTCTGCGTGCGGACATCGCCTCAGTCCAGAAATAGGGAACGCAGGCTTAGGGGATGGGGGACGTGCCGCCCGGCAGGCAGTTGCCTGGTGTCGAACCTACCGCCGCAGAGAGCAATAGCGTCACCACGGAGAGTATTCTTTCCACTTCCCGGATTGGGCCCGGAGACGATAACACTCGCCATGAGCATTCCGCGTTTGGAAGCATTGGGCATTCGCAAGCAATTCCCCGGTGTCCTCGCTCTGGATGGTGTGTCGTTGCACGTCGCCCCTGGGGAGGTCCTGGCGGTAGTCGGAGAGAACGGTGCCGGTAAATCCACTTTGATGAAAATCATCGCCGGCCTTTATCCAGCGGATCAAGGAACCATCCGTCTTGATGGCCAGACGGTTCACTTTGCCGGTCCGGCAGAAGCGATGGCGGCGGGTATCAGCCTGATCCATCAGGAGCTGAACCTGGCCGAAAATCTGTCGGTCCAGGACAACCTATTTCTGGGCCGGGAGTGGACTTGGGGGGGACGGTTACGTCTGTTGCGGGTCTCGGCCATGCGCCAGGCCGCGGTGGCTCTTCTGCACCAGGTCGGACTGCCTGCCGAACGCCTGGGACAGCGCGTGGGCTGCCTCTCCCCGGGTGAGAAGCAATTGGTGGAGATCGCCCGCGCTTTATCGCTCCAGGCCCGTGTCCTGATTATGGATGAGCCGACCTCCAGTCTGACGCCCAAGGAGACCGAACGTCTCTATGCGGTAATCGGTTCCTTGAAACAGGCAGGGGTGTCCGTGGTATATATCTCGCACCGGCTGGCGGAAGTCCAACGGTGTGCGGATCGCGTCGTAGTTTTGCGGGATGGCAGGAACGCCGGAGAACTGTCCCGCGAGGAAATCACGCATGACGCGATGGTTCGCCTCATGGTGGGCCGGGATTTGAAGCAATACTATCCGCGTCAACGCCGCTCACCGTCCCAGGGACCGGTGGTTCTTCGGCTGGAGCAGTTCCGCTATCACGGGGGACCGGAGCATGCGGCCTCCCTGGAAGTACGGGCCGGAGAAATTCTCGGCATGGCGGGATTGGTCGGCGCTGGCCGGACGGAACTGGCCGAAGCGGTCTTTGGGATCCGGCCCTGGCGTTCCGGAAAAGTCTGGCTGGAGGGCCGGCAACTCCAGGTCCGTCACCCGCGGGATGCCATCCGGGCCGGCATCGCGTTGGTCCCCGAAGATCGCCGCCAGCACGGTCTGGTTCTGGAAGCGACGGTGGGCTTCAATCTGAGCTTGCCCAATCTCGATCGGCTGAGCGGTCCGTTCGGCCTGCGTCCACGCTACGAACAGCACTGGCAACAGGAGTGGATCGATCGGCTGCGGATACGCACCCCCTCGGCGCAGCAGTGTACGGCTCTGCTCTCGGGCGGGAATCAGCAAAAAATCGTTTATGGCAAGTGGCTGGCGCGACAACCCCGCCTGCTGATTTTGGATGAACCGACCCGTGGTGTCGATGTGGGAGCCAAGGCCGAGATCTACGCCCTCATGGACGAACTCGCCGGACAGGGTGTGGCCCTCTGGATGATCAGCAGCGACATGGAGGAACTCCTGGGAATGTCCGACCGTGTCGTGGTAATGCAGGAGGGACGAGTAGCCGGGGAACTGCTCCGCGAACAACTCAGCGAGGAAGCTATCCTGCAACTGGCTACCGGCGGGAAAAACCCTGCCATACCTCAGTTTGCTCCGTGGCCTGTGGCCTCCTCGAATGCTTCCGGATCGCACTCCTGACGCCCATGCGGGGAGGATTTATCACTAGGACACGCGTCCTGTACTCCCTGAAGCCCATGCTGGGAGGATTTACCACTAGGACACGCGTCCTGTACTCCTGAAGCCCAATGCTGGGAGGATTTATCACTATGACACGCGTCCTAGGTGTTCTGGGTCTGCTCCTGGCCCTCTACACGGCTTTGATCCTGTCCAACCCTTCCGCAGGCAAAGCGGATAATCTGATCGACGTGGCGAACATTCAAGGACGCTATGGTTTGATTACGATCGGCGCAGCCCTGGTCATCATCGTCGGAGGCATTGATCTGTCCATCGGCTCTGTCGTCGGTTGTGCGGCGGTGCTTTTTGGCGTTCTGATGGAAGGGGGTATTCCTCCGACGGGAGCCATGGCAATCACGCTCCTGTTCGGCCTGGGTGTGGGATGGGCTCACGGGCTGCTGATTACGCAATTGAAGCTTCAGCCCTTTCTGGTAACCCTCTGTGGCATGTTTATCTACCGCGGTGTCGCTCGTTTACTGGGTGGTACGGTCAGTCGCACCCGGGCCCTGGAAGCCCATCCGGAATTCGCGGACACCCTGCTGTACCTGCGCTATGTGCTGGTCGGTAAGGATGCTACAGGAGAGTTGATCTTTCCGGCACAATTCCTCTGGTTACTGCTCGTCGCTGGGATCATCGGCTTTCTGTTGCATCGGACCGCTTACGGACGTTACTGGTATGCCATCGGGTATAACGATCAAGCAGCCCGTTATGCTGGCATCGACGTCCATCGGCACCGCATCCTGGTTTATGTGGTCTGTTCGTTCCTGGCGGCTCTGGCCGGGGTTTTCCTTTTGCTGGACATGCCTTCCGTTCAATCCGATAGTGGAGGACTAGGACTGGAACTGTACGCAATACTCGGGGCAGTATTAGGAGGATGCAGTCTGCGCGGCGGGGAAGGGACTGCCCTGGGAATGGTCTTGGGGGCCATGGTTTTGCCGGTGCTGGAAAACCTGGTCAGCTTCCGCGGCTTGAAAAGCGACGTCATTCCGGCTGTCATCGGTTTGACTTTGCTGCTAGGCACCATGCTGGATGAATGGATCCGCCGACGTTCCCAGGCCCGCCCGTGACATCCCGATCGGCCGGCCTCATGATCTATTCTCCGCGGGCGCACTCCCGCCTTCAACGCAACCACTTGTCCGAATAATCCATGAAGACCTTCCAATCCTCCGGGGTCATCGAATGCGGACCGGGGCGGATGAAGTACCCCAACCGTTCCGGACTGAGGGTACCCACGGGGGGCATCTTGTTGGCGACGACCGGTCGGGCCACATCATACAGCTCGTAGGCTGGAGCGGCTGCCCGCAATACCTCCCACTGACCCTCGGGATTGGCCCATTGATCTTCCTGAGCATTGGTAAGCAGGACCGGTCGGGGAGCACACAGGGCCACCAGGCAATTCTGATCCACCGGCAACCGGGTGACATCGGCACCGAAGGCCTTGAAATTGCCGCAAAACCAGTGGGGGAAGGTGGCATTGATGCGAGCGACGGTTTCCGCCTTTGGGTTCTGGTGGCGACTCGGGGCCGCCCCGCCACAGCCGGATTGATGGGGAATGATGAGAGCGATCCGCTCATCGAAGGCTCCCGCCAGCAACGCCGTCTTACCCAAGCGGGAGTGCCCCACGACGATCAGCCTCCGACCATCGATACGCGGTTCGCTCAGCAGATAGTCCACGGCGTTGTGGATCCCCCAGGCCCACCACATGATCGTGGCCGTCTCGCGTCCGCTTTCGGTGGCTCGCTCCGGCAAAGTGGCTCGCATCCCCTCGCGTACATGGGGGCGGTCGGGCTGAATGTCCCCGCAGTAGAAGGTGGCCACGGCGTAGCCGCGACCCAGAATCTGCTCCAGAGGCCACACCGAGGCGTGCTTGCCCCGACCTTCCGCTGTCGCTCGGTTCTTCACGACGCCCGGGTAATGGCTCGGCATCCACACCGACGGAATACGTACCTTCTCGTGTGTCGTCAGAAGGTGATTCCCGCCAAAATTCAACCCAATGAACGTAGGACAGGGCGACCGTCCCTTCGGCAACGCCAGGAGCAAATAGATTTTCGGCCAGGTCTCCGGACCGAAGGTCAACTCCACTTCCTGCAGTATCCCGCGACCCTCCAGGAATTGCTCGTCCTCGAAGAGGACCCGTCCTTTCACCTGGTGCGGCCGGGCGGGATATTCACCGTACATGTAATGTTGGAAAAGTGCTTTCAACTCGGGACGCCGGTGTTTCTCCCATTCCTGCCGATTCTGCACACGGCCACCGCCGAGCAATTCCAGGGGATCCGGCATCTCCGCACGGGAGGGGCACCTGTCCGGCGGAGGAAAGTCTGCAGACCATACTGCTGCTGTCACGCTCACTACTCCCAGGCACCACAGGATCACGGAACGCATCACACACCTCCACCCCGGAAACGGATATGCCCCAATTCTACCCCGGTGCTTCTTCCGCCTCCAGAGGGGTATTGTGCTTTTGCCGCAGATCCGGGCTGCCCTGGAGGAACGCGAGAGCAGTTGCAGGAATTGCTCTCGCTCCTGAGCCTGGCAGTGTGCTAGACTGAGGCACAGAACTCACGGAACAATCCTCTTGGGCCCTGGAGGGATGGCCTCGAGGTCGTACCATGATCAGTAACAGGGAGGGCCAGATGCAACCCGTGGCGCAGGTGTTGGACAACCGCGAGTCATCCGTTTCTGCCCTGCCGTCCCCGCCTCTTAGCCGGGAAGAAGGGGCAAATGGCACACCGGTCGGTGAATCGGTCCAGGGTTGTTCCCCCTTGGCCACGCAGGGATGGAATGAGTTGCTCGAATATTTGTCTGCCCATCCCCAGTATCGGATCGAGCTTCTCCGGAAACTGCTGGGTGAACCGGCCTGTCGGCAACTGGGCATCTATCAGCTTCCCGAAGGGTTTAAGCTCTCGGTGGTTATTCCTGTGTACAACGAGGAGCGTTGGCTGGCCGAGTTGGTCCGGCGGGTCCAGGCGGTCGAGATTCCCAAGGAATTGATCATCGTCAATGATTGTTCCACGGATCGCACCCCGGAAATCCTGGCGGAGATCGAAAAGCAGTATGATAATGTCCGGGTGATTCATCAGCCCAAGAACATGGGTAAAGGAGCGGCCCTGAGGGAGGGATTCCGCCATTGCACCGGTGATGTCGTCATCGTGCAGGATGCAGACTGGGAATACAACCCCGCTGAGTATCCGAAACTGATTCAGCCGATCGTCGAGGGTCGGGCTGATGTTGTTTATGGTTCCCGTTTCATCGGCGAAAGCCATCGCGTGCTCTACTACTGGCATTCCGTCGCCAACAAAATCCTTACCACCCTGTCCAACTGGTTTACCAATCTCAATCTGACCGACATGGAGACCTGCTATAAGGTGTTCCGGCGGGAAGTGATCCAAAGCATCCGCCTGCGTTCCAACCGCTTCGGCTTTGAACCGGAAGTGACGGCGAAAATCGCCCGCCGACGGAAGGGACAGCCTCCCTGGCGCGTCTATGAAGTGCCGATCAGCTATTCTGGCCGCACGTACGAGGAAGGCAAAAAGATCGGCCTGAAAGACGCCTTTCAGGCTCTCTATTGCATCATCCGTTACTGGTTGGCGGATTGAAGTTGTGGTACTTCTGCAAGTTGTGGCCCGGCGCTAAGCTCGGATATGACCTTGACGGGGCACCCACGGGCCTGGCTCTGTCTGAACTGCCCCATCTCAGCATGCCCTGTTCGAGCTGAGACGTTCAGGAATGCTCGGAGGCGTCAGCATGGCCCGCGTGTTGTTAGGGGTGACCGGAAGTGTAGCCGCCCTCCGCACGCCGGAGCTGGCCCAGGCCCTCGTCACCGCCGGGCATGCGGTCCAGGTCCTGGCGACGCATGCCGCTTTGTATTTCTTCGACCCCGCCGATGTTCCTCCGGGAGCGTTCCCCTGGCAGGGTCAATCCTGGCGTGTCCTGCGGGAGGAACACGAGTGGCCGGGCCGATCCGAAGGCCGACGCTATCAACGGGGCGATCCGGTACTGCACATCGAGTTGCGTCGCTGGGCCGAGGTGCTGCTGATTGCCCCGCTGGATGCCCACACGCTGGCCAAATTAGCTACCGGCCTGTGTGACAACTGCCTCACCTGCGTCTGGCGGGCCTGGGACCGCTCCCGCCCCATCATCCTGGCACCGGCGATGAACACACTCATGTGGGACCATCCCTTCACCTGCCAGCATCTGCGTGCCCTGGGATGCTACTCCGGCCTGACCGATCTGCCCGAGGAGGATGATCCCTTGCTCCTGCTCGAACGCATCAACGCCCGCAGTCCCTTCCTGCGTCTCATTCCTCCCCAAGTGAAGACACTGGCCTGCGGCGATGTGGGAGTCGGTGCCATGGCCGACATCCCGGCGATCCTCCACGCCGTCCAGGACCTGACGGGGCCGCACCCACTCCCCGGAACACCCCCCTGAACATCTTTGCCGGTTCGGCGGAAGATCGCCTCCGATTCCCATCCCCACCGCTTTCCGACACCGCCTCGGTTCCCTAACATCAAGGCAACGTTCCCGAAGCAACGCCGGTGGTCGGCCTTGCGGGGAACGTCTTAGGAGGTTCACACGATGAAGTCCTTTCGCATCATGCTGCTCGCCCTGTTAGCGGTTAGTGTGGGTCTGTATGCCACCTCCAGTACCCAGGAGGTATTCGCCCAGGGGAAAGATGATGTATCTGCCAAGCTCGTCGGCACCTGGGAACTCGCAAAGTCTGGCGGGGACCTGCCCCCGGGCACCATCATCGAATTCACCAAGGATGGCAAACTCAAAGCCACGCTCAAGGCAGATGATCAGACCATCACCATCGAGGGAACCTACAAGCTGGACAAAAACAAGATCGAGGTCAAAGTCAAAGTTGGCGAAGAAATCGTCGAAGAAACGGTCACGATCAAGCGGCTGACCGATAAAGAGCTGGAGGTGGAAGACAAGGAAGGCAAAGTGGATACCTTCAAGAAGAAGTAATCCCTGGTGTTTTCGGGGAAACCAAGCCGAGGGCTTTCCGGGAAACCAAGCCAAGGCCCACGGACCCACCTGCGACCCGACCCTGTGGTGACGCCGTGCTGCCCGGCGTTCTTTTTCATCCCGCAGAGTACGCTGTTCTACAGGCAAGTCCCCTCCGCCAGGTACGGTATGCAGGTCCCTTCCGCCCGGTGCAGTTCCGCTCGGAAGAAGCCTCTCGCTTTCACCCCGCCTGTTCCGCTTCCTTGAGTGGGGAGAGACCTTCCTGTTGCAGTTCCGGTTCGACAATGTTTTTCCAGCATTCCGGGCAAATCCCGTGGCTGAAGCGTGCATTGCTATGGGCGGCAATGTAGGTTTCGACACGCTGCCAGTAATTGCGGTCGGCGCGAATTTTCATGCAGTAGGCACAGATGGGCAGAAGGCCTTTGAGGGTTTTCACCTGGCTGAGTGCTTCCTCCAATTCGCGGACGCGATCGGCCAGTCCCTGCTGGAGTTCCACGATGCGTTCTCCGACCCGTAAGCGGGAATGCAACTCCGCCTGGTCGAAGGGCTTGGTGACGTAGTCGTCGGCTCCGCTTTCCAAACCGGCGACGATATCCTGGGCATTCCTCTTGGCCGTCAGCAAGATGATGTAGGTCGGCACAGCACGATGGAGGGCACGGACCCGCCGGCACACTTCCGGCCCCTCTAGACCGGGCATCATCCAATCCAAGATGGCCAGACGCGGGGAATCCTCCGCTTTGAGCATCTCCCACGCGGCCAGACCATCCCGCGCCACCACGACGGTATAACCCCACTGACGCAAGGTCGCCTCCAGGACCTGGGCGGATATGGCATCATCATCGGCGATCAGCACCCGCTTCGGTTTTTTGGTCTCTGCAGTATTCTGGATCGCGGAAACCGGCTGTGCCGGCTCGTTGAGCACATAATCCTTAGGTGGTTGAGGGGCTGATGGAATGGGAGAAATACTACTGGTCATGGGATGAATCGCTCCTGATCACAAAGGATGACTTGGAATTACGGAGAACCTACACTTTGTTTGCCGATATCCTGCATCTGACTGGCGATCTTGATCTCGCAACTGTTTCCACCTGCAACTGTCGCAGCACCCGTAGATAATGCGTGCTCGGGGGACCACTGCTGAAGGAGCGGTCGGAGGGCCAGGAAGACCTGTTCCAACTCGCTCAGCAGCGGAGCCAGTTCCTGAAGTTGACCCTCGCTTGCCGACCGCTCCAGGCGGTAGGCCAGTTCCGAAGCCGTGGTCGCACCGATATAGGCCGAGGCCCCTTTGAAACTGTGGGCCACTCGACGCAGAGTCTCTGCATCGTTTTGGGCCAAAGCTGTATGCATCTCGGCGATCAGTTTGGGGGCATCGTCCAGGAACAGCGTCGCCAATTCGGCCAGAAGGGTTGTGTCCCCACCCAAGCGTTCCAGGGCGGCTGTTCGATCCAGCAGGGGTGGTGGCGTGGGGGCCGGGCGGGGCGTCTCTACGGTGATGGGAGTTTGAGATAATACGCGGTTTAGGGCGGTTTCCAGTTCATCACGTCGGACGGGTTTGGCGACATAATCATCCATGCCAGCCGCCAGACAACGCTCACGGTCCCCCTTCATGGCGTGTGCGGTCATGGCGATGATCGGCGTTCGGCATGCCCGATCCGCTTCCAACCGGCGAATTATGCGTGTGGCTTCAAAGCCATCCAACTCCGGCATCTGAACATCCATCAAGATGACATCATATTGTCCGCATTTCCAGGCTTCGACGGCGGCCAGACCGTTCGATACCACTGTGACCACATGCCCCATCCGTTCCAGGGTGCGCACTGCGACGTGCTGGTTGACGGGGTTGTCTTCCGCCAGGAGAATCCGGAACGATCGTGCGGAGGCTGTTGTGAGAGGAGTTGACGGGGCAGGCTGTACGTCTTGGCGCTGACTCTGTTTGTCCCCCGTGGCGTCCCCAGAGGGTAATCTCGCAACCGAAGGATTCCGGCTCAACACCCGTGCCAGCGCCTCATTGAGTTCACTGGCCTTGACCGGCTTGAGGAGATAACCAGCGATCCCCAATTCGCGGCATCGCCCCACGTCCCCGGCCCGATCTGCGGAGGTGAGCAACAGAAGCGGGATGTCGGCAAAGGCCGGTTCCTGGCGGATCGCTGCGGCCAGTTGAAAACCATCCACTTCAGGCATCATGGCATCCAAGAGAATGGCGGCAAAGCGGGTGTTTTCCTTACGGGACTGCCATAAGGCTTGCCAGGCTTGTTCCCCATCGGCGACTGCCGTCGGTAGCGCTCCCCATAAACGGAGCGTGTCGGCTAGTACCCGCCGATTCGTGGCGTTGTCATCGACGATGAGGATCGGCAAGCCTGTCAAGTCCACGGGAACCACCACCCGTTTCTCGATGGATCCCTGTGCCCGACGCAATGGGATCTCGAAATGGAATGTGCTCCCCTGTCCTACGACACTTTCGACCCAGATGCGTCCGCCCATCATCTGGATCAGGCGGTCGCAAATGGTCAAGCCCAACCCTGTACCTCCGTAGCGGCGTGTGGTTGAACCATCCGCCTGAGTAAAGGGTTGGAAGATGGTCTGCAATTTTTCCGGGGGGATCCCGATCCCGGTATCGCAGACACTGAAACGGACCCGCTGGACCTCACCTTCGGCTGAGATCCGCATCACCCGAACCGACACCTCTCCTTGAGGAGTGAATTTGATCGCGTTGCCGACCAGATTGATCAAGATTTGCCGCAAACGGACCGGATCGACCCACACCGCATCGGCCACGTCGGCAGAGACATCGCAAGTCAACTCCAGACGCTTGTGGTGAGCTTGCGGCGCCAAGGCTCGCAGTGTGTCACTGAGCAGATCCCGCAAAAGCACAGGTACGGGGTCCAGGTCTAATTTCCCCGCCTCGATTTTGGAGAAGTCCAGGATATCATTGATCACGGCCAGCAGCGTTTCCGCCGAATTTTTGATGATGTTAAGTCCTTCCCGTTGTTCCGCTGTCAAGTCGGACTCCAACAGCAGTTCGGTCATGCCCAATACGCCGTTCATGGGCGTGCGAATTTCATGGCTCATATTCGCTAGAAAGGCGCTTTTGGCGGCATTAGCGGCTTCAGCGGCGGCACGTGCTGTTTCCGCTGCAGCCATCGCTTCCTGAAGCTGTCGCGTTCGCTGGCGTACCTGTTCTTCCACCTGGGCGTGCGCCTGTTCCAGGGCTGCTTGACGTCGCGCGGCCACTCGCAGATCATTCACCCCGATCACACACGCGTAGATCAAAAAGACATCCTCAAAGATCACCCAACCGGCATGCTCCAACCAACGCCAGCTAGCATCGATGGCGGTCCCATAGACGGATTCCGGCCACAGCCAGCCGCGCAGATAGTGATCCGCAGCCACGACACAACTAGCGGTGATCAGCACCCGCCAATCCCGGTAAAAGGCCAGAAACGCCAGAGAACCGAAGACATGGAAGTGCGTTTCGATCCTTCCTCCTGTCAGATGGATGAATAGAGCCGACATCAGCATCTGGGCCGCTGCAATGACATGGCGGGTCCACACCTGACCCGGGTGCAGGAGCACAAACACCAGCGGCAGACTGACGATCAGGCCGCCGAGCAGAACGGCTCCCCAGACATGCGGATGGACCCTGCTTTCCGCCCCTGCCCAGGCCCAAGGTGCCACCCAAATACTCAGCCCGATAGCCGTCAACCATTCGCACACCAGCAAGCCGGCAAACAATCGGTCCGTCCGACGATGGATGACGTTCAGTCCGGCCGCGACCAATTCTTCGACCCGACGGTCCTGCTGTTCCGAAGGGGCTACTTCCGCCGAGTCGGCCTGCCTCGTACCGCCGGCTTCGATCTTCCCGGGACTGTGCGCGGACGGTTCTTCCTTCACCACACAACGGCTTGGGGTCATGACGGAAACGCCCTCCACAGTCTGGTGATCATCTGCCTTCGCTGGTTGCGGCCCTATCTCCTTCTGCCCTCCCACCGCCCGCTCCTCCACGAGATCGATCCGCACTCCAGGACGACTCCTCTGCACGCGGTCCCGCCGAGGGTATCCCGAGGGGACATCCAAAAACCGGAGTCGACAGCATCGGACCAACGCCGGTCCCGTCCTCCCTCTCCCCGGACCAGGTATCGTCACCGGGGCTCGGCGGGAGTAACGCTCCGCGGAGGATTTGCACAATCCGGCGGCTGCCTCGGTTATCCCCTTGTTGACCACGCCCTGGGGTGATCCCTCCCCGGAAGCGGACCCGCCCGTTTGGGTCCAAGACGATCACGTGGCCCGAAGTGCTCATATTCCAGCACTGGGCTTTTCGGCCGTCGCGGTCGATCACAACGGTTACGTCATTCCACCGGTGCAGCCGCGTGAGCAACTCTCCCTCTTCCCACCCGGCTGGCACCTCGGGGGGACAAACCAGATAGACGGTGGCTTGCACGGGCACCTCGGTCGGTTGTCTCGGAAGTTGTTCCAACAACCGACGCAACTCCTGCAGACTGGCCCGCGAGCAGGAACAATGAGGATGAACAAACACCCACAGATGCCACTGCCCCCGAACAGCCTCCGCGGCCCCGTACCCATCCGGGATTTCCCCCGGTTGTTGCTCATAAGCCGACCAGAGGTAGAAACTCCCCACCACCAGGCCCGACCAGAGGAGCGTAAGCACGCCCCAGACGCATCGTCTGCCTATGGACCGCATCGGTTTTTTACTGGGAAGGCAGTTCAGCTTCAATGCAAATCTGGATCACGCGCCACAAGGTGGCGGCAGAAATTGCGACAATCTTACCAACAATTTCCTGCTCGTAGAGAAAAATTGTTGTCGGACTACAGCGGCGGTGTTCTGCGCGGATCGGACCGAGCCGGTTGCCCACCCGGTTGTTGGGGAAAAGGTCCCTTGCTCCCGAACGCCTCCCGGATGAGCTACCGGAATGAGCGGAACGGACCACAGGGGATGAGTCGCAGCAAGGCGCGTGTGTTTGAAGGGCTGTTCCGACAGAGCAGGCGAAGGGCAGATCGGAGACAGCGGGGTGGTCAGGTCAACCTCGGCGGAAGGAATCAGGCGGAGGGACAGCCCCGCATCACCGGCCGGGGGTCACGGGGTGGAGGAACAACTCAGCCAGTTGCTTCTGGGCAACGACACTCGGAGCGCCCGTGAGGGGGCAGGTGCCGCGTTGCGTCTTCGGAAAGGCGATGACATCCCGCAGGGACGAAGCACCTGTCAGCATCATGACAATCCGGTCCAACCCAAAGGCCAACCCGCCATGCGGTGGCGGACCGTAACGAAGGGCCTGGAGCAAAAAGCCAAATTTTTCCTGGGCTTCCTCCTCTCCAATCCCCAGGACCTGGAAGAGGCGTCGCTGAACCTCCGGCCGATGGATACGGATAGAACCACCGCCTAATTCAACACCGTTGAGCACCAGATCGTAAGCCTGGGCCCGAATGCGTCCCCACTGCTGGCTGTCCTCAGCGAAGAGCAGGGGCAGATCATCCTCCAGGGGCGCCGTGAAGGGGTGGTGGACGGACACCCAGCGTTTCTCTTCATCATCCCACTCCAACAGAGGGAAATCCACGATCCAGAGGAAGTGCCAGCGGTTGGCGGGAATCAGGTTGAGCAGCTGAGCCAGACGCAGGCGGAGGTGGGCCAGAAACTTGCTGACGGCCGCATAGTTTCCCGGCATGAACCAGATGACATCACCCGGTCGGGCACCCACCTGACTCAGCAGCGCGGGGGCGATTGGTGCCAGGTATTTTGCAATTCCGGTCTCCACGCGGGCCTGGCCGTTTTCATCCGCAACGACCTTGGTATAGGGCAGTCCCGCCGCCCCAATGCCGCGTAACTCATCAGCCAGGCCATCAATGGTCTTGCGTGTCAATACCTGCCCGCCAGGGTCCGAAGACACCAGGCATTTGACGACTCCGCCGCTTTCCACAGCCTGCCGGAATGGAGCGAACTCGGTCTGAGTGACCAGGGCGGAAACATCCTTGAGCTCCAGGCCGAAGCGGGTATCCGGCCGATCGATGCCGAAGCGATCCATCGCCTCCCGATAGGACATCCGCGGCAGGGGTCGGGGGATCTCGTACTGGCAGACTTGGGCAAAGACGGCGGCAATGGCTCCCTCGGCCATACGCATCACCTCGTCGGCCCGGACAAAGCTCATCTCCAGGTCCAGCTGAGTGAATTCCGGTTGCCGGTCCGCACGCAAGTCCTCATCCCGAAAGCAGCGGACGATCTGGACATAACGATCCATGCCGGCCACCATGAAAAGTTGCTTGAACAACTGCGGGCTCTGCGGCAAGGCGAAAAATTTCCCGGGATGAAGCCGACTGGGAACCAGGAAATCACGGGCTCCTTCCGGCGTGCTTTTGGTCAGGAACGGGGTTTCCAGCTCCACAAAGCCGTGGGCATCGAAATAATCCCGCAGAGTTTTCGCCACCCGATGGCGGATGAGAAAGTTGCGTTGCAGACTGGGACGACGCAGATCCAGATACCGATATTCCAGGCGGATGTCTTCATGGGCGTTGGTATAGTCGCTGATTTCGAACGGGGGAGGCGGCGACTCGCTCAGAATCTCCAGGTCCTGCACGACGACTTCGATTTCGCCCGTGGGCAGTTCACCGGTGTAAAAACGGGGCGAGACATTCCCCGGTCCCCGGTGGGCCACGGTTCCCCGAACACAGATGCACCATTCGCTGCGGAGGCGGCGGGCCTCTTCCAGCACAGGCCGGGGGGTCTCATCCCCAAAGCGTAATTGGGTCATCCCGTAACGATCCCGCAAGTCCACAAACACCATGCCCTTATGGTCACGATGATGAGCCACCCAGCCGGCCAGGATCACCTCCAACCCCACATGGGCCGCCCGTAGTTCACCGCAGGTATGCGTCCGCTGATGATAAGGCACAGGCATCGATCCCTCCCTTTCTGGCTCCAGCCGGCATTCCCCGAGCCGGCCGGTCTTCCCATGCACTTCCACGTCTTTATAGCAACCCGGTCCGTGGACCTTGAATCCCTTGACCGTGAAGGAGAGGATGGTCACGTCGCCTCGTGAAACCAGAGCCGCTTCCGTAATGACTCCTTCCCGCCGTTCCCTTTCCCGTGCCAAACGGGAATGCACAGGCGTCCCAGGCGTTCCCCGGCACCTCATGTCAGGTTCTCATTCCCGAAGGGTACAGGTCGTCATTTTCGCAGAACGCGGAGGGTAGGATGGTCGAGGTCCAACCGGTAGAGAATTTGGTTGTAATCGTAGCGGGGTGTACGGATAGGATTGCCGGAGAACTCCGCGGTATAAGTGCCTTCCAGGTGGATGATGCGTCCCCCCTGACGGTCCAAGAAGGGGTGGTGGCACACATTGTAAAAGCTGTACCGGCGGTGCGTGATGATCGGGACGGCCACCGCAAAGGGGCCGGTGGGCTCTGCCGCCTCCGCATACCAGACTTCTCCCAGAAAGGATTCCCGGCCGCCTGCCTGACCGGCGATCAGGATCCAGCGTTGGCGATAAGGGTTCCATCGGACCGTGCCGTTATGCAATTGCACACGCTGTTGGGCAGACTGGTTGTGCTCCGCCGGGCAGAAGCGTGCTTCCGCAGCTGAGATGTGGCCGGCCTGGAGCCAACGCCATTCGGTCACCGCATCCACAGGCGGATACTCCCTTTGCCAGCGCCACAGGATACGCCCCTGTTCATCCCGCAATGGTCCCACCGGCTTGCCGTCCTTCCCACCATGGGCACAACTGAACGCCTCGTACTGGCGAGGATCCAGGACCGCTTCATAACGGGCCGGAACTCGGACCACCGGTGCCGGGTTGCCGAAGAGCAAGTACGCAACCCCGTTCTGGACCCAACGCGTGGCATGCCCTGAGGGATGCCGCCAGCGTTCCTCCCGGGGCAACTCACGCACCGGCTCAAATATCTGCCGCTCATCGTTCCACACGGCTATGCCATGCTCCCATTCCTCGGTCAGTCCCTTACGGCGGGAGTAGTGACAGAGCATGCGCTCCTGACCGTGATCATCCGGAACCGCGCACACCCCATCGATCCAGATCACCCCCTCCGGACGTTGGGGATAGGGGATCATGGCCCGCACGAATCCGTCGGCATCGGTGAAATACTCGTAAGGAATCCCCTCGGCGGGATCGAAATCCTCCGGGAAGCGGGGCGTGGTAGCACCTGCCGTGCGGAACAGCCCCAGTGGATAAAGCAAACGATTGGTATCCCCCCAAAACCAATACACGCGGTTGCGGTAGATCACGGCCTGGACGGAATCCTGACCAGCGACCTGCCCGCGACCCTTCGCCCCCTGTAGCCCCTCTCCCTGCGCCCAATCTCCTTTCGCCCGAGGAAAGCGGTAACCCAAGAGGATGCTGTCGCGATACAATCCCTCCCCGGTCAGCCGGCACAAACGTTCCGCAGCCTGTTGACGCTTCAATCGGATGACCGAAGGTTTACCCAGCCGGGGGGTGAGCCGTACACCTCGGAACCCAAATCCGTCTGCAGGCACCTCGTAACCGTGACTGTGGATCGAGAAAAACACTTCCCGGTCAAGCAAATCCGGGTCCCCCAGGGCAATCCGCCCGGCGTTGTCCGTGACGAAACGGACATGATGCACGGTTTGCAATTCGACCAGGGGCACCCCGCGCCCACTGTCCGCATCGACCACACGAATCTCGGCGTATGCGGGCCCTGGGGAGGAGTTCCCTGCTCCGACTCCGACAAGCAAACCCAGGAAGCCGACCGCTCCTCCTAACACCCTGAACGTCTTTGCCTGACCGGTCATGCTTTCGGTCCCCTCCGTCTGCGATCTGATCCGTGGGTGATGCTCACCCGCATCGAGCTGGCTGGAAATCACCCGAGCCCCATCGGACTGGCTGGAAATCACACGAGCGCACTCAGGGACTCGCTCGCAGCCCACGACCGGCGTCGAGCCATTCCGATCTCGTTGATGTCCATCCGATCATTCCTGTGTGTCCGGCAGTTTCCCGTCTGCGACCCTCAGTCGGGGAGCTTGCCGTCGTCTGAGTCTCAATCTGGCAGCTCTAACTGGATTTCCTCTCCCACGATGTGGACGGGGTACCAGCCGGTTTTGACCCGTGGGTTGTCGGCCCAAGCTCCATCCGAGAGGCGGAAACGCCAGGCATGCCAGGGGCAGATGACACAGCCATCTTCGATGTGGCCCCCAGAGAGCGACGCTCCCTGATGCGGGCAGGTGTCGTCGATGGCGTAATACGACCCATCGACATGGAAAATCGCAATATCCCGGTCTTGGTACGTGATCACGACACTGCCACCGGCAGGAATGTCCCCGACCTTGCCAATAGTCACTCGTTGCGGCACGCTCAACTCCTTCTCAATCCATCCCGTGTAAATGCTCTGGCACCAGCACCGTTGGGGTGACCCTCAGCACCTGCCAGCAGCTGCACCCGGAAAGCCCACGGCGGTACTTGGAATGAAGATTACCGGAATTTTATATGGTTTCGGGGAGCGGGGTCCGAATAGGATGGGCTAGGACGCGGCAGCGGCTGCAGCTCCCATCGTCGCGTATGATTTCCGTCGCGTGTGGTTTCAATCGTCCCGTTTTTTCCAGACCCTCAAAACATTGGCGAAGTTGTCGCGCCAGATGGGGCCGGGCGTCGAAGGTACCTTCTGCCAGTAGGGATGTCGGGCCAGTACCCCCAGATCTGCTTCCCGTTCCGCCAGGAGCATCCATTGGGAATCGGTTTTTCCATCCGCGCGTTGTTCGTCCGTGGCGATGTCGTAGCAGTACCGGACCGCCAGTTGGGGGTCGATATCCGCGGCAATCCGCGTGACCAGCGGTGGCAGATCGAGATGATTGTTGGAGATATGCACGGCGAGCACTCCACCCGGAGCCAGTTTCTGGAAGTACAACTCGAAGGCTTCGCGGGTCAACAAGTGGATGGGAATCGCATCGGAACAAAAACCGTCGAGGATGAGCAGATCGAAGCTATCATTAGGTTGTCGTTGCAGTTGCCGGCGGGCATCCCCGAGGACCATGTCGCAGCGTTCCGCCCGACAAGCAGCCAGAAATCCGAAGTACTCCTGAGCGATGCGAACCACCGCGGGATCGATCTCGAAGAAGGTCCATTCCTGCCCCGGTTGGGCATATGCCGCCAGAGCGCCGGTTCCCAGGCCGATGACGCCCACCCGTCGCAATCGTTCCGCTGGCAGGTGCCGGAACAGGTGCCCCATTGGTCCCTTAGCATGATAGTAGGTCATAGGTCGGGGACATTCGGGTGGATCATCGGTGCGTTGCTGGCCGTGGATGGTGTTGCCGTGGACCAGCCGTCGGAAGTGCCCGTCGGGTGAGAGGGTGACCCGCACCACGCCGAAGAAGTTGCGTTCCATGTGCAGGGTGCGTCCCAATTCTCCCTGATCCAAAGAGCCGGCAAGAAAGAGGGTGCCCAGAGCCAAAGCATACCGCAGGGGTCGGCGTGCCAGGGCGAATGCCCCCGCCGCCGGGATGCCGAAGATCAATCCGCCCCGTAGCCAGCGATGGGTGGTGTACCAACTCGTATCAGCATCGCCGGGCATTTCCCACCACTGCGACACGCCGAGGACCAGGGCCACAGCCATGACAAGCAACAACAGCACATAGAACAGGTCGCTGGGTTCCCACAGCCGTGCAGACCCCTGCTCGTTCATGCCACGCGGTCGAACTAACGCCGCCGCCAGCAACGCCAACGGGTATTCCAGCATCCCCAGCTTATGAAAGACCACCGGCGCAATCAAAGCGACTACCACACCACCGAGCATACCACCCAGCGACATCCACAAATAATAGGCGGTCAGATGTTCCGCCGGTGGCCGATCCCGGGCCAGTTCTCCATGGCAGATCAGGCATACGCCCCAAAATCCCCCAAGATGCAGGAGCACCACCAGCCAGAAGGGCTCCGCTGCCTGCAGCAACAGGCTCAGCACAACAAACAGCAGCAGAGCGGGAGTGACCCGCCCGATCAGTTGATGCACGGTCAACGGCCAGCGGGAAAAGACGATGATGAAGCTCAGTAAATACAAAGCCAGGGGTACAACCCACAGCAAAGGCAGCGGGGCCAGGTCGGTTGACACGTGGGTCGTTACGCCAAGAAGCAAACACGACGGTAACGCCGAGAGAAAGACCCAACGCAGCACCCGCGCACGGGGCAAAGCAGAGCATGCCCGCGAGCCTGTTCCTGCCGGTAGAGAGGCTGATCCGACCGCTCGTCGGGGGCGAACGCAAACCACAACCGCACAACCAACCACCAGCAGCATGTAAAGAACTGTGCCTCCCAGAAACACCCACTGCTGCTGCTGCAACGTCAATGCGGGCTCCAACACCAGGGGATACCCGAGCAATCCCACCAAACTCCCGGCATTGCTCGCCGCGTAGAGAAAATACGGGTCCCGTGCCGTGTGATGATCCGTCGCGGCATACCAACGCTGCAACACCGGGGAACTGGTGCTGAGCAGAAAAAAGGGCGCCCCCACCGCTAGGGTCAGAAGCAGAACTAGGGGCACAATCGGATAATCCTGATCCTCGGGAAGAAGCGCAGTCCACAACGGCACCGGTGTCCCCGTCAGCGAGACAGCCGCAACGAAAAAGATCAGGACCACAAGCAAAAGTCCGGCATGCACGACTATCTGCCGAGGCACCCCCAATGACCGGATCGAACGATGGGCATACAGATACCCCGCCAGCACAAGAAACTGGAAGAACACCATGCAGGTGTTCCAGACTCCCGGTGGTCCCCCTAGTAACGGCAGCAGGAGCTTGCCGATGAGGGGTTGCACCAGAAAAAGTGTGGCGGCGCCCACAAACAGGGTGGCTGCATACAACGCGGGAAGCAAAGCGACCTCCACACGCCCCAGAATCGTCACAGGCGGGCGGACAACCCGGATTCTCGGCTCATGCACGCCGATGATAAACAGCATGCTAACGAATTGCCTCCCGGGCAAGAGGGAACCTGCCGACATCATGGCTATCCTCGGTCTGCTTTCTAACGCTGCGTCCCACCGAGGACTGCTTCAGAGAAATCAACGCTGCCGAGGCCGATCCCACTACCGCCCGCTGGCAAAATCCCGGCTCGCCAGACTCGGGATTCGTTTCGCAAGCCCATCGATCCCTTCATAAAACATCTACCCGTATGGTCCTCCGAGAGTTCCCGGACACCAAGTCCCTGGAGCGCGGCAACTGGATCCACTTCCTTCCCTGCAACCGCACCCCGCCGATTCCGGAAATCGTGACGGTGGAACATCCACGCACATGCAGACTCACTCGGGTATGACCCTCCGGGAGCCTCCAGATTTTACTCGCACTTCCCATTTTGTCTGCAAAAGCCCGCTTTTCTCTTCATCCTGCTCGGCTCGAGTTGTCGATACATCCCCCTAGAGCAGGCAGCAACGGCAACAGCGGGGTCAGGCAGGGAAGCTGCCCCACCATGTTTCATGGAGCATGTTTCATGGAGTAAGAGTTCTCCGTCGTTTCTCCACGGAGTGGACCATATGAAGCAGGAGTGGATCGTATGAAGCGCAGGTTTATCCGACGCGGCTGGTTGGGAGCCTTGGGAGGATGGGTAACAGCGACGGGTTTGGCTTTAGCCCAGGGAGGACGCTCCGAAGCACCTCCGCCACCGCCGCAAGTGGGGGACGTCATCACCTTGCGCTTCCACGACGGGCGGGATCGTACCGTCAAGGTGCTCAAGTCCCAACGGCAACCGGATGGCTCGTACCTTTCGGAAGTCCGTGATGTCAAGACGGGGGAAGTGTTCAATTTGCTCGATCCGCCACCGTCGAGTCTGCCGTCGCAGAAATCGGCGAGTCCCCCCAGTGGTGGTAGTTCACGAGGCGGCACCGCCAAGCCCAGTTCACCCCTTTCCCCTCCATCTGCTTCTGCTGGCAGTGCGGACCCAACGAGTCGGCCCAACCGACCCCTGTTGAACCTGTTCCGCTCGAGCAGGCTGGGCAACGACTCGAACACTGGGGGGACTGATACCGACAGGCGCCCTGGGTTGTTCCAGCGATTGTTCGGGGGACCGAAAAAGGACACCCCACCGCAAGCTGCGCCCTCACCTGGGCTGATCCCAGCTCCGGGTACGACCGGTTTGCGCCCCCAAAGCCGACTCTCTGAGAAACTCCCGGTGTCACCGACCCCCTCGACCTCCGTTCCGGATCCCGGCTACAGTAAGCCTCCTTCCAGCTTCCCGTTGGCGATGCCTTCCCGGCCGACCCCACCCCCTTTCCCATCGGCATCGACTCCCGAACCACCCCGGGCCCAACCGGGAACATCTTCAGGAACGCCCTCCCCGGTGCCCTTACCACCGATTCCCGCTCCTCCTCCGCTACCCACACCAACGGACCCTGCGCCGGTTCCGGAGGTGCCTGCAGTGCCACCGATCACGATTCCCATCCCGCCGGCGGGCGGCGTGTCCTCACAGTCGGCGTCCACCGGAATTGCTCCCGCTGCCGCTCGCCACACGAAGGCCCAACAGCCGGTCACTCTCTTGTCCGACCTGCCGCCCCCCGTGGCCCGCGATCTGCAGCCTTACGTCCACGCCTTGCAGCATGCCGCCGCTCCCAGTGCGCGGGCCCTGGCCGCCCGAGCTTTGGCGGACAGCGCGCAGGGTTCGTCTCCCGCCGTCCAGAACCTGCTCTTCCACGCGTGTCGAAACGACCCGGCTCCCTTTGTGCGGGCTTGTTGCATCGATGAACTGGCCCGATCAGGTTACGCCGACCCCGCCTTCCTGGCTTACCTGCGGCAGGCTTGCGAAGAGGAAGACGATTCCGTCCGCCTGGCCGCACAACTGGCTTTGCGGAAATTGCAAGCGGTCCCCTCGACCGCACGCTGAACCTGAGCCAGGCCGCCTCCCCCGCCCTCCGGAGAAACCGGACACATTTTGACCGCTGGTCCTTGACGATCCCTTCCGTCTTAGCTATTCCATTACTTTCCGGGATTGATGGCAGCACTGTCGGCTAGTCTTCGGCAGGTCACCTCGCCTGCTCTGCATTTTTGATCCGGACCCGGGACTTCGCGCAGCAGCCAGGCGAGGCAGGACGCAGTAGTGAGGAGACGGCATCGTGGCGGCTATGTATCGTGAACTCATTCGCATCCGCCTGGAAGGATACGATCACGAAGTGTTGGATCGTACCGCAGCGGAGATCGTCCAGACTGCACGCGATACCAACGCCGAAGTGCGGGGACCTATCCCGTTACCGACCCGGATCGAGCGTTACACGGTCCTGCGTTCCCCCCACATCGACCGGGAAAGCCGGGAGCAGTTCGAGATTCGCACCCACAAACGGCTCATCGACATCCTGCGTCCGACACAAAAAACCATCGAAGCCCTCAACAAGGGCCTGAGTCTGCCCGCAGGGGTGGATGTGAAAATCCGCGTGCTCTCCGGCTAATAGGCTGATAGTAGCCCAGCCCGCGGCAATCCAGGCTCCGCGGAGGGCCAGAGGCTCCTCTGGAGCGTCGATAATCCGCGGTCGCCGATAACGTCCACCACCCACGACCGTCGGTAACAACGAAGAATCCTTGACTATCAAGGAAACGGTAGCTCAGACCCCCAGCGACAACCGAAGACGGACCACCGGGAAACAACAGGTTAGGACAACGATAACAAACACGGACCACCGGGAAACAATAGGTCAGGACAACGATAACGAAGGCGGACCACGAATAGGACGGAGGGTTCCGAACAACCAAACGACCGCTGAATGAGCCAATCTTCATCTAGAGGCTCTGTCTCGCCGCGGGTGAGGGAATCGCTCCCTTCGGTGTCGAGCGACAACCCTGGCCCAACAGCGGCATCTCCTCGAGAGATGGCAGAACCTCGCAAACAGGTACCAAGATCATGAGTGCTTCAACATCATCGGCTGAAGCCCCGACCGCACCACCGCCGCTGGTACGGGAAGTGACCGAGATCATCCGCGTCCCTGTGTTGGATCGTCAGGGACAGCCTGTGGATCAGGTGGAAATCGATCCGGCTCTGTTCGGGGGCAAGATCAACCGGCAACTGATGCACGATGTGGTGCTGATGTACCTGGCCAATCAACGGGCGGGCACGCATCACACGTTACGGCGCGGGGAAGTGGCCGGCAGCACCCGCAAGCTGTTCCGCCAGAAGGGCACGGGTTACGCCCGCGTCGGCTCGATCCGGACCAACAAACGTCGCGGGGGTGGAACTGCTAAAGGACCAAAACCGCGCGACTACGAGTATCACCTGCCCAAACAGGCCGTGCGCGCTGCCACACGTATGGCGGTTCTGTCCAAGTTTGTCGATCAAGAAGTCGTGCTTCTCGACGATCTTTCTCTACCGGCTCCGAAGACCCGCGAAATGGCCGCGTTACTCCAGGGAATCACCATCGGCACCCGCACCGTGGGAGAAGGAGACCAGGCCCGGGAACAACGCCTGAGTCTGCGGGACACGACCGTGCTCATCGGCACCCCGCAACTGGATCAGACCATCTACCGGGCCGCGCGCAATCTGCCCGGCGTCCGTGTGCTCCCCGTGGCGGAATTCAACTGCTACACGGTCCTGCGGCATAAGCGGCTGCTCCTCTCCCGAGCTGCCCTCCAGGCTCTCCTGCAGAAATACGCAGCGGAGCTGAATCGGAACAAGCAATCGCAGGAGCAGACGCCGACCGCTGCCAACCCCTGATGCCCGGGGTGCCCATCCCGGGTACGCCCGGGGCAGACGCCGTTGCCCACAATGCCGCGGTACACCTGCACGAACCCGACCCCCTGAGCCCGGCGGTGTGATGTGATGGTGGTAATGTGATGAAGGGACGGGACTCAAACCGCTAAGACCAACGGGCGGTGATCAAGTCACCGAGCTGAACCCACGAAGGTCCACCGCGGGAGTGAAAATCCCCCCAAGCGAAAGGGCCGCTAAGAGCAACGATGGACCGGCAGCAACGGCAGCGATGGACCGGCAGCAACGGCAACGATGGACCGGGAAGCAATAAGACAGAATCGTACCCCCGAGCGGAACTGACCCGACGGGAAGCGGAACTGACCTGATTGGAATTGAGCATACTTTCCCACAAACATACCGAGGTCCGCAGAATATGGCACGCACGCGACCCCATCCGAAAAAGTACTTGCGAAAATTAGCTCTCAGGCAACCTTGCGTCCATGGCGCACCCGGCCTGGAATTGCGCCCGTACCAGATTCTGCTTCGACCGCTGGTGACCGAAAAAGGGACCCATTTGAGCGAGCACCGCAATACCTACTGTTTCCAGGTGCACCCGGCAGCCAATAAGATTCAGATCAAGGCGGCGGTCGAGGAAATGTATCAAGTCCGGGTGATCGAAGTGCGGACCCAGAACCGCAAAGGGAAACGCCGACGCTACCGCCAGATCGTGGGACAACTGCCCCGCTGGAAAAAAGCCATCGTCCAGGTCCATCCGGAGGACAAGATCGAGTTCTATTGATCCATGGACGCAACCAGGCAAGGCCCAGCGCTCGCGAGGATAGCACAACCACAGAGGAATAGCTAGGAACATCGTGCAACGCCAGGGGAAATCCTTATGGGTATCAAACAATACAAGCCGACCTCTCCGGGGCGCCGGGGCGGCATGGTCTCCGACTTTGCCGACTGTACCTTCCCCCGGGTCAATTGCCCGGACAAGAACCTGCTTGTACCCCGCAAAAAGAAGGGGGGACGCAACTTTCAGGGAATCATCACTTCCCGTTTCCGCGGGGGTGGTCACAAAAAGATGTACCGCTTGATTGATTTCAAGCGTCGGCGCGACAACGTGGAAGCCACGGTGCTCCGCATCGAGTATGACCCCAACCGTTCCGCCCGGATCGCCCTGATCGAGTACCCCCCGGACGAGCGTTACGACTACCATCGCTCCTACATACTGGCACCGGAGGGTCTCAAGGCAGGTGACAAAGTCATGTCCGGCGAGACCGACGCCGTGGAGCCGCGTCCCGGCAATTGCATGCCGCTGTGGAAAATTCCCTTGGGCATGGCAGTGCACAATGTCGAATTGACGCCGGGACGGGGTGGTCAACTCTGCCGCTCCGCCGGTTGCAGTGCCATCCTGCAGGCTCGGGAGAAAGACTGGGCGTTGCTGCAACTTCCCAGCGGTGAGGTTCGCAAGGTGTCGGCCAAATGTCGGGCCACCATCGGCGTCCTCTCCCACGCGGAGCACATGAACATCGCCCTGGGCAAAGCGGGACGCAAACGCTGGATGGGTCGGCGCCCCCACAACCGCGGTACCAGCCAGAACCCGATCGACCACCCCATGGGAGGTGGTGAAGGGCGCACCAGCGGCGGCCGACATCCCTGCTCCCCCACCGGCGTGCTCTCCAAAGGTGGAAAGACCCGCCGCAAACGCAAACCCAGCAGCAGGGCGATCATCCGTCGCCGACCGCCGGGACGCTTCCAGAATACCGCCTGATGGGCCTTCCTCATCCCCTACCTGGCAGGGACCGCCGCGGTAAGCCTTCCGGGAGTTGCTACCCCACATGAGCCAGGCCGGCCAGGAAAACCACGGCTCACCGCTGGTCAAATGCCAGGATAGACGCTAAACTAACTCACCCGTTGGGTCGCAACCCCGGCAAAGCTCCGTCGCGACACCAAAACCGGCAGACCCAGAGTGTCGCACGCGAGCGGTTGCACCCGAGTAAGAGACATAGGGTTCTGCCAACGGTGGCCAAGAGAGATTCGGGAAAGTTTTGGGAATCAGATTTTGGGAATAGAGTGATTTCCTCTACGAGGGTCTGGAACAGCCATGAGTCGGTCGCTGAAAAAAGGTCCGTATGTGGACCAACGGCTCCTTGCCAAAGTCCTCAAGCAGGGCCTGAACCGCGAGCCGATCAAAACCTGGTCCCGGGATTGCACGATTGTCCCGGAGTTTGTCGGTGCAACGTTCCTGGTCCACAACGGTAAGACATTCCACCGCGTGTACGTGACCGAGGAAATGGTCGGCCACAAACTCGGGGAATTTTCCCCCACCCGGATCTTCAAGGGACACTCCGGAGGTAAGGCCAAGGGTGCCGGCGGGAAGTGACAGGCAACCGGCAGTATGCTCCCTCCGGTGCGCCAAGGGAATCCATCGCACCGGAGCGAGAACAAACTGTATGAGTGGGAATCTGCGGCTGTTACCGGCACGGTTCTTCGCACCCTGATAGGGTGGAGGAGTCTGTGCATTCACAGGTGAAACGACCATGCCATTCACTGCTCAACATCGCTTCGCCGATATGGGACCGCGGAAAATCCGCCCGTTTGCGAACCTGGTCCGCGGTCGCAATGTCAACGAAGCGCTGGAAATGCTCCAGTTTTACCCCAACCGCGGAGCGAAACTCCTGGCGGCGGTCATCAAAAGCGCCTACAGCAACGCGGACTATCAGGAACATCCGGACCCCGATAGCCTGGTGGTGCTGGAATGCCGTGTGGATGGTGCGCCGATGTACAAACGGATTCAGCCACGGGCACGCGGCACTGCCTTCCGCATCCTCCGGCGGCTGTCCCACATCACGGTCACCTTGGTCGATGAAGACGAGATGCAAGAGCTCGTCGCCAAGGACTTCCGAGCGGGGGGACGTCGGCAGAATCTGGCCCGCCATGCCGCGGGTTGGTTGAAACGCCACGGAGCCTGAACGTGCTCGGCTGCCACCGACACACTCTAGGGAACCTGCCAGTGATCGGACCTGTGTACCGCGAAGACACAACCTGGAACAATCGGGACTGACAGCTTGCCGACGGCACTCGGCCAACTGACGATCCACCCCCAGTGAGGAATGTAGTTTATGGGGCAGAAAGTTCGACCCACGGGCTTCCGCACAGGCATCATGCGTCCCTGGCGCAGCATCTGGTACGCCGGGAAACAGGACTTTGCCGAATTGCTGCTGGAAGACCACACCATCCGCCAGTTCATTCACAAGTATCTGAGCCGGCAGCGGGAACGGAAAGAGCAGCGTCCTGCCCTCTCGGAAATCCGCATTGAACGGACCCGAGAACGCGTGACGATTTACATCGCTTCCTCCCGGGTGGGAGCGATCATTGGCAAGAAGGGCGAGAAGATCGAAAAGCTGACCAAGGCTCTGGAGAAGCTGACCCGCCGGCACATCGATATCAAGACGATCGAAGTCACGCGACCGGAAATCGACGCGCAACTGATCGCTGAGGATATTGCAGAACAGCTGGAACGTCGGGCCGGTTTCCGCCGTACGATGAAACAGGCGATGCAGAAGGCCATAGAAAGTGGGGCCCGCGGAATCAAGATCCAGCTTTCCGGTCGCCTGGGGGGCGCAGAAATGGCCCGGTGTGAAAAGGCGATGGAAGGTTCTGTGCCGCTGAATACCCTGCGCTGCAAAATCGACTACGGATTCACCGAAGCTGCCACACCTCAAGGCAACATCGGCATCAAAGTCTGGGTCAATCAAGGCGATTATCTGACAGGAGATACCATCGATGCCACTGATGCCCAAGCGGGTCAAGTACAGAAAAAGTCAACGCGGCGTCGCCCAAGGTAAGAAGACCCGCAAGAAGTACCACGGGCCGATCCGCGGCTTTGCCCAACGCGGCAACTTCGTCGCATACGGGGACTACGGCCTGCAAGCCCTCGAAGGCGGCTGGCTCTCGGCTGAATGCATCGAGGCAGGTCGGGTCACCATGACCCGCTTCGTCTCGGGGGAAGGCCGTTACTACATCCGCGTGTTCCCGCACAAGCCGATCACGGCCATCCCGGCCGAAACCCGCATGGGCAAGGGTAAGGGCGAACCGGAATACTGGGCCGCGGTCGTACGCCCCGGTCAGATCCTCTTTGAAATCAGCGGACTGCCCGAAGCGGCTGCCCGTGATTGTCTGGCCCGTGTTGCCTACAAAATGCCCTTCAAATGCCGCTTCGTCGCACGACGCCCCAGTGTCTGATCCGTGTCGCAAACGATGCCTGATCCGGATCCGTGTCGGAAACGATGCCTGATCCGTGCCGGAAAC
>Ga0209017_10000755_pt1 | contig 29491 bp, 29 predicted proteins | sample YNPBryunderm2012_FD_185812 | JGI IMG/M metagenome (GOLD analysis project Ga0209017, IMG submission 185812) | Anoxygenic and chlorotrophic microbial mat microbial communities from Yellowstone National Park, USA - YNP Bryant MS undermat 2012... ...
CGCATACCCGCTAAGGTGGCTGGAATCGCATACCCGCTAAGGTGGCTGGAATCGCATGCCCGCTTGGGACGATGCCAGACGCTTGCCCGAGCGGCCCTGTTCTGCTGCAGTACCTGGGCAGACCACGGAGATGCAGGATGACGGAAGCTTCCTTCCCATCAGGCAAACCGGAAACCGGCCGGTCCGGGCCATGGGAGCACGCCCAGCAGCAGGGCCGTGGGCCGGAACCGCTCGGGGATATTCTCTCCCGCCTGTTCCTCAGCCGGGGTTGGGCCCGCAAAAGCGAACGCTTACGCCTGGAAGCGGCCTGGGAAGCAGCCCTGGAGGCCCTTGCTCCGCTTCCTCTGCGGCAGCACACCCGTGTGGCCAGCCTGCGGCGAGGAGTGCTGGAAGTGGAAGTCAACGCTGCGCCCCTGATGCAGGAGTTGAACCAGTTCCACAAGCGTCGGCTCCTGGCAGCCCTCCGCCAGGCCCTGCCAGGCACGACCATCGCGGACATCCGCTTTCGCGCCGGGGCCTGGTGAACCTTCCTCCGCAGGGTCCGCCTGGCTGTGCGGATGCTGTTGGTTCCCCAACTCCCCTCCGGCGTGCGGCCCACCGCCTAACGACAGGGCAGGCATCCTGTAGTGACACGAAGTGGATGAGGAGTTTCATGAACCCGGACGAACCCAGGACCGTTTCATCTGTCCCCGCATCCCGTCCCAATGGGGAGTACACCGAAGAGCACATTCAGACGCTCAAAGATGCTGCCCACATCCGGCAGAACCCCGGCATGTACATCGGTAATACCCAGTCCGCCGGTCTGCACCACCTGGTTTACGAGATTGTTTACAATTCGGTGGATGAATGGATGGCGGGCTACTGCAAGCAGATCCGTGTCGTTCTGCACAAGGACGGTGCGGTCTCCGTCATCGACGATGGCCGGGGGATTCCCGTCGGCATACGGGCGGAGACGGGCAAATCGGCTTTGGAAGAGGCTCTGACGGTGGCAGGCACCAGCAGCAAATTCAACAACGAGGCTTACCGGGTCTCGGTGGGTTTGCACGGAATCGGTGCCAAGGCCATGAATGCTCTGTCGGAGTGGTGTGAGGCGGAGGTGCGTCGGGATGGCCGCGTTTACAAGATGGAATTCGAGCGCGGTTACGCCACCAGCGAATTGCAGGACTTAGGCCCCGCCCCGGCAGGCCAGACCGGCACCACCATCACCTTCAAACCGGACCCGGAAATCTTCGGGGACCTGACCCTGGACTACGACACCCTGGCCGACCGCTTCCGGGAGATCGCCTACCTTTGCCGGGGGCTGACCATCGTTCTACTCGATGAACGCGACGGCCGCAGCGACACCTTCCACTTCGAGGGGGGAATCGCGGAATTTGTCGCCTGGCTCAACCAGGGCGAGACCGTGGAACATCCCCCCATCTACCTCCGCCGACAGGTCGAGTACGCCGGGGCCGATGCGGCCGGACGTACCCTGCCCATCACCGTAGAAGTGGCCTTGCAATATACCCATTCCGAAGATGAGCGGGTCCGCTGTTACACCAACAATGCGTTCAATCCCGGGGGCGGCACGCACCTGAGCGGCTTCCGCGCGGGTCTGACCCGAGCCATCAGCACCTATGGCAAAAAAGAAGGGCACTTCAAGCCCGACCTGGAACTGCGTGGCGAAGACTTCCGCGCCGGCCTGACCGCCATCGTCAGCATCGGTCACCCGGACCCCGTCTTCGAGTCCCAGACCAAAATCAAGCTCAACAATCCCGAAGTGGAAGGGATCGTCGCCAGTGCGGTTTATGAATTCCTGACCGACTATCTGGAGAAGAACCCGAAGGAGGCGGGGCGGATCTGCAAGCGGGTGGCCCTGGCGGCCGAGTTGCGCCTGGCAGCCAAAAAGGCTCGCGATGCCCTCATCGACCGCAAGAAGATCCTGGGGGGCGGCGGTCTGCCCGGTAAACTGATGGATTGCACCACCCGCCAGCGGGATCAGAGCGAATTGTTCCTGGTCGAAGGGGACTCCGCCGGCGGCAGTGCCGAAAGCGGACGTGACCGCTACTTCCAGGCCGTTTTGCCCCTGCGCGGCAAGGTCCTCAATGTCGAAAAGGCCCGCCTGGACAAACTCCTCAAAAACAACGAAATCGCCGCTCTCATCGCCGCCATCGGCATTGACATCGACAACGTCGAAGACATCAGCAAAGTCCGCTACGGCAAAATCATCATCCTCACCGATGCCGACGTGGATGGTCAGCACATCCGCACCCTACTGCTCACCTTCTTCTTCCGTCAGATGCGTAAGCTAATCGAAGAGGGGTACGTCTATGTGGCTCGCCCTCCACTTTACAAGGTGACGCAGAAGAAAGAGGTGCGTTTTGTTGCGACCCGGGAGGAAATGCTCCGGGAACTGACCGAGCGAGGGCTGCGGGGCACCCAGCTGCGTATCACCCGACCGGATCAACCTCCCCGCGAACTCAGCAGCGAGGAACTGGCCCGTCTGCTCCCCATCCTCGCCGACATCGAGTCGGTCGTGACACAACTGGAACGGCGGGGCCAAACCCTCGAAAGTGTCCTGCGGCGGGCTAGAACCGTCGAACGCGAGGGGAGAACCACCCTGGAAGTGCCTGTTTATCATGTTCGCTTTGCGGGTCAGGACTACTGGTTCACTACACAACAGGAATTGCAAGCCTTCCGGACAGAACAGGCCCAGGCCCTGGGCAAGGAGTTGACCCTCTCGGAAGTCGGTCCGCCGCCGGCCGGTTCTGCCCCTGTGGAACTGGCTGCGGACCATTATGCCCTGGAAGAATGGCATGAGTTGCGGGTCCTCAACCGGGCCCTGCTTCGACTCCTCGACGCCGGTTTCCTCCCTGCCGATCTGCTCCCCCTGCCCCGCATCGCCGGCCGGGAACCCCCCATCCGCTTTACCCTCCTGCGGGAATCCCAACACATTCCCCTGCCCGATCTGCTCGCCCTGCCTGCGGAGATCCGACGCCTCGGCGAAGCCGGCATCTCGATCACTCGCTTCAAAGGATTGGGCGAAATGAACCCCGAAGAACTCTGGGCCACGACCCTCGATCCCCAGCGCCGTTCCTTGATGCGCGTCACCCTCTCCGACGCCCAACGTGCCGAGGAACTCTTCCGCATGCTCATGGGTGAAGAAGTCGAAGGACGCAAACAATTCATCATGAAACGGGCGATCCACAACCTGGAAGAGATCGACTACGGTGCCTGAACCAGTCCAGAAACCCCCCGGCCTGCCCTTCGGCACGGTCAACGGTTCGGTTGGTTCGGTTGGGAGTCGTGCGATTGGGTGTGGTTGGGGTTTGGGGTTGGGAGTTGTCCGATCGGTTCTGGTTAGCGGTTGGTTTGGTTCGGTTGGGGGTCGTGCGATTGGGTGTGGTTAGCGGTTGGGAACGTCTGACAGATCGATTCTCAAAGGTGGCAGCGGGCGATCCTCTGCCGACGAGGGGAGTGACAACGGCACACGACGGACCTGAGGAGCTGTGAAAAATTGACGCACCACCTGGGTGCTTTCCGGATCACGCTCCTGACGACGGACCGTCCAACTGGGATGCCAGACGATCACATGCCACTCTCCGGACGGTACCTCGGACCACTGGAAGTACCCTTGCTCGTCCGTCACAGCGGCATACGGATGGTCGCACACCAGAATGTATGCACGCGTCCAGTAGCGGTGGGCATCGTCAAAGAGTTCGATAATGGGCAAGGGGGTGTCGGGAGCATCCGCCGGTGGCAGAGGTTCGGCCCAGTGGCGTGGGGTAGCCTGCCGACGCAGAGGCGGTAGAGGCTGGACCCGAGGAGAACAACCGACGGGCACCGTCCAGCGGAAGAAGGCCGCCCCTCGACCCGCCAGGGCGTGAAAGGTGTCCCCGGAGCCGACCACGGTGATTTCTGCCTCCGGGGCCACGATGCCCAGACGACCGCACCGCCCTGCTTGCTCGACGAGGATGGCCTGTTCATCCAGGCGCAGACGCACCGCCGGCCAGGCGGGGGAGGCACCGGAACCTCCCGGACTCAGCCTTTTCCTCTTCCCAAGGTCCGCCTCCGAGGCGGAAGCATCTCCGTGGGAAGAGACGGGTTCCAGCCAGACCAACGCCTCGGCCACACCGCCTTCGCGGGGATGCCGGCGTAACCGGTTGGGATGGGCTACGGCCCGCAGAGTTATCCCCCCTGCCGCATTTCGGACCAGAGCTATACAATCGGCTATGTCAGGCTCCGGGCCGGACCACACCACCTGACCCCGAACCGCAACTCCGGCTCTGGGAGAGGGTGGAGGAGCACCCGCTTCCTCCTCCCCACTGTCTGACACCACGGATGAGGGATGCGGCCGCTCGGTCGATCGTGGACAATGGAGCGGTTCGGAACAACCGGTGATGGCCAACCCTAGGGCTATCCAGACACTCGCCCGACACCACCGCCTCCCTCGTGACCCCTGGGTGATTGCCATGACGCCTCCATCGGATACCGTTCCTTACCTCATCCGTCATGAGCGTGAGGCCCCGCAGGTGCCGTGCCCCTGTGGTATCAGCACACGCATCCTCACCGCTGCCGACGGAGCACCTTGCTCCTTGCACGTGACCACCATCCGCGAAGCTCTGCTCCACTACCACCGCCACACCACCGAGGTGTACTACATCCTCGAGGGCACCGGCAAGATCGAACTCGATGGTACCTGGTACCCCGTGGAGCCGGGCACCACCGTCTGGATTCCTCCGGGGGTCCGCCATCGTGTTCTCAGCCCTGCCGGACTGCGTGCCCTCGTCTTCGCCCTGCCCGCCTTCGATGCCCACGACGAATGGCTCGTCGAGACTCCGGCGGCTGAATGATGCGGGTTTGCTTCCCTTCCTGTCACCCTTTGGTGGCCCGAATGATGCGGGTCTGCCTCCCCTTCTGTTATTCCGATGCCGGCCTGGCGGTTGAATAATCCAAGAAGTGCAATTTCCGGTCTGGATTGGTTCCCTGTTTGGTTCGGGACTGGTTGCTCAGCACGGACGAACCTGGATCAGAGCGTCGAGCCCCGATGGGTTGTGGCGAAACCGTCGGTTGGGCACAGGCGAGAAAGAAAACCAGATGGGCTTGAGGAAAGTAATCCGTCGGAATTGCCAGGCTCTTAGAAAAAAGAGCGGAAGTGGGTTATCATGGGGAATTAATCTTGACTTGATTGAAATTTTCGTTTAGTTTTCAACAACAAGTCGAGAAGGGTGTCGCCCGCATCCACGGACCAGGTCGATTGGGGGGCTGCCGCGATCGTCAACAGGATGTGATAATGGCGTCCAAAGGGGTCGCTGGGACCTTTTCTTGGAGCAGGTGGCCACGCACTCGCACCCAAAGGACGGGCATGCTCCCTTCTCGTGGTGAGCCGTCCTGACGTACTGTGATGGTTGCTTATCGGTCCGCACAACAGCGGGGTGTGCCGTTGTTTGTCTCGATATCTTCCAAGACGGTGACGGTGGCGGCACCGGCTAAGGTGAATCTTTTTCTGGAAGTGTTGGGGCGGCGGCCTGATGGTTATCACGAGCTGGCCACGCTGATGGTGGCGATCGACTGGTGCGACACACTGGAAATCCAAGCGGCTGAGGCAGGCCAACGGCAACTGGAGTGCGAGCCGAGCGGTTGGGTCCCTGCAGGTCCAGAGAATCTGGTCTGGCGTGCGGCCGAGGTGCTGGCGGAACGGACCGGGCAGCTGGGCCAGGGCTGGCGGGTGCGGTTGACCAAACGCGTACCGACGCAGGCGGGTTTGGGGGGTGGTTCCTCCGATGCGGCAGCAGCGCTGGCGGGGTTGCAGCAGTTGTGGAAACTGGCGCTGACAAATGAGGAACGGGTTGCTATGGGAGCGGCGGTCGGTTCGGATGTGCCGTTTTTCCTGACGGCTCCAGCGGCCTGGTGTACCTCTCGGGGAGAGGTAGTGACGGAGGAGCCGATGGCGCGTCCCCTGGATTTTGTGGTGGTCTGTCCGCCGGTGGGCCTGTCCACGGCCCAGGTGTACGCCACGGTGTCGGTACCGACGGTCCCGCGGGATGGCCAGGTCCTTCGCGCCGCCTTACGGCAGGGAGATGTGGAGACGCTGGGTCGCCATCTGTTCAACCGGTTGCACCAGCCGGCATGCCAGCTTGCCCCGCTAGTGGGGCAACTGCACGCCCGCCTGGAGCGATTGGCTCCCTTCGGAGCTTGGGTGTCCGGCAGCGGTTCGGCCCTCTTCGCCTTGTGCCGGTCCCGAGCCGAGGCTATGCAGGTGGCGGCAGACTTCGGACGGCAACGTCCCCCATCCGAACCGGTCAGTCGGGTGGTCGTAGTACGGAGTCTCGCCCCTTGATCGAACGTGCAAGGAGAAATGCGGTGGTCATCACGGAAGTACGCATCAAACTGTGTGAGGAGAACAACGAACGGCTCCTCGCCTTCTGCTCGGTTACCTTGGACAATGCCTTCGTGATCCGCGACTTGAAGATCATAGAAGGTACCAAGGGATTGTTTGTGGCCATGCCCAGTCGCAAGCTGGCCGATCGCTGTCCCAAATGCGGGGGGAAAAATCACCTCCGGGCTCGCTACTGCAACAACTGTGGGGCGCGACTGGATGAGAACCGCGCGGTGCGCCAGAGCGACGGTCGGGCCAAACTCCATGCGGACATCGCCCACCCCATCCATGCCGCCGCCCGCGAACAGATCCACAATGCCGTCATCCAGGCCTACTACGAGGAAAAGGAAAAGGCCCGCCAACCCGGCTACGTCTGCACCTACGACATGGATGACTACGACTACGAGGATACGCCTGTCACCTACACCAGCGTGGCGGCGGAAATGGCCCGCACCGTCCAGACGCATCCGGCCCACTCCGCGGCCAAAGGCACCCACTTCCACTCCTCCTCCCTGCCGGCACGACCGGCTGCCTCCACGGAGGAGAACTCCTCTGCCCGCAGTTGAAGACGCGCCTTATGCTTGGGTGCCACTGCGGTTAGCCCAGCAACAAGCTCAGAAGCGGATCGGAGAAACCGTCGTGTGCCCCGGCACAAGCTGCTATGGCATGGAGGAACCGTACCCCTGGAGATAAGCTGCTGCGACACAACAGCAGAGTCATCCGCCCGGCTAGCTAGAGTTTAGCTCTAAGCTGCCGTGGGTCGTGGAGTTCCGGGAATTCTCGGGGAAGGCCTTAGCGTCCCAAGGCCGTCCGCACCATCTGGATGTAAGCCCGCATCCAGGCAGCGTTGTCGTGCCAGGTCCGCGCGGTTACGATCGGGCCGCTGATCACTACCGGTTGGTCCACATAGACACCGCCGGAGAATTCGCAATCATAGCGGCATTTCGGCACGGTGGTCACTTCCCGACCGCGGATGACGTCCGCCGCCGCTAAAATCTCGATGCCGTGACAGACGGCAGCCAGGGGCTTGCCCAGCGCGTACAGACCGCGGACCAGACGGATGAGATCGGCATCATAACGCAGATATTCCGGTGCCCGGCCACCGGTCAGCACGGCCCCCGCCAGGTCCTCCACGCGTAACTCGGCGAAGCTGGCCTGGGCTTCCAGCGTATAGCCGGGACGTTCCTCGGTAATGTCCCACCCTTCTGGCCGCTCGTGCAACACCAGGTGATAGCGCCGCCGTTGCGGGCCGGCTACTACCACCTCGTACCCTTCCTCTTGCAGGCGGAAGAGGGGATAGAACGTGTCCAGCACCTCGGCGGCATCCCCGATCGCTAACATGATCCGGGCCATGCGTTTCCTCTCATTCCATTTTCGGGTCACCTCTCGGACAGCGGATAATCTCTCGGAACCCGCTGGATCCCCTCGTGTTCCACGACATCATACGGTAGCTTTGGTAGAATGTCTCCGGCAGCTCCGGGAGAGGAAAAGGCCCAACGGCGGAGAGCCGACTCCGGCGGCGCAGATCAGGCGCAACCTCGACCGCAACCCGACACCGGCGGACTCGACTCGTTATGGGGACCGACCGAAACCCAGAGTGGGACCGAAACCCAGGGCGGGAAGAATCAACGGCGGGCATCCTGCTCTGCGGCGGGCAATCCCGCCGGATGGGTCAGCCCAAGGAATGGCTGGACTTCGGCGGCGTGTCGCTGTGGGAACATATGCTCCGGCAGTTGCTGGGTGCGGTTCAGCAGGTGGTGGTGGTAGCAGCTCCGGACCGGGCTTTGCCTCCGTTGCCGCCGGCCTGGCAGTCGTCCGTCCGCATTGTGCGGGATCCGCTGCCGTTTCCCGGGCCGCTCGTCGGTCTGCTGACCGGCTGGCTGGCCCTGCCTCCGACCGTGGAGGAGGTTCTGGCTCTGGCCGTGGACTTGCCGGGCGTTCGGCCCCCCTTGCTCCGACAGCTACTCCACTGGCTGCACGAAGAACCGACGGTGGACGCGGTCATCCCGCGACAGACAGACCACTGGCAACCGTTACTGGCCGCCTATCGCCGTAGTGCACTGCCTCGGTTGCAGACCCTCGTGGACCACGGCCACCGACGCATGCAGGACCTGGTCCAGACCCTCCGCGTCCGGCCTGTCACCTCGGAAATGCTCCGCAGCATCGACCCCACCGCCCGCTGCCTGGACAACCTCAACACACCCGCCGACTATGCCCATGCCCTGGCCCACTTCATCAGCGAAGCACCCGATGAAGCCGTGCCAGACCTATGCCGACAACCCTCGCCCACTTCCTATACTGTTCCTTGATTCGCCTGATGTTCGGCACGAGCAGGTTCCACCGGCGGATCGGAGGGAGCTTTCCTGCGGGAATCGCGGATCGCACTGCCTTGTCGGGAATGACCATGCATCCCCATAAGCCTCATTACGAGCGTCGTCCAGGCGATAGCAGCAGTCGGGAGTACCTGCAGCGGATCAGCCGCCAACGGATCGACCCTCCGCCGGTTACTCCCGAGCTGAGCCCGGCCGACCTGATCGATGCCACCTTTGTCTCGTACAACGCCGGCCGGCTCCGGGAAGGGTGCCAGCTATTCGTCCGCAAGATGCTGGCCAACGAGGGCACGGTAGGTCTGGCCCTTTCCGGAGCACTGACCCCCGCCGGCCTGGGCATCTCCTGCCTGGTTCCCCTGGTCGAAGCCGGCTTCATCGACTGGATCGTCTCCACCGGTGCCAACCTCTATCACGATACCCACTATGCCCTGGGGATGGAATTGCATCAGGCCGGCCCGCATCTGCCGGACTATGAACTCCGGGAACATCAACTGATCCGGATTTACGACATTGTTTTCGATTACGAGAACTTGCTGGGGACCGATGCGTTTTTCCGGACGTTGTGCCGCGGACCGGCCTTCCAGCGGACTTTCAGCACGGCCGAGTTCCACTATCTCGTCGGCATGTATTTGCAGGAACGGGAGCAGCAAACCGGTCGCGGGGGCAAGAATCTGCTGGCGGCCTGCTATCGCTGCGGCGTGCCGGTGTTCACCAGTTCGCCGGGGGATAGCTCCATCGGCATGAACCTGGCCGCTTTGCAACTGGAAGGCTCGCAGTTGCAACTCGATCCCCTGCGCGATGTCAACCAGACAGCAGCGATCGTCTGGGATGCCAAATCCTCGGGCAAAACCAGTTCGGTGTTGATCCTCGGCGGGGGCAGTCCCAAAAACTTCATGCTGCAAACGGAGCCGCAGATTCAGGAAGTGCTCGGCCTGACCGAAGCGGGACACGACTATTTCCTGCAGTTCACCGATGCCCGACCGGACACCGGCGGCCTCTCCGGAGCCACACCCAGCGAGGCGATGACCTGGGGGAAAGTCGATCCGGATAAGCTTCCCGATTCCGTCACCTGCTATGTGGATAGCACGATCGCCTTGCCGTTGCTGACGGCTTATGCCCTGTCCCGTCACCCCCGTCGGCCCCACAAACGCCTCATCGACCGCCTCCCGGAGTTGACCGCCCGCCTGGAAAAAGAGTACGCTGCCGTCCGTGCCCAGCGGGGTGAAGGACCACACCTCACTTCCGGGCATGCCGAGTGAGGGCGTAGGGCGTGGAGCACCAGCCTCTCCTATGGTCCTATGGGTGAGGGCGTGGAGTCCCTGGGTCTCCTGAGTGTAAGGGCGGGATGTTCTCAGTCGGAAGGGTTATGACTATGAGACGTTGGCTTTGCCTGACGGCGGGGGTGATATTGAGTGCGTTGGCGGTGGGCTGGCAACTTTCTTCCTCAGCACCGCAGAACACACCTGCGACGGCACGGGAGCCGAACGCGACTCCCTCAGCCGTTCCCAGACAGACCCTACCTGCCCCACCCCCGCGATCCCAGCCCTGGTTCGTGGATGATGAACGCTTCTACCAGCAATTCCTCGAACGCTTGATCGCCTTGGCCGAGAAAGGGGAGTGCTTGCCGACCGAACAGTTGCGTCAGCAGTGGCAACGAGCTGGCAAAGTTGCCGTCAAAGGGTTGGTGGCTCCGCCGGCCACGCCACGGCTGACACTGGAAGAAGTGTACCAGCGAGCTGTGCCGGCGGTGTTTGTGCTAGGAAGCGTCTACAAAGACGATGACGGGGAATGGACCGACGGCATGTACGCGACCGCCTGGGCCATCTCCGCCGATGGTATCCTGGTGACCAACTGGCATGTATTCGAGGATTTGCAAGAGACGGAACGGTTCGGGGCTTGCGATCATCGTGGTCGGGTTTATCCGGTGGTGGAAATCCTGGGTGGGGATCAGGCGGTGGACGTCGCGTTCGTCCGCATTGCCGCCCGCGAATTGACCCCCCTGCCCCTGAGCCGCGACTATGCTCCGGTCGGCAGTTGGGTCGGTGTCCTGGGACACCCGGGGGACAATTTCTATGTCTTCACCACCGGCACCGTCACCCGCTACAGTACCAACCGCAACAAGGACGGCCGCCAGGAACGCTGGATGGGGCTGACCGCCGATTATGCCGGCGGTTCCAGTGGCAGTCCGGTGCTGGATACTCGAGGGGCTGTGGTGGGAATGGCCGCTCTGACCCTGACGCTTGAAGATGCTGGAACCGCGCGTCGGCGTCGTGTGTCCGGCGGGCGGTATGATCCCGGTGTTTCCCCGCCACGCATCCTGTCCCCCCATCCCTTGTCTATTCGGAGCAGACTTCTTCACCGGAGTCGTTTCTTCGAGGGTAAGCCGAAGCCGCCGGATGAGCCTCCTGAGGGTAAGCCGAAGCCGCCGGATGAGCCTCCGCAGCCTCCCGCCGTACAAATGATCTTGAAGATGGCCGTACCGGCGCCGGATATTGCCCGTCTTCTCATTGAGCCCTGAGTGGAGATCGTCGAGGAACCGGCCATGATACGTCCGCTGGGTCGTTTACTTCTGCTTGTGCTGGTTGGGCTCTCGCCGGGGAGCCCAGAGCACGCCCCAGGGGAGGCTACTGCTCCTGGGGCCAGTTCGGAGGAGCTGCAGCAAACGCCGCTGTTCACGGCCGGTCAGGAAGGGTATCACACCTTCCGCATCCCGTCGTTGCTGGTGACTCCTCGGGGCACCTGGCTGGCCTTCTGCGAAGGTCGAAAACATGGCCCGGGGGACAGCGGCGACATCGATCTGGTGTACAAACGCAGCACCGATGGGGGTAAAACCTGGAGCCGCTTGCAGGTCCTCTGGGATGACGGTCCCAACACCTGCGGCAACCCCTGCCCCGTGGTGGACCGGCAGAGCGGCACCCTCTGGCTGCTAATGACCCACAACCTGGGCAGCGATACGGAAACAGCGATTGTCACTGGCAAAAGTCGCGGGACACGCACCGTCTGGATCACGTCCAGCAGCGACGAAGGGCAAACCTGGAGCCGTCCCCGGGAGATCACCGCCGCCGTCAAAAAGCCCGAATGGAGCTGGTACGCCACGGGTCCCGGTATCGGCATTCAGCTGCGTACCGGTCGGCTGCTCATTCCCTGCGACCACAAAGCCGATGGCGGTAAAACCCGCCGCTCTCATGTCATCTACAGCGACGACGGCGGCAAAACCTGGCACATCGGCGGCATCGTTGGCCCCGATTGCAACGAGTGTCAAGCGGCCGAACTGAGCGACGGCTCGATCCTGCTCAACATCCGGACCTACCGTCCCCACCACTTCCGTCGCCTCACCGCCCGCAGTACTGATGGGGGAAAAACCTTCTCCGAACCGGTGGAAGACCCCACGCTGGTGGATCCGGTCTGCCAGGGGAGTATGCTGGCTATTCCCGGTCGCCGGGGTGAACTGCTCTTTGCCAACCCGGCCAGTACCCGCCGCGAACACCTCACCGTGCGCTGGAGCACCGACGACGGCCGCACCTGGAGCCACAGTCGGCGCCTCCACCAGGGACCTGCCGCCTATTCGTGCCTGGCCGTGGCAAGCGAGGACACCTACGCCTGCCTTTACGAAGCCGGCCGCAAACATCCTTACGAATCGCTCATCCTGGCCCGCTTCTCCCGCTCCTGGCTCACCTCGCCTTGAAGAGAGCCCCACCGCTGCCCGCTTCTTTTCCATCCACGCATTTCACCGCTGTCGGCTTCTTCTCCACCCACCGCTGCGTCTTGGCTGATGCGCCTCTGCCTGCGTTCTGCCTACGTCTGCTCCCGTGCCCTCTGTGCTCCCGGTTTCCGCCCTTTCCTTGCTTCCTCTTTCCACCCTCATCAACTTTATGCTCGCTCCTGAACATTGCCAACCGCAGGGCAATGGCAGCCCGCGGGGGCCGTAGGTTGGGGTATCTCACACGTGGTGCCTTGCAGACTGCTGGGGGTGTTCCCATAGGTTGGGATGTTTCGTAAAGAAGGTGGCCGCCGGAACGAATCATCGTCATAGATGCTCCGTATCGAAGCTAAAGTTCTATAAGGCCTGCCAGGCTCCAGCCCAGGAGAGTGTGAGGGGAAAGCAACCCCGGTGGCGTTCCCGGAAGCAACGGATGGGCAGGTCGGTTCCCCCTTGACGGGACGCCGTTTCGTTCCGAAACCTCGAGCGTCCTCTTCTGGGAATGTCTTCTGGGAATGGGAAAGCGTGCCCCTGGGGAATAGCTTATCTGTCGGTTGCGGTCAGGGTCTGTGCCAGGGAAGGCGTATGGGGGACGGAGGGACCGTCGTGGAGGGTCGCCCATGCGTCGCCTGTCCTGCTTCGGCTTGGGTTTGCTTCTGTTCCACCTCATCCTGTCTGTGGGGCTGGGTGTGGTTCTGTTCACCGGGGCTGCTTGTCAGAATCTCGCCCGGCCGCAAGCCGTCGTCGTGTACGAGCGGTGCATCGACGGCGTGGTCTATATCGAAACCACCATCAGCGAAGGCTTCTTCCGTGATGAAATCGCGCAAGGCAGCGGCTTTCTGGTCGATCGGAAACGTTCCCTCGTGGTCACCAACTACCACGTGACTCAGGAGAAAACGAAAATCCGCGTCTTCTTCCCGGTGCGGGATCAATCCAACCAACTCATCACGGATCGGAACTACTATGCACGCAACACCCGGGAGCTGCAGAAACAGAAGTGCCTGGCATCGGCTCGGATCGTCGCTCAAGATAAGGACAAAGACCTGGCCATCCTGCAGCTGAACCAGATGCCTTCCTCGGCCCGGGAACTGCCCTTAGCCAGCCACGACCCTAAAAACAACGAGACGCTCCACGTACTGGGCAATCCGGCCGCGCGGCCTCTGTGGCGTTGGTGTGCCGGCACTCAACCGGAGGTGACCCATCTCCCTGCCCAAGCGGGTTCGGCCAGGCTGGGCTTGCGGGACTGCAAACTCCTCTTGTTTTGCTGCCCAGCCTTCCACGGCAATAGCGGCGGACCGGTCCTCAACGACCGGGGTGAAGTCGTCGGTGTGGCCAGTTTCACCGGTGGACCCGGCGACATTATGACCGGTGCGATCCATTACAGCGAAGTCCGTAGCCTTCTCGACACGCTGGTCCTCCACCGGGTCTTCAGCATCGACAATCCCACCCGCTACCAACTCCATTACCAGCTCCGCTGGAGGGATCAAGATTCCTGGCAAAACCATACCATCGAACCCTATACCTCCACCGTCCATTGGAGCACGGGGGCGACTCGAACCGAACCGGTCATCAAGTTCGATGCCTCATTCGAGGACGGCTACCAGGAGAAACGGTACACGCTGAAATACTATGTCCGCCCTTTAGGCCGAGGGGTCAAGCCTTCGCGTGAACTGGACGCTTTCGAATACAAATTCACGGTCAGCAAGAAGAACATTGATCTGGTAGCGAAGTGACAGGTTGCTGGTAAGGGCGTGAAAGGCCTGGGGAGCCATCGGGTGCCCAACCAAAGATCGGTTATTGGGTACGCAATGACGGTGATGAGATGCTGAAAGGCCCGTGATCCTGGGCGGAAAAAGGTTGATACTCCGCGGATCAGGTCATCTGATCGCTTGGATCCGTACATCCAATCGCATTGCTGATAAAGAGGGTTCTGCCATGCTGGGGAAAAAATCAGATATGACCCGGCGTGTCCGGTCCCCGTTGTCGTGATCCCCCCTCTCCTGAGGCCGACCGAAAGTGACCAGAAGACCTCGGGTCCCACTTTGCCCATGAGCCGTTTGTGCCGATCAGGCACCTTAGTTGCGGTGGTGGAATGTGGCTGGATATTGCTACCAGCGGAAGGGCCTCCTTTATGTTCGGAGCGGGCATTACCTCAATGCGGGTAACAGGATTCATTTTTTATGCAAATTTTATACAAATAGATGCATTATGTACCATATTTCTTCTCTGGCAGTAAAATTTCACATCATTTGCCATGTAAGATTCATCCCAATGAATCAGATCTCTCATTCATTTTATACAATGGCGTGGATTGTGCCAAAATTCATCCGCCATAGGAAACTTTTTTATAATTCCCCATTATGTAAGTTGCCTGGGCCCTGTAAAGTGGAGTAAGGTAGAACTACACCTGTGAATTTTTTAGTGAAGTAGCAAATATGGCTCTTTGGACTTGTTCTTGAAATTGAATCTTGTTCATGAACAATTGGGGAGCCACGGTTTGTGCTTCCGTTTCTCCAACCCTTGACTCCGGGGAGGGTGCACCATGTTGGCCCGATTTCGCCCACCAGTGTTGCTGTCGGTTTTGGTTAGTGTCATCGCGGTGTCGCTCACTGGGTCGCTCCAGGCGGCTCCGATGACAAGCGATGTCCAGGCGATCATAAGTCTGGGGCCACCGGTAAACGCTTTGCCTGCCACTGCCGCTGCCGGACCCTTTCCAGGAAATGACAAACCTACGGACCTGCTCAACCGGCTGAATAATCTAAATCTGTTCGGTACCGGCATTACCACCTGGACGTTGATCGGGTCTTCCGACGAAGTGAGCAACGGTCCGTTTGATTCCAATCCTTCTACAACGAGTGGGCAGATTCTGTTGGACAATCCGATCAACGGCCCGTTTGTGATCGCCGTCAAGGGGGGGAATAGTTATGCGGCCTATTACTTTGACAACAGTTTCAGTAACGTGCTAGGCTTTCTCTTCACCACAGCAGGCCTTGATCCGGTCGGGAGCGGCAATCCACCGAATCTAAGTCACATGAGCCTCTATATGCCTCAAGGCGGAGGCCCGGGAAATGGTGGCGGTGGCGGAGGTAGTGGCACAGGCGATCCGATCCCGGAACCGGCGACACTGGCGGTTTTGGGTTTGCTACTGGTCATCCTGGCGGTTTTGCATCGCCGTCGGGTACGACAAGCTGCGTGAGAGTCGGCTACGTGAGGTGCGCAATCCAGGGCATTGCTCAGGAATGCCCTGCCTGGGGAGTGCGCACTAGCGGATCAGCTCGAGTTGGTCCCACAGGGCGGGGTCTTCGCCTACGGGAAAGTTCCAGTCGAGTGCCAGGAATTGATCGCCCCATTCGTGGTCTCGGACGAGGTAGAAGAAGCCGAGGTGGGGAGATTCGTCGGGGTCGTATCCCGGCAGGGCGGCAGCGGGAAGGAAGGCTTGGAGGCGGTAGTCGTACCCCTCGGGGAGCCGGAAGATGTGCCGGCGGATGGAGCAGAGTTCCGTGCGGGGTAACGGGGCCTCTTGGAGGGCCCGCGGGATGCGTTGGGCGACGATCCCCGGCTGATCGCGCGGCGTTCCGCAGCCGGTGGCCAGCAGGATGAAATGGTGGCAGTAGCGTGTGGCCCGGCGGCTGTTCCCCACCGGTCGGGTTGCCAGCCACAGATGCAGCCCGTCGCAGGACATAGGGCGGTCCTCATCCCCTTGCAACGGTTGATGCTTGTGGCGGACGGTCAGTTGCACTCCTAATCCTTTTTCGTTCCAGCCCAAGCGGATTTCGGCGTAGGTGCGTTTCTGTTCCAGCTGGGGGTGATCCTGGATGATGCCGCGGTCGGGCAGTTGCAGCAGCTCCGCCGTAGGCTGGTCCAGGTGGCGGGGCATATCTGCCACGTATGGGCAGGGGTGGGATAGGCGAAGCATCAGGCGGGGGGATGGCAGCATGGCAGTACCTTCAGACGGGTTGGCGGGGGATGCGTATCCCCAAAGGGTCAATCGCCTGGGGGAGGAGTGGGGGTTGACGGCTGGAGCAGGCTGCGTGTCAGGACTTCGCGAGCGGTGTCGAACTCCGGCTGCCAGGTGATCTCCGGAGCCATATTCCGCAGACAATCCCGCACCTTCTCCAGGGTATTGCGAGCCATATGGGGACAGCGGTTGCAGGCACAACTGACCCCGGGGACCGGCAGGTAAGTGTGCTGCGGATAGTGCCGCTGCAATTCCCAGATCATGTTCGCTTCGGTTGCGACCAGGAATGTCGTCGGCTGTTGGTGACCGGCGACGAACTGCCGCATCGCCTCGGTTCCGCCGACAAAATCGGCATGCTCCAGAATGTTTTTCGGACATTCCGGATGCGCGATCGTTTGCGCCTGCGGGTAGCGCCGCTGCATCTCCAACAGGTCGGTCAGACTGAAGATCTCATGGACCATGCAGGCTCCGTCCCAGAGGATCAGGGAGCGTCCGGTCACTTCCTGCAGATATGCCCCCAGATGCCGATCCGGGACGAACAGAATCTCGTACTCCGGGGGCACCCGGTCCCGGACCACTTCCACGGCGTTGCCGCTGGTCACCACCCAATCGGAGAGGGCTTTGACCGCGGCGGAACTGTTGATGTAGCAGACGGTCTGGAAGTGCCGACCGTTGGCCCGAAGCATCTCCTGATAGCGTCGTAGCTGGTCCGCCGGGCAGGCCTCCACCAGGCTGCACCCCGCTTGCAGGTCCGGCACCAGTACCCGCTTGTCGGGATTGAGCATCTTGGCCGTCTCGGCCATGAAGACTACGCCGCAGAAGACGATCACCGGGTTGTCCACCGCCGCTGCCGCTCGAGCCAGCTTCAGACTATCTCCGGTCACATCCGCCAGCTCCTGAATCTCCCCCTGCTGATAGTAGTGGGCCAGAAGAATGGCCTGCCGCTTCTTCTTCAGCTCCAGAATCTCTGCCGTTACATCATCCACAACTGCTGACATCGCCCTGTCCTCGCTGAGGATAGTTCCAGCGTTCCCTGATCCCATCCGCCTTCTGCATCATTTGCAGCAACGGGCTTGGCACCAGACATCCGGGTTCTGTACCACATCACGCGGAACTCGACCACCTTTCCTGCGGAAGCTTTTATATCATCTTATGCTCCTGTTCTGTCGGCAAACGGATTCCGGTCAGATTTCTGTTGAGTCGAGATTCGCGGCACACCCTTGCGAGGTTCCGACCAGACCTTGATCGCGTGGCGCTGTCTTTGGGCCTAGCGATACGGCCTTCGCCTTGAGAAGTTTGTGGATACCCATGCGTTATCTTATACAGATGCAAATAAGCTATCCCACATAGGAGAAAATCATAGTGGTGGATGACACCATCTTCCACGTCCTATCTGAGAGCATGAATAAAACGGAAGAAATGACTCATATCAAGAACAGAAACACCTGCTGATAGAAAGAGGCAGGGATGGAGGGACAACACCATACGAGAAACAATACGAGCAAGGGGTGGCCCGATGGGATTGTTTTGCGGGACCGAAGCCCGATACAGCGGAATCCCGGGGGAAAGCGGTGCTTTCGGGAGGCGGAAGGGGCCGAGACTTGAGAGAAAGTGCATTGTAATTTTTACAAATAACACATATGGGTCGTTATAATCGCTACAGTGTGTGCTTGGAGGTGAATCTGGAGCAAGCCCTCTAAGCGGTGTTTCGGGTCTTAAGGTTACAATCGTGTTGGAATTGGGAGCAAATTGTGGTGGAAAGTGGGTGCGAGGATTTCCCTTTTGGCCGGGGCGCGTTCATATAAGTGAGAGCACTCAGGGATGGCACGGTCGTGGGAAAGCGGCGTGAGGACGGCCGCTGCGGCTGTGACCCGAGTGAGGCAACCCGGAATTCAAGGGGGGTTGAAACCAATGAAAAGACTCTGGATCAAGAAATGGTTCATGGGCAGCGTGTGTGCCGGTTTGGCGACGCTGGCATTCGGAGATGTGCAGGCCTTTGCCGATCACCTCACCAGCACTCCGGCGGCCACTGCCCAACAGCCTTCTGCCCCCGCGCAACAGTCCGGCAGCAGTGGACAGGCGGGCAGCGGATGGGTGACCCGAAAAATCCAAGTCACGGAACTGGTACCGACGTGGGTTGAGGAAACGGTTACCGTCATGCAGCCGCAGCAGCGGGAGGAGACCTACACGGCCTACCGCGTCGAATGCGTGCCCGAAACGGTCACGCGACAGGTGGTGCGCTACCAGAAAGTGACCGAGACTGTGACCGAGATGCGCACGGTGGTCGAACGGGTTCCCGTGCAGAAGCAGGTGACCGTCATGGAGCGGGTGCCGGTGGAAAAGGAAGTGACCGTCATGGAGCGGCGGCCGGTGCAGAAGCAGGTCACCGTCAACGAGGTCCAGTACAAGCGGGTTTTGGTGACCGAGATGCGGCCGAAGACGGTCACGCACAAGGTCTCCGTCCCCGTGACTGTGGAACTGGGCCCCACCCTGGCGGATCGGCTGCGCAAGATCTGCGATCCCTGCTACGAACCTTGCCCGCGCACGGTTACCGTCTGCAAGACGGAAAAGCACAAGGAGACGATCTGCGAGCCGGTTACCGTTTGCAAGAAGATCGCCGAGTGCGTGCCGGTGACCAAGACGATCTGCACCTACGAGTGCGTGCCGGTGACCAAGAAGGTGTGCGTCTATGAATGCCGGCCGGTGACCAAGACGGTCTGCGCCTACGAGTGCGTGACCAAACAGGTGGCTTGCCCGGTGACGAAGGTCAAGTGCGTGCCGGTGACGGAGCAAGTGACCTGCGTGGTGCATGTGAAAAAGTGTGTGCCCTACGAGGCCAAGCGGTACGTGACGGTCTGCGTGCCGGTGCAGCAGAAGGTCAAGGTTTGCAAGATGGTGCCGCAGGTGGTCGAGAAGGAGGTGAAGGTGCCTGCCCCGGCTCAAGCGGCTCCTTGTCCCCCCAGCGCTGCGTGCGCTCAGCCTTGCGAACGAGCTGGTCTGCTGGATCGTCTGCGGGCTTTGCTGGCCAAGAAGCGTTGTGGTGAGCCGTGCCCCCCGTCCTGCGAGGCAGCTCCCGCTCAGCCGGCCCCTTGCCCTCCGGCAGCCTGTGATCCCTGCGCTACTCCACGCCGCCGCCTCTTCGATGGCTTCAACCTCTGCCGCAAGGCCAAGGACGACTGCTGCAATGCCCCGGTCGTAGCCGGTGCCGCCGCAGGTTGCTCCAAGTGACAGACAATCTCCTCCCCAGCAACCAGCGTGCTAGCTTGTGAGACCACCCCCCCGCGAAGCGTCCGACCTTCTCAAGTCGGCGCTTCGTTTTTTCTCGTTCTCCCCGACCGATGTCTCTATGTTCCCAGCAGGTGTCTGCATTTTCACATGGCCGGGAAGCCACTGTGTGCCTATCTCCAATCCCCGCAGAGAGATCGGAAGGCCATCCTCATCAGAGAAAGGATCAACAGCGAGATACTGCTTTCCGGAGGGGCTGCGTGCCGAAATATCCTTATCGCGCAACGGGAGGACAAGCTGCCCATGCAAAGAACCCTCATCCTGCTCAAACCGGATGCGGTCCAGCGTCGCTTGGTCGGAGAAATCATCAGCCGTTTCGAGCGCAAAGGTCTGCGTCTGGTCGGTCTGAAGATGGTTCAGGCCCATCGGGAACTGGCGGAACAGCACTACGCCGTCCATCGGGGGAAACCCTTCTATGACAGTCTGCTGGCCTTTCTGACCAGTGGTCCCACGGTGGCTATGGTTTGGGAAGGGCGGGAAGCGGTCAGCGTAGCCCGAATGCTCATGGGACTGACCGATGGGGCCCGTTCCGCCCCTGGTACCATCCGCGGGGATTTCGGACTGAGCGTCCAAAACAATCTGATCCACGGCAGCGATAGCCCGGAAAATGCCGAAGCGGAAATCGCCCTCTGGTTCCGTCCCGACGAACTGGTCCAATACACCCCCACCGATGCTTCCTGGATCGGCTGATTACTCTCGACGTTTCCCGGATCGGAATGAACCTCACCGCTGGACAAGAACAAGCAAGCCCGCTTGATACCTCCGGGAAATAGACAGGCTGAGCCCCGATACACCGAACTCATTTCTCGCTGTTACGCCGGTGGTAACCTCCGGATGCCCAATCGCCTTCGGCTGTTTCACCGGCATCAACTTCCGGATACAATTTCGTCTTCCTCCGTAAGCAGGGGATGTGGTAAGTAAGGCTCCGGTTCACCCAACGGCGACCCGGCACCGGCGTCGCTGCTGGTCGAACCGTTTCGTCTGCCTGAGCCTGAACGTCAGGGAAGCTGCAAGGAACCGCACAGGGAATCCAGGGATCAGGCGATTTCGTCTGCCTGAGCCTGAACGTCAGGGAAGATACGAAATGGCTCCTCGGATAGCCCGTCAGCGATGGCTGACGCTCCTGTTCTTCGTAGGGGTGATTGGTGGAGTGGTGATGTGGTTTGCTTTGATCCCAGGCCGGTCCGGGGCGGGGTGAACGCCGATGGGTTGTCCGGTACCCGGTGGTCTGCCGGGTGGGATGCCGGCTGGGAATGGCGGGATGTTCGGGCCGGGTTTGGCCTGGCCGGGACCTTCCCCGCTACGGACTCCGCTTGCCCCCCCAACGTGGGGAGAGCCCCAGTACACCGACCCCCGCTGGGCCATACCAGCTACGGGGGGACGGTCTCTTCCACCAGCAGTCCGGCTGCCGACTCCGGCGGTGGCACCAACCCATCCGCCGAAGGACCGGAACGGGTTGCAGGGTGGTTCCAGGACTACCCCTGTCGCCTCGACCGGCGCTCCAGCCGCCCCAGCAACACGGCCGGGTGCCCGGGAAGCTCCGTCCGTTCCGTCCTCTTCATTGCCCGGTTCGCTACCGTCTTTGCCGCCACCGGAGCACTTCGGCATCCACCTGCCGCCGACTTCCGCAGCGGTCGCTCCTGCTCCCGCCCATGCTCCCGAAACGTCTCTACCGTCTCTACCGTCTCTACCGCCTTTGCCGTCTTTGCCGCCACCGGAGCACTTCGGCATCCATCTGTCCAAAGGCCAGCCTTAGCCTCGTGTACCCCACATGGGAGGGGAAAGCCGCGGTTATTATTCCCAGGCGACCGGAGAGTGTATGATGGCACGATAACCGACGTGTGATTGCAGGGTGACCGGGGTGTGTGATGGCAGGATGGTCTGTGTTGTGTGATGGCAGGATGGTCTGTGTGATGGGGAGCAGCGATCTACGGGGCGATTTCGGAGGCGATGGTCCAGAGGTGACGGCCATCCTGAATAGGCGGGAGTCGGCGTGGCCATTGGATGGGCTGAGGGTTTGGGAAGGTTTGGGCTGTGCCCCGGGACCTGGAGGCGGGACCTGGCGGAGTGCCGGCCGGTCAGGTGGGGCGGCCGTAGATGAGGGTAAGCGCTTCTTCGACGGAGCGAAAGGGTTGGCCTCTGCTGAGCAAACTGTCCAAGCGTTGTCGGGCGTCGAGGGGGGTGTGTCCCAGAGCCAGAAGTGCCTGGTACACATCCTCCACCAGTTGGGGATCGAGACGGGATGAACCGTCGGTGACCCCCGCCTCTGCCGGAACCTCCCGGGTCAAAGCCAGGCGGGTGACCTTCCGCTTGAGGGTGGTGACGATCTGCTCGGCCGTGGTCGTACCGATCCCCGGCAGGGTGCTCAGCCACGGAACATCCTGGCGACGGATCGCCTCGGCGATCTCGTGGCAAGGTCGAGCCATCGCCTTGAGGGCTTTTTTGATCCCAATCTTTTCCACCGAGCAGAACAGCTCGAACAACTCCAGCTCCGCTTCGCTGTGGAAACCGATATAGCGGGGGATGAAGCGATTGCCGCTGCCGATGCCTTCCAGATATTCCAACGTGTGGAGCGTGACTTCCTGACCGAGTCGGTTTTGCAACTGCCGCCGAACCGTTTCGGGAATCAGAATCTGATACTCGAACGGCCCCACCTGGAGGCGGGCCTCTTCCTCCAACACGCGGTTGAGTATGCCGGTGATCCGTGTGATCATAGGTAATTGCTCAGAGAGCAGCGGAGCGGAAGCCGGGAGGGTCTGGCCAGGCATCCGGATCCTTTTTGCACGCCTTTTCCCAGATCGGCTTTGTTCTAGAAAACCAGCCGCTCGAGGAAAACGGAAATCGTGACCCCTCCTCTCACAGCGGAGTTATCGCCCTCGTTCCGACCCAGCGGTCACGCCCCCTTTCCGACGTGGTCCAGGAGTAAAAACCGGCGGGGCCCAATTTCCGGGAAGAGGGTTCAAATCGGGGGTCCATTTCCGGGAAAGGGGTTCAATTTCCAGGAAGACGAGCATCGGCCGGCAGACGCAATTCGGTTCCTGCTGGTACGCGCGAGGCATTCACGTCCGGATTGAGATCGTAGATTTCGATCCAACGTTGCTCGTTTCCCAACAGGTGCCGGGCAATGGTAGGCAGACTCAGGCCCTCGGTCGGAACCCGATAGATTTTGAATCCCCCCGCCTGAGGAGGTGGCGAACCCGCCTGATAGGTCGGCGGAGCGGCATTCCAGGGATCGTTCGGTCGTGCGCGTCCTTCCGCCGGTTGGATGACCGAACCAGAAAGGCCTCTTCCGGGAGCCGGAGAAGTCGGCAACGACCGGGAGGTGTCGAATCCGAACCGCCGCAGAATGTGCAAGGGCGGAATATCAATCGCCCCGCCCCCCTGGAGCGGCTTGTTCCGGTTGTACGCCCGCAACGCGGCGGCATAACGCGGGTCCTGGTAAAACTCCTGGCTGATCGATTCCCAACTGTCCCCGGGTCGGGGTTCGTAAATGTCCACATCGTAAGACGTGACAGGGGGACGCTCCGGCACCGTGGCCGAGGCAGCTTCAGGACGTCCCGCGTTAGAAGCCCCGGAAGCAGTGGGGAACGCCTCGGGGGTGGGCTTTGTCCCCGTAGCTGTAGGCGGGTGTGCGGAAAGATTCGCCGACGGCGGTGTCAGTCCCGTTGCTGGTGCCGGTGGCGGTGTCAGTCCCGTTGCTGGTGCCGGTGGCGGTGTCAGTCCCGTTGCTGGTGGGATGACCGGTCCTGTTACCGGGGGAGGTGTTGGCCCGGTTCCGGCCGGCTCGGTCGGCTGGGGTACAGTCAGGCGGCTGCTGCGATCCGCAGGCGTAAGCTGAGCAGAAGCGGGATGGGGTGTACCCGAAGAAGGGGGTGGGGTCAGGCCGGCAGACGGCGTAACGCCGGGATCCGAGGGAGCCACGGGCACGGGTGGCACCGTAAGGTGGACAGGCGGTGGAACAGGGCTAGAAGCGGGAGGGGGCGGAGCCGAAGTGGCTGAACTTTTGCCCGAAGTCGCAACGGGTGCAGGCAATGCAGGCGGTACCGGTGGGGTATCCCCAGCTGGTGGAGGCCCAAGAGGAGCCGGTGGGGGGGGAGCTACCGCGGGAATATCCACCTTCTCTGCAGCAGCTGTGGAACCGGCTGGTGGCGGCGGAAGCAACGGCGCAGGTGGAGGCGGAACAGCAGGGGAGCCTGATTTCGCCTCTTCCGGAGCAGCCGGAACGCCTCCCGCGGGGATCACCGGCGGTATCGACAACGGCGGTGGTGGAAGCACAGTCCCGGCTTCCACTGCCCCCGGAGCAGCAACTCCACTGCCCGATGCCGGTGGGAGCGGTAGCCCGGGTGACGGCACCCCAGAGCCCAAAGCCGCAGAAAATGGACCACCTGGAGCGGGCAGAAGATGCGGTTCCCCCGCTCCGCCCGAGCCCGAACGATCGGTACCCTCCCCGACCGAATGCGCCGCCGAACGGGACGCCACCGTGGAAAGACCCGTCCCGGCAGCAGCGGGCGCCTCTGCGGTTGCCTCAGGCGCAGCGGAGTCCTTCCGCTCTCCCGATAGGGGGGGGTAGAACAGGTACATGGTGGAGAAGCCGGCCAACAGGCTGAGAACGGCTACGATCCCGATCGTCCAGCGGTGGTGACGGCGTGAAGCCGTGGCTTTCGCTTCCGAAGCAGCGGGGGCACTCGCCTCACGCCGCCGCCAGAATCGCCTCCAGGAAAATCGCGACGCTTTGCCACTGCTTCGCGACTGGGTGGTCGATGCGGTCATCGGATGCCTCCTGCCGAGGTTCGAGAGGGTCCATGCTTTTCCAGCTTCCCGAAGGTCCTGCGGATACGCCGGCCTTGCTCATCGCGGAAGCGGTTCGGAAGCGGTGAACCAGCAAGGCTTCGGGAGGGTGGGGTCTTCCTCATCGGGTCTCAGGGGTTGGATGCGGGTCGGTCCCCACGTTGGGCCACACGCAATTTGGCACTGCGAGCCCGAGGGTTGCGGATCGTTTCCTCAGGAGTGGGAGTAACCGGTTTTTTGGTCACCATCTGCCAGATTCCTGGGTCGCGGAAAGCCTGCTTGACCCGCCGGTCCTCCAAGGAGTGGAAGCTGATGATGCCCACTCGACCGCCGGGGCGGATCAAGCGAGGCAAGGCTGTGAGCAAACGTTCCAGAGCGCCCAGTTCGTCGTTGACCGCGATCCGCAACGCCTGAAAGGTCCGGGTGGCCGGGTCGATGCCGCCACCACGGGGAACGCAGGATCGGACCAGTTCCGCCAGTTCCCCGGTAGTCCGCAGAGGCTGACGGCGCCGCTGCTCAACGATGCGGCGGGCGATCCGGCGACTGTACCGCTCCTCGCCGTATTCCCAAAGCAGACGGGCCAGGTCACGCTCGGACCAGGTGTTCACAATGTCCTCGGCTGTCAAATCGGCTGTGGGATCCATACGCATGTCCAGCGGGCCATCCTGGCGGAAACTCAAGCCGCGCTGGGGATCGTCTACCTGATCGCTGGCAAAGCCCAGGTCGGCCAAGAGCCCATCCACCTGGTCCAGCCCCAGCGTGGGGAGAATCTGCGGCAGGCCATCGAAGCGGCTTGGGATGAAGGTCACCGGCAGGCCAGCCAGGCGGCTGCGTGCCAAGGCGAGCATCGCCGGGTCTTGATCCACCGCAATCAGGCGGCCTTCGGGACCTATGGCCTCGGCCAGCCGGCGGGCATGGCCACCTGCCCCGACCGTGGCATCGACCCACACCTGGCCCGGCTTCGGGGCCAGCAGCGCCAGCGTCTCCTCCAACAGCACCGGTACATGCCGCACCGGTGGAGCCGAACCCATATGCTCACCGTGGTGCTCCGTCAATGTCAGTTTCCTCCGCTTCGTTCCCACCTGGGTGGCAAATCCCCGCCTGCCGGGTCACATTTCTGCGACCCCTGGGCTCCGTTCCGGCTTCGCCTGGCTTTCCCCTGGGGCCTCTCATTTCCTCATTTCCTCGCATCTCCTCATCCGGGGTTATGGACATTTCCTCGCATCTCCTCATCCGGGGTTATGGACACTTCCGGTCCATCGGCGTCATGAGAGAAAAGTTATAGCAGAGCGCTTCCCCAGAGGTTATCTTGGTATGCGATCCACACAAGCAGTCGGGGTGATGGCGAAGCGGTTCCGGGAAGGTTATAATGATGCTCAATTGACGGGAGGCAGCAGGGGTGATAGCGAACCCCCTGACAGGCGATCGAACATTCACGTCACCCTCGGGAGAAACGGATCATGCCATCTTCGATTCCTGGTCGGAAAGTGTCGGCCTGGCGGGTTCTGATGCGGACGATGCGGGTCCTTCTGTTGAGCCTGGTGATTCTCGTCGGACTGCCCGTGCTTGCCTGGTGGATCGTGGGGCTGGTGCTCCGCTCACAAGGCCGGCAGGAACTGCACAGCGTACTGGTGGAACTGGAGCAGAAGGACCCAGCATGGACCTGGGAGCGTCTCCAAGTGGACCGTCCTGCGGTGCCCGCGGAGCAGAACTTTTTTGAGATGATCCAGCGGATCGCCCGGCAGGTGCGTCCGGTAGGCCAGATCCCGCGGACCTTGCACAGTCAAGAGCATGCCTGGCAGGAATACCGCCAGAGTGTGCCTCCCAACCATCGCTGGCTGCCGCAAGCCGTCACTGTGGTACGTCGTGATTTCCAGACGCTCCCCGAAGCGCTCACCTTGCTCCGCTCCCTGAAGAAGTACCCCCAAGGATCGGTGCAGATCACTCTCGACGCCAACCCGCTGGCCACGCGGCTGGAGTTTCTGGACCATTGGGCGACCCTCAGCACCCTGCTGGACCTGGAAAGCCAGCTGGCGATCCAGGAGGGGGATTTCCCCCGGGCCGTCGGACACATCCAGACTTTCTTCCAAAGCTCTCGCCTGTTCGGCGAAACACCGGTGCTTATCGGACATCTGGTGGCCTTGTCCAGCCACAGGATGGGCCTCAAAACGGTGGAGCAATGGCTGGCCCACGACACCGCGGCGGAACAGCTCGACCAGGTCCAGCGCTGGATCGAGCAGGATAACTCCCATCTGACCTCGGATCTGGCCTGGCGTGCCGAACGGGCCGCGATCAACGAACTGTTTACCGCTTTAGAAAACGGTTCGGTGACTCTTGAGGAACTGCTCAGCCACGATATTCCCAACGGGGATTGGTACTTGTACCAGTGGTTGCGCTGGACCTACTGGTACCGCGTGCCGCGCGATCAAGCCACTTATCTGCGGTGGATGAGCCGCTGGCTGGAAGAAGTGATGTCCCGACCGGTGGAAGAGCGGCTAGCCGCCGCAAAAGCCTTTGAACAATCGCTCCAGTCGGACCTCCAGGTCCCCGCTGCACCGGTGACGTTCGTGATGCTCAGATATATCACCAGCACCCGGGTGATGGTCTCGCAGGTCCAGGCTGTCGCCCTCAATCGCTGCGCCCAGGTGGCCGTCGCCTGTGAACGCTTCCGGCAGAAACACCAACGCTGGCCCAAACAACTTGACGAGCTGACCCCAGAATTCCTGGCCCAACTGCCGGTGGACCCCTTCACCGGCCAGCCGCTGCTGATGACCCAAACGGCCAACGGCCTGGTTATCCACTCCCCTGTGCAGCAACTGGAGGGGCTGCGACGTCCCGAACATCCCCGAGAGGCGGCGGGATTGCCCGAAGGGGTGCTCGTCGGCTTCCGCCTCTGGAACCCGGAACACCGGCGGCAACCACCCCTCCCCACCCAGCTCCAGCTCCCCGAGGGTGGCAACGACTGATACCCGAACCCCTTCACCCACGCTTAGGAAACGCAACTCTTCCGGGGCATGGCCTCCAGGGAACGGGGCATGGCTCCGCAATGCTCCATCGCACTCCGCTGCGGACGTGGCCGACAACTCACGGGGCAGGTCGCCATCGAAGCCGCTGCCATCCCTAGCCGTTCTCTGCTCCATGTTTCGGACACTGCTGCCATTCCTGGCCGTTCCCTGCTCCGTATTTCGGACCCTCTGGTGATGCTGACCTTCGCTGCGGTTCTGCGGGGAATGGTCGGTGGATTGGTCGGAGCGGTGTCAGGATTGCTGGGGGCTTCGTAAGGGATTGCCCCTAGATGTTCCCAAGTGGCTCGTTACTGCTTCCGCCGCACCGAGAGGATGATCACATCTTTTTCCGGCACGTCGTCGTGGAAGCCTTTGCGGGTGGTCTTGACCGCTTTGATCTTGTCCACGACATCCATCCCTTCGATCACCCGGCCGAAGACGCAGTACCCGACCTTGTCGCGGGCGTTGGCCCGATCCAGGAAGGTGTTGTCCTTGACGTTGATGAAGAACTGGGCGGTGGCGCTGTCCGGTTCGGAAGTCCGGGCCATGGCGATGGTGCCCCGCAGGTTGGATAGGCCGTTATTCGATTCGTTCTTGATCGGCGGCCGGGTCTTCCGTTCCTTCAAACCCGGTTCGTACCCGCCTCCTTGGATCATGAAACCGTCGATGACCCGGTGGAAAATCGTCCCGTCATAATGTTTGTCGTCCACATACTGCAAGAAGTTTTTGACCGTGATCGGGGCCTTGTCTTCGTACAATTCGATGACGATGGTCCCCATGTTGGTTTCCATCACGACCACAGGATTGGCCGCCCGAGCCGTGGAGCCGGTCACCACCATTCCTACTACCATCAACGTCAGAATCAAAAACTTGGCGGACAGCATGTCGTGCACCTCCTGAAAAGGGGATTCCGGGCCGTAACCACACCTTCAGCCACGCCTGACAACCCGGAGAAAGGCATTCTAGGAGCCGAGGCAGCTACCAGCGATGGGAGCCATGACTCGCAGGCGAGCCAGGGACCAATCAGGTCCGTTTCACCACCTCCTCGTTCACAGCAGCGGATAGCGGGTGAGAGACTCCTGGAAATGTTCCCGTAGCAGGGCGAAGTAGGCGTAAAGCTCTTCCGGACGGATCGAACCACGGCCGCAGGAACCGGAGGAGCAACCACCGGAGGAGGAGCAACCACCGGAGGTGGAGGAGCAGCCGCTTGAGGAGCCGTTCTCGGCAGGTCGGCGACAGGAGGAGCAGCCGGTGGAGGTCGAGGCGGAGGCGGCTGTGCCCCGCTGTCCAATGGCACGTGGGGCAGCGATCGGCGGAGCCAATTGGGACAGGTCCAGTATCTCCAAGCGGTAGCCACTGCGGGCCTGCCAGGTGGCAAGCCAGGTGGCAGGATCAGGATCCGTTCCGCTCGAAGCCGGCAGCACATGGAGGATGCAGCAGCGATCCAGGGTGGCTTCCGCGTCCAGGATCAACCATGGCGGAGCATCGGTGTCCAGAAGCGGCAGCAGACGGTGGACCGCCTCCTGAGCCTCCTGAGCCGCCTGCTGATCTTCCCTTGTGGCCCGACGCAGGATGGAGCCACCAACCCCCGGAGGGAATCGAGCACCCGAGACAGTCGCCGAGTTCGTAAGCGCAGGGAGAAGCACTTCGCCCAGTTCCCAGCCGCGGGATGTCTGCAGTACCACCGCTTCCCCCCGGTGATACTCCTCCTCGGCAGAAAAGCTGCCAAGCCAGCCGAGTTTGCCGTAACGCACCAGGCAGGAAGGTGCAGTGCTCACGCCGCCGATTCCTGTTCAAAGCCGAAGAAGTCCCGCATATACTTATCATACTCCGCCTGGCCGAATTCGGAGCTGAGGTCCAGCCGCAGTTCGTTGATCACTTTGATGCTCAGGTCGCGGTGCCAGAGGTTCCAGCAGGCAGCACAGATGTCCCGCTGGATGCGTAAGCCGAGTTCATCGGGGAACGGGGGAGTCGGCAAGGGTCGGGCCCGCTTCCCTTCCATGCACCCGGGGCGTTGACAGCGGAATCCGGTGTCGGTGGCGGCAGGCCCCTCGCTTGGGGCAGGTT
>Ga0209017_10000757_pt1 | contig 29442 bp, 35 predicted proteins | sample YNPBryunderm2012_FD_185812 | JGI IMG/M metagenome (GOLD analysis project Ga0209017, IMG submission 185812) | Anoxygenic and chlorotrophic microbial mat microbial communities from Yellowstone National Park, USA - YNP Bryant MS undermat 2012... ...
ACGAGGATTAGAGACACTATTATAGATACTATTTATACGCAAGGATTTAAGTTTGATACGCTTTTAATAGGCAAGGTGATAGATACTATCACTATCAATAAAAACAACGCTATAATCAAAATTTTCAAGCATTACGACACGATTTACACAGCGGTTGAAGTGAAGCGAGACACGATATACAGGATAGTTTATAGAGACCGCTATATTGCAGAAAAACAGCAATTAGAAAAGAAAAACAATTACTCAATACTATACATCATACTTGCATCAGTAGTTATTACTTTAATCATTCTCACCACTATTGCTAAAATGAAATGAAAATAATTATTGATGAAAACATATTCAATAAATGGGCTTTACCACTGCACTTTGACAATGAGAGAAGCAGCGAGTGGGTGCTTTACGGCGGTGCAGGAAGTGGCAAATCTTATGCAGTTGCTACTCACCTGATACTTCAAGCACTTCAACAGCCATACTTTCGTTGCCTTTATTTACGCAAGGTTCAAAGGACAATCAGAGGTTCGCAGTTCTTATTGTTCAAAGATATAATCAATACTTTCAAACTAAATGATTTATTCAAGATAAAAGAAAACGATATGACGATTGAATGCACAATCACTGGCAATCAGTTGATAGCAGCGGGAGTTGATAAGGTGGAGAAATTGAAATCTGTGCAAGAGCCAAACTGCATTTGGATGGAGGAGGCAACGGAATTCACGGAAAGGGACTATATGCAATTAAAGTTGAGATTGCGGACACCGAAAGCACACAATTATATGATATTGACCTTTAATCCTGTGTCGCAGCAGCATTGGTTATACAAGCACTTGCAACGCACGACTGACAAGGTAGTGATAAAGACGACTTATCTTGACAATAAGTATGTAGATGATGGATATAAAGAGACAATGCTACAATTAAAGGAAATGGACGAGGACTACTACAATGTATATGCATTGGGAGAATGGGGAAATTCAAGCAAAGAGTTGATTTATCCGAAGTATAAAATATACAACGGCGATTGGCAAGATATTGAAGGAGAAAGTTTTTATGGGCTTGATTTTGGATTCTCTAATCCCACCGCACTTGTTGAATGCAAGATTGTGAGGGACAATCTTTATGTAAGAGAATTGCTGTATAAGACAAATCTTACGAATGAAGCACTTATCAATAAGATGAAGGAATTAAACATTGATAGATACTCATACATTTACTGCGATACTGCGAATGCTGACAGAATTCAAGCACTTTACGATGCAGGCTTCAATGTATATGCTTCAAACAAAGATGTGCTTTTCGGCATTCAGCAAGTTAATTCATACAATATCTTTATTGATAGTGCTTCATCTAATTTACTTAAAGAAATATCAATGTATAAGTTCGCAGTAGATAAGTTCGGCAATGTTATTGATAGACCTGTGAAATATAACGACCACCTAATGGATGCAATGCGATATGCAGTTACAACGCACAGCGAAACATTAGGATTAAAGAGCGAAATAAAAGTTATCAAACATAAAATAAAATACTTATGATTAAAAAATCTTGGGAACACTTGACAGTCAAGCAATACAAGGACATCATTGCTGTTGCTAAAAACACTGAATATACAGAGTTAGAAGCACTTTGCAAGATGATTGAAGTAATTTATGAAGTACCTTACGATACTTTGATGGCAATGAGTATTGATGAGATTAAGAAATATGATATTACTTTTTTGAAAGAGCCGATACCTGAATTCGTAATGCCTGTATTCACCACGATTGACGGCAAGAAATACAAGATTATTCAATTCATTAAGGACTTGAAATTTGGGCAGTTCGTTGATTTGCAACTGATATTAAGCAAAGTAAAAGATATTGATGACACTACTGAATACATTGACAAAGTAGTGTCTTGCTTTTTAATTGATGTTGAAACAAATGAATACATACCAAACATTGATTGCAGCAGTATGCCGTTTAAAGATGGCTACGGCATTATGCTTTTTTTTTCAAAATTCAAAAAGAAATTAGAGACAATTATACAATACTATTTAAGGAAAGAGGAGAAAAAGAGAATGAAAGAATTGCTGTTGATGTTGAAATAGTTTGGTATGATATCATTCATCAATTAGCGAATGAAGATATTACGAAGCACGACGCAGTGCTTGATTTACCTGCGATTGCTGTGCTTAATCACTTATCGTACTTAAAATACAAAGAGCAATGGAAGGCAAATTCAACTATAAAGAAGTATTAGAAATATACGCAAATCAATTGATTGGCTTAATGAAAAAGAATTTAATTGCTGCAATGCTTAATAGACAAAGAGAAGCAAGAGGAGGTGTTGTTGTGCCACCGACAAGCGAATTAGAGAAATCAATAATAGTTGATGTTGGATCAAACTATGTTTTAATCACGATGGATTACTATGGAAGGTTCATCAATGAAGGTGTTCGTGGTAATGAAAGCAGTTATGATAGTGCAAAAAATTCGCCTTATTCATTCAAAAGCAAAATGCCGCCAACATCAGTTTTTTCGGGCAAGACAGGATGGATAGCAAGAAAAGGTTTAATTGATAGAAGTGATATAAGACAAAAAACAGGAGCAAAAACAAAGAAGCAATTAAAGAAAGCGATGATTGAAGCAAATAAAACACTTGCTTGGAGAATTGCTAAATCAATACAAAAAAAGGGAATACCTGGATATCATTTTATTGATGACGCAATGCAAAGTGATTTAGTAGAAAAGATTGTAGATGTTTTAGCAGAGCATACAAAGAAAGAAATAATCGTAAAAATAGCATAAAATATGGCAGTTTCAGGGGTTCAAATACATCAAGTAGTTGGGCATAATAGCGACAACATCAATGTCTATCAAAGCACTAATGCGGGGAATAGCGGATTTAAATTTGTCATTGATGTATATGTGAATGGTATTACTTTTTGGGGACAAAATTTTTTGAGATTTTATGTTCCCACGATTGCAGGCACTAATCAGTGCAGGTTCAACATATCGCAAGTATTAAGAGATTTAGCGGTTTATCAATTGCCGCAGTATATTAGTTATTCAAGCACTATGCAAACAATCACAGGTGCTTTGGGCGGCAAGATTACTATTAAAGTAGGTGAAGCATATTACACGACATCTACTACTTATAGCATTTATCCTAACCTTTATTCTCACGATTGTTGGTTGGTTTATCACACTTACAATAAGGATGAATATGCAGTTGATTATTATTCATTAGGCACAACAACAATTGATAGAAGAAGGTTAAATAAATTCTTTTTAGTCCCTTTCAATTACTTATGGATAAATATGTTTGCAAATTCGCTTCACATTTCAAGCGGCAAGATTTTTGGTGCAATAAATTTATTGCCGTCAAGCGGTGGAGAGATATTTTTAGCACAAGCTGTTTTAAATAATAATGTAGAAGCAGTTACTACTAATAATCGTCTTTTTAATTTCTTAATTGGTGCTTCAATCGTTGATATTAGCGGAAGTTACTATACTTTCTATGATACTTTAAATTCTATTTTTACCAATGTCAATAAATTCAATGTTAATCAGCATTTTAATTTAGCAGAATTACCCGATGAATACTTGCAATCAATTTTTCAATACGAAGTAATAAGATGTTTAAACAATGATGGTATAATGCTTTATTGGATAAATAGTTTAGGGCAAGTAGATAGTTGGTATTTCCCGATTTACAAGAGAAAGCGGAGCATTGTTACTACTGATGTAAAATTGCAGAAACAAAGGGATTTTCAAAGCACTTTCGGTGAAAGATATTATTCAAGAGAAGATATTAGTATCACTGCAACATCTTACATCATTGACAATGATGCTGATATGCTTGGAATTTCTGACCTTTTCAGTGCGAAGTATGTGTGGTATAATACTGCTGATGACACTACATTAAGACAATGTTTTATCATTGACAAAAATGTTGATATAAAAAAATACAAGACAGATAAACTATATCAATTGACAATCAATATCAATGATGGCTATAAAATAATTGCGTAAAATATGAGCACACAAGCGAAAATACTTGCAAAACAAGGTAATCAATGGGTTGAATTAGATATTGACGAAAGCGTTGTAATTGCTGTAAATAAAAATATCTTTGATATTCGTGATATCACTAAAAGAAAAAACGACTACACGAAAACCATTGTCTTTCCTGCGACAGAAAAGAATAACACATTCTTTGCAAATGCTTACAATATCAATGTAGATAAATTATTTGATGTCAAACAAGGTGTAGATGTTGCTGTTTATCGCAATGATGTTGAGGTTTTGCGAGGTAAGATGTATTTGCTGAAAATAAACGACAATCAATACTCTTATAGTTATGAATGCACAATCGTTGGCAATATCGGTGATGTGTTTAAAAAATTAGATGCTTTGAAACTTGCAGATATTTGGGATAGTTCAGACACTTTTAATTACACATCGCAAGCAATTCAAAACCAAAATTCACCACCAAATAATCCTGCGGCATCTTCGCAATATCCTGTATTTATTGGGCTTTTTGATGGTGGTTATGCTATTACAGAGGATTATACTAACTATAAGAATTTAATACCTTGCGTATTTGTCAATAGAATACTTGAAAAAGCGTTCAACAAAGTAGGTTATCAATTAGACCCTTCAAGCGTCTTGTATAGCAATGCTGACAAGCGATGGAAGGTGTTTAAGTATTTGATGTTAGTGGCACAAAAAGAGTGGAGAAAGGTTGATTACAATACGCAAGTAAATAACTCAATGCAAGTAAATAATACTTCTGCATCATCTACTACTACTACTTACTATCCTTCATCTTTCATTTTTACGCAACATATTTTAAAAGCAAATAATGAAGTAACAGATGCAGGAAATCATTGGAACAATGCGACAAATAAGATTAGTTATACTGATGAATTTGTGCTATCAATTAAGTTATTTGGACAGGTTATTTTTACAAGTGATTACGCACATCCAAATAATGTAGTATTGCCTGTGAGATTTAAAGTGCATTTCAACGACTATAATCAATATGTTGAAGTGACTAAAAATATAGCATTCACCAAAACAGGTTCTGTATCTTTTACAAATGCTGATTATACTTACACGGGCAATGTAGATACTATTATTCAAGGCATCTTTGCTAATAAGATAAACAAACATATTTACATTGATATTGAAGTGTTGAATGCAGGCAATCCTTACAGCGGAATGCCTGTAAATACAAGCACTTGGTATTGTAAGTTTGTTCAACAAGTAGGCACTACTATTTACGCTTATCCGACAGAATATGCATTTGGCAATACTTCAATACCTATCAGCAATCTAATGCCCGATATCAGTGCAGGAGATTTTGTGCGTAATTTTTTGAAAGCGTTTAATTTGTTCTACAAAATAAGAGATGAGAATATCATTAGTATTCAAGCATTTGAAACATTCTATGATAAGACAAACATTATTGATATTAGTAGAAATGTTGATATTCAAGCGAAAGAGCAGTATATCATTAGTGATTATGTAAATCGGTATATTCAATATCATTGGAAAAATAACAACACCTATTGTTTCAAAGACCACAAAACAAAGACAAATAGAGAGTACGGTGATGTTGAAATAGACACTGGATACTTTGCAAAACCAAGCACGACAACGGAAAGCACGATATTGTCTATACCTGCGATGTTGAATGTTGATGGCATTCCTTTGCCTAATCTTTGCGATATAACAGAGGAAGGTCAAAAGAAGGAAATAGATTATGGTGTTGTTTTGTGCTTGTGGAATGGATTAGTTACTCCACGAGCGGGAAGTGCGGGATATAAGGTATTTGAAGTAAATTCATTTGACGACAATACATTGACTAATATCAACAACGGCAACATATTACCAATTGCTTCTATTGATATTCCTTATGTTTCGCACTATTGGACGGAGACAGCACCATCATCTTGGAGTGTGCCTTATCAAAGCGTTTTTCAGCCCGAATTTGATTTATGCTATGACACACCGCAATTGCTTTATTACCCTGCAACTCAAACGACTAATAGAAATGTATATTACTCTTACTTTTATCGTTTTTGGCTTAATCTAATTGATAAAAACAGCATTATTTATGCAGTGAATGTTGCTGTTCCTTCGCACTTGCCGATTGAGTTGGATAGAGTGTATTATTTTGACAATAATTACTGGCTAATCAGCAAAGTATATGATTGGAATGTCAATCATATTGATTTAGCAAAGATTGAGTTTATCAAAATAATTGACACATCACTGATTGAGTATGGTAGTAGAGGTATTTTAGTGAATGAATTTAGCGAAACACCCGCTGGTGCTAATATCTTTGCAAGGACAATTGATGCTTCATCAATAACCGCTGAAAGTATTGCTACTAATGACTTTTCAGTGCATAGAATAAGACGAACAATAGAAAATTATTCAGGTGAGATAAATATCACTTCATTGCAGTATGAAGTGGAAGCAAGCGATATTCCTTTTGAATTGGCTATTCCTAATAGCATTTCGGTGGTTGGTATAGTTTATCGCATTGTAAATACTTTCAATAATCGTATTACTTTAAACTTAAATGGAAATACGCAAATTGCTCAAAATAGCGGTGAAAACGGGCTTTTGGCGAATGTAAGAAACACTATAAACAATACTTTCTCAATCACTTCATCATTAGGCGTTACGCAAGGAAAAATAATAATCAACATACTAACTATTTAAATAAAATATTATGGCAGACAAAGATGTCAAAATACACATAGGCGTTGAAGGTAGCGAGAATGCGGCAAAGAGCGTGGCTGATATCAATAAAGAAATAAAAGAAGCGAGACAGCAATTAGCACAAGCACAGAAAGGCACGAAAGAGTGGGAAGCGGCATTTAAACGATTAGCAAAAGCAAAATCTGAATTAAAAGATTTAAAGATGTCTATTGCTGCGGCAGGCAATAGTATTGACACATTGCAAACATCTATAAACGGCGTGGCAAGTGGCTTTCAGGCGTTGTCAGGCATTATCGCATTAGTTGGAACAGAAAATGAAGAATTAGTAAAAACAATGGTTAAACTGCAAGCGGTTAGCAACATTGCTAATGCTGTTGCAGGGTTCAAAGATTTGAATGCTGTATTTACTGCAATTAAAGTGAATTTACTTACTAATCCTTTATTCATTCTCGCTGCAATACTGACAGCAATTGGCGTTACTATTGTTGCATTAAAGGACAAATTTGAGGTATTTGGCAAAATTGTAGATGGCGTTGGAAATGCAATAAAATCAGTGCTTTCATTAGTTGGCTTATATTCTCAAAAGGTTGAAGCATTGAATAAGATGAATGATGAATTGACAAAGAAATACGAACAGCAAACAGCAACGATTGAACGACAAATGAAGATAGCACAAGCAGAAGGTAAATCTACTATTGAATTAGAGCGACAAAAACTGCAATTGCAAAAGGACTACATTGCTAATCAAATAGCAATACTGCGACTAAAAGAAATGGAAGGTAAGTTGAGCGAAGAAGATAGCAAAAAACTTGCTGACTTACGCAAACAATTGATTGATGTGGCAACTGAACAGAAGGTATTGGAAATAAGACAGAATAAGGAAATCAGCGAATCGGTAAAAAAAGAATTGGAAGAACGAAAGAAAAAATACGAAGAATATCAAAAAGCATTGCAAGAGAGAAGGAAAAAGCAATTAGAGGAAGAATTAAATGCACTTGAATTTGAAAAACAAAAAGCGCTGATTACCGCACAGGACAAGGAAAAGATAGAGATTGAATATGCGAATAAAAAACTGCAATTGATAAAGAATACTACTCTTATTGAGAATAAAGAGAAACTAAAAATGATTGATGAATTAAATAAAGAAATTGAGTTAATGAACTTAAAATATGCGAAAGAACAGCAAGATAGACGAGATGAAGAGCGGAAAAAAGAATTTCAAAAGACGATTGAAGCGGCGATGGAAGATTTGGAATTCAAAAAGAATGTGGATTTGATTAAATTAGAAATTGAACAAAAAAATAATGAGATACTCATTCAGCAAGGTAAATTGAGTTATCAGCAATTGCTTGAAGAACGATTGCAGTTAGAGGAGTATTATTTAGAGCAAAAGAAAAACATAATAGACAACAACGAACTATTAAGCGAACAGGAAAAGATAGAGCAGAAAAAGAAATTAGAACGAGAATATCAATTATTCAAACTCAAAGCAGTTGCAGATGCGAACGAGAAAGAGAAGCAATTGGCAAGGAAATTAGAGGAAGACAAAAGAAACATAAGAATGCAATTAACTTCTTTGTCTTTTCAAGCGATTGATAATTTAAGCAATCTTTTCTTTCAATTGCAGTTGAATAGAGTAAAGAAAGGTAGTGCGGAAGAGAAGGAATTGCAAAGAAAGAAATTTAATTTGGATAAAGGAATATCCGCAACCAAAGCTATCATCAATACAGCAGAAGCGATTACTAAAACACTAACAGCATTTGCATTTCCTTTGAACATAGTATTTGCTTCGCTTACAGCAGCTGCGGGTGCAGCTCAGGTAGCAAGTATTTTAGCACAAAAATTCCCCGAAAATGAAAGTGCGAGTGTATCTGCGAGTGTGCCTGATACAAGAGGAGGAGTAAGTGTAAATGTTGAAAGTGCTGAGCCCATAAGACCTTTATTGCCGCAAGGTGAAAGCACAGAAGGTATTAAAAAGACCGACAATCAAGTAATTAAAGCAGTAGTTGTTGAAACGGATATAACTAATACTCAAAGGCGAGTTAAAAGTATAATTGAAAGTAGCACCTTTTAAAAATGTTAGAGTAATCTAACTTTAAATTTAGATTTGTCTAAATTTTTTATTAAAGCAATTCTAATCTATATTTTGAAGGTATTTTTTTTTATTCAAAAACAAAAATTTTTGTATTTTTAAATCATTTTTGTTGTTTTAACAAAAAAATTCGTCTAAAAAAATAAGGCATTCGTCTAAACTTTTTGGGGTTTCGTCTAAAATTTTCAGCAATTCGTCTAAACGCACTTGCTTTTTGCTTCAAAATGTGCGTATCTTTGTAGCAGCAAAAACAATTAAAACTTACAACTATGGAAACAAAAGAGTTTAAAGAGTTTAAAACAAAGTATGACTATTCTGTTTATATTATTGAACAGAATAATATTGAAGAAATAACAATGAAAGAATATCTTGAAAGGTACTGGAATGACCATACTACTACGCCAGAAGGACTAGCCAATAGGACACAGATTAGGGCTATATTGGTGGGGAGAAATGGAGAACTTTTGAATTATAATAGATATGAAGAGAATTTAGATCCTGAATACTATAAGAATGAAGAAGATGGATGGATACCAGAGATTAGATATGGCACCTTTACTTGGACAGGTGCTTGGGGTAATGGTCCTTTTGTATGGAATGGGGATGAATACGATAGTTGGGAAGAAGCTTACGAAAGTATATTAGATAAGTTTTACCGTGATTTTCAAACAAAAAGTGCTAATGTGCCTATACCTTATTTAAATAAAGAGGATGCAGAGGATGAACTAAAAGAAATTTTATTTTTTGAAAGATATGGATATTATCCAACAAAAAATGAATTAGACAAATTAACTATAGAACAGATTTTAAATGACTATGATGAATAATTATTCAAAGCACTACTACTATTAAGTGGTAGTGCTTTTATTTTTTATATTATTTTATCACGCATTGCGTATTAAAAAATAAATTCATTAACAATTTAAAATATGAAACAAAAAATCTTATCTATAATAGAAAAAAGATACGGCTCATACACACGCCGTATCGTCGCCGCTCAACTCACTGATGAAGGTGAGTTGGTGGCGGAATTCAAACGATATAAAATAATCAAAAACCCCGCAGTTGAAGAATGCGGACTGCGGTGGTATAAGTTTAAAGATGAGTTTATTGAAGAGCTGAAAAGAATAGCGAAAGAAAATGGTATAGATATCAAAATTGTTTAAAAGCCCTGAAAAATCAGGGCTTTTTTGTTTTAAATTCTTTGTAACAATATCAAATAAAAATCTTGATTGTCAATATCTTTTACTTTATTCTTATACATTGTCTTAATCAATCGCTTCATTTCCTCTACTGAATACCCTGTATCAATAGCCGCAATGAAGTCATTTATCTGCGATATTTTTAGCGTTTTTATTGCAATTATTTTTGCAAAAAACATTGTCCCACCTTTTAATGTTATTTCATAAACATTGCCAATCTTGTATTTTTCGCTTTTCAATCTTAATGTAGTGAAGCATTTGCAATTGAGTTTATTATTCCAATTTTGAGAAAAATCAATCTTATCATTCATACGCCTAAAAATTTTGTTAGAGTAATCTAAATTTAAAGTTAGATAAATCTAAATTTTATTTTGCGATTATTTTCTTTGCAAGTTTTATTGCCACTTTAATCGGTAAAAATTCATCAAAAATATCAACTTCAACCCCTACACAATCTGCGGCTTCTCTTATAGTTAAATCGGTTATGCAAATGTCGTTAGTTGATATTCCATTGAACGGGTTAAAGCAAATGCTTTCAAATTTATTTTTTCCCCTATATCCTAAGTTAAATCTAATGTTGTTACTAAATAAACACTTATTTGTTTAATAGTTTTAGTTTTGAATAATTGTTATTATCGTAACATTCTTTACACACTATAACACTTTTTACAATATAAAGAGCTTGTATTAACAGATATATGTGCTTTTCTTTTTTACATTCACAATCTATTTTACCTATAAGGTAACTTAAACCACTTTTTTTGATATATTCTTTTAACTTGTATTCTTCATCTATAACTTCAATTGGCAATTCTTTATAATTCATACGCCTAACATTTTTTTTAGATTTATCTAACTTTAAATTTAGGTCAATCTAACCTTTTATCAATGCAAAAACATCGCCCTTAATACGCTCATAGTGGCTATCAGTAAATCTTTTCTTGTGCAACAATACTTCCAATACTATCTGCTCAAAACTCTTGCCATTCGCCTTTTTTGAAGGGAATGGAGTAGATATAAGATGAACAATATCTATTTTGTCTTTGTTGTGCAATGATGCACGCTCTTGCGATTGTAAGAATGTAATCGCAGAGAAATCTATATTAAAATAAACAATCGCTTCGCATTCAGGAAAGGTTATTCCTTCACGCATTGATGTCATCTGTGCTATAAAGTGCTTATCACTTGTCTTTGCAATGCTTAAATCCTCCGTAACCTTGTCCTTCAAGTGTTTCAAAAGCATTTCTCGTTCTGCTTGATAGTAATAGTAAATTAAAATCTTTTTATACTTTTGCATTAAATCTTTCAATGCTTCAACCTTTGCTGTTGATACTTCAATATATGTTTTATCATCTTTATAGACAAAGCCTCCGCACAACTGCCGTATAATCTGCATTTCACGGCTATTATTATCAGCATAGATGACATTATCTTTTATTGCTAATGTTTTTGTGCTAATCAATTCGCTAATCAATTCAGTGATGTTATTTTTTGTCTGATATTGAATAAAATTTTTTTGTGTTTTAATTCCCGCTTCCTCTTGCGATACTACTACGAATAAATACTCTAACGATTGTAAATACTCTTGCCTGCAATCGCTGTAATCCTTGATTACTTGCGTCGCATTCACTCTCTTTTCTTTTACATTGACAAATTCTTTCGCAAATATGTAGAAATTTTTATGCGTTTCTTTGCCAACACTCCATAGTTGATGATATAAGTCACTGTAGCTTTCGGGCGTTGGTGTGCCTGATAACAATATGATGTAAGGATTATTCCCCTTACTTTTATTATTTAATACGATATTCCGCAATGCTTTTTGTCGTGAGTTGGTCTGCGGGAATGCCTTGAAATTGTGGGCTTCATCAACGATTATGCAATCATACATTTGATTACTAAACTTATTTATCGTAGTAGGATGATGAGTTGAAATACTTAAATGCATTTGAAACCCGCATTTATCAAGCGTTTCAGCGAATGCTTTTTCTACATTTTTGTTTGAGCAAAGAACTAAAACATTCTTACATTGCAATTCATTAGCAATACTTAAAGATGTAATTGTCTTGCCTGTTCGCATTCCCATTGCGAGATAGACAATGCCGTGCTGTTGCAGTATTTCTTTTGCTTGATTTACTGCTTCTCTTTGATATTCGTATAGTTGCATAATTCTTTATTTAATTCATATTCAAAACACCACTTGCTCTTAAAATGTGCATAATAGTATTTTTTTAATAACTTCATCGCATTGTTCTTTCTCCTGAATTATCAAGTATTTCACGCCGTTCATTTCGCATATACTTTGAAATATCTTTTGTGCTTCGCTTTGTCTCCCTTTGTTTGTTTTGAATTCAATTAAATATACCCCTTTATGAATAACCATTACATCTGCAACACCTCTTTTTGATGTTGCAATTAACTTTACGGCGTAAATGCCGTTCTCACGGCACTTACGCATAAAGTATGATTGTATTTCTTGTTCTTTCATAAATTAAAAGGGGAAATCATTCGGTTCAACAATATAATCATCCCTTTGTCCTTCTGCTTCACCTGTATTTTCAAGCGTTGCAGATGATTTGAGTTCGTTTGCTATTTCACTGATAAATGGGTCAATTACTATTTCACCAGGATTGAAATAAGAATAATTGCCAAATTTGTCTAATCGCATTTCTACTTTTTCGTCTTGGTAAGTCAAGTATATTTTTTTCTCACCATCGTTTTTCTTTGCGATTTCTAATTTAACCGAATTGTTCTTACTTGTCGTAAGAGTAATCACTTGTCCTTCTTTGAATTGTTGAACGCTTGATTTATCAAAGAAATAAACATATTCAGTTTCAGGTTCTTCAAACTTTTTGACTTTAATTCCAATGTAGTTTGAGCCATCTTTTCTCTTGCCAATCAAGAGTTTTGCTTTGTTGATTTTCATAGTTTTTGATTTTTAAGGTTATTGATTTATTTTATTTATTATACACTTTGAAACTTTTTTATTTCCCAAGTCATAAAGCAGGAAGTACTCTTTCCCGCATTTATCAAGGAGTTTGGCGGCTGTTGGACTATCTACGATTACTACATCGTCTTTTAATCCGCCAAACAATTCAACAAATATCTTTTCTCTTACACGCTTCAACATCTTTTCCCCTTCAAAAATAACATCCTCTTTCGGCATTTGTGCTAAATGATAGAAGTCAAAACGATTGATATGCAATTGCTTCAATAAATTGCAATCTTTTTTTATTTCAAAGTTCATTAAAATATAAATAAGCAATTGCTTTTTGAAGCACAACGCTCCACGCATTCTTTTTTTATTAAACGATTTTAATGCTTCTACATCTTGCGGTGTCAAGCATTCTGCAATCGCAGTGTTGATGATGTATTCCGTAAAAGTGTCTCTGTCTTTGAATTCATATTCAAGCATCTTACCATCAACTTGTTGATGATAGAAATATGGTATCTTTCTATTTTCTTTTCTCATAAGTGCCTGTTTTCAAGAAATTTATTAGATTGATTATATCCTCAACAATCATCGCCAAAGCCACGCCTGGCAGCATTGCCAAGCGTAGCAAGGCGATTAGTAGTTGTTGAAAAATATGTTCTAACATAAGTGCAGTTTTTTAATCGTTGATTGATAAAATAATTTGAACGACTCATATCTTTCATTGAATTGTTGCAGAAAATTTTCATCTCTAACTATTGAATACTCAACTACCCTGAATTCATTGGGTAGAGAAGCAATCACTTCATTTGTCAATTTAAGTGTCTCTAATGCTTTATCGTAATCTTGATATTTATACTCCAACGCTCTTGCTTGTTTTTCAAGCAAATAATCGGGCGTAGGCATTAGAACATAAAATACCTTTGCTTTGTCTCTGTTTGTCAGCAACATATAAGTTTGCAGTTGATAGTAATACTGCTTTGGCATTTCGTCCTGTGTAATGTTTTTTAAATGCGTCTCTACATCAAACGAATTCTTTATATCAATCACTTCATCATTAGTGATGATATCGGGAGTGCCTGTAATTACGCCGCCGTCGTAAGAGATGTAATTCTTTTCATAATTAGTGCCTAATGCTTGATTTACAAATGCGATGCTTTCATCCTCCATTATTACTCCCTTCTCAACATATCTACTTGTCCATTGTCTCAAAGCCCCGATTTCCCTTGCTATTATTTGATAGCAAAGGGTCTTTGTTGTCTCGCTTAATTCACCTTTTTTACGAGCATCAGTGAATAGCATATACATCTGCGAAGCCCGTATTTTCGGTCTTTCAGGAAGTTTGGTTTCAATCTTTGAACTTTGTAGTGCTTCGTTTCTTATTTTTTCAAGATCTTTGAATAATTCATTTGTGTTCATAGTTTTTGATTTTTAAAGTTATTAATTTTCTATTATTTCAAATCTTAATTCCCCTCCATCAAAATCAGGTCGTTCAATTAAAAGTTGAAGATCGTTCTCTTTCGCCCATTTTAGCACCGCTTCCATATTTTTTTTATCAAGCGGCGAACAATCAAAATATAAGGTCTTTAATTCTTTTAGATTTACTGATGATAGCATTAAAGATACTATGTATAACTCACTCTTTGAAAGATGCTTATCATCAACGGGGAAGCCCTTAAAAAACACGCCTTCGGGAGTTATCTTTATTTCAGTTGGTAGTTTAATTGATTGTAATTTTTGTTTTATTATATTTTCTAATTTTTCTATTTCTTCGCATATTTCATCATATTCCGCAACGCTGTTATCATATTCTTTCTTATACATCAACGCTTTGTTTTGTTTTTCTTTTAATACTTCTGCTTCTGATATTATTTTGTCTATATCAGTAAAATCAGGCATTGCAGGGATTTCTATTTGTTTTTCTAAACCTTCTATTTCCTCAATATTGAGCGTCTTATATCCGCCTAATTCATTTAATTGTTCTTTTAATTCAATACCTTTTTTCTTCACTGCTTCTGCAATATCTATAATATCATCTTTGTAGTTTAATTTATTTAATAATGCATAAACATTACGCAATGTTTCTATGTCTTGCTCTATATTTTTAATCTTTATATTATGTTCGTCAATCTTTGTTTTTTCCTGTTCAATCCTTTTTTTGTTTCTATCTTCTATTTCTTTGTTTACTTTATTTACACGATCTACTTCTTTTTGATATGCTTCAATTATTGCTTTTTTCTTTGCTTTTAATTCATCAATGTTTTTAGGTGGAATAATTAAGTAATCTTTGAATTCTTCAAACATAGATTGCTTCGCCTTTTTCTTTCTATATCTTTCTTCTCGTACAGGAATTAGTTCATTTATTTTTGCTTGTTCTTCGCTAATATCAATGCCTAATGCCTTTGTCAATATGTATATTTTCTCTTTCGGCGTCGCAACAATAAATTTATTTATATCAAAAAACTTTTGTGGCAAATATTTGCTAATTATTTCTTTTGTAGCTCTTACTTCATTTCCGTTAGAATAAATGTAAACTAATTTTTCTATACCATTAGGTGATATGGTATATTTAAACTCTGAACCATCACTCATTTTTATGTATGCCTCACCCTTTAAAGCTTTGTTTTTCAGCACTTCTGCATCGTACTTTTCCCCCATCAATCTATTGATAAGGAACGAACAAAGAGTTGTTTTCCCCTTTGTATTTCCACCTATTATATAGGCGGTCGCACCATTTAATTCAACTGATATTTCATCAATGTTTTTGATGTTTTTAATGTATGTTTTGTTTATCTTTGCCATATTTATAAGTTTTTAAATTATTGATTTTGACTTTTTAGTTCAACTTTCACAACCTTCTGCTCGCCTTTATTTTCGGGCTTTACAGAAGGAATATAAGAAGTGCGATTAAGGTTTCTTCCAAAAAGCTCACCAAGATGCTCCGCTGCGTCCTTGATTGCAAAGGACTTTGCAGCAGGTAAGCCAATCATCACGGCATTATTTTTTAATTCATCAATATCTGTTGGTTTAGCACCTGCATTTACTTGCAATGGTGCGGCTCCCACGCCGTCGTGAAAGAGCCATTCTCCATCTACTCGATAGTGTAATCTTATTGCCACTACTACTGAATTAGCCATCATTTTGGTGTCAATTATTTCTACTTTCCAATTCCCAAAGCCAAACAATCTATCAAGTAACCCTTCAACTATACCAATTGGCGTGTATTTCAACCCTTTGACAAGGGGATGTTCTTTGACAAACCCCTGCGGTGGCGGTGTCGCAAGGATTTTCGCTAATGCTTCTCTTTTGCTTGACGGCTGCGGTGTAGCAACTCCTTGCTGTTCTACCTGAACAGCGTAATTTACTTTTGCTTCCATAGTTTTGTGTTTTTAATTTTAATGCCACAAAGATACTGCTACTTTGTGCATAAACGCAAATGTTTTGTGGGTAAAGTGTTTAAAGTGGCTGAAACGCCTGTATTTATTGGCTTTCCGCATTCTTCCTATATTCAATAACTATCACATTCCCTTTGCCTTCAAGCGTCTTGCCCATCTCTTTTAAATATGCAATTCCATCTTTCGCTATTAAATATCTTTCATTCGCAGCCGCTATCCCCTTCTTAAATATCTCTACTATACTTGCAAATTGCTCATCTTCATTCATCATCTCTTCCGCATATATCAACGCTTTCAAATATCCTTCTACGCCGTGAAGTTTCTTTATTTGCTCGGGCAAAAACACATACATATAATCATCAATCGTGAATACACTCGCTATTTCAACAACATTGCCATTCTTCATCAGCAAGCCGTTCTTGTAGTATTTACTAATGTTTTCAATGAATGCTTTTTTGTATTGTTCTTTTGTCATAGTATTTATTTTTTTTAAATTACTCAAAAATTTCAGGAACACTAAACAGCACTTCCTCAATAAATCCAAGTATTTCAGCAGTGCCATCTTCTTTTATTCTTATCAGTTTATCGCCATTATTCAATGTCTTAATGATATCATCATCATTAGTAAATATAGTTACTTTATGCGAATAAAATAAATATACATCACCATTGTATTTTCTTATCCTAATAAAATGTGTCCCCTTAAATGCCTCTAAAATGCCATATTCTATAAGTGTTTCCTCATCTTTGATGATGATGTTTAATTTCCTGAATATGTTCAAATAGTTAGCAAATGCTAACTTATTCTTGCTTTTTATTTTGAATTTATATTTAAACTCTTTTTCCATAGTGGTATTTTTTTAATGATTAAAAATCTAATTCTTCATCAACAATGTTTATGTCGTTGTCATTGTTTTCTTCCTCTTTATCATTTACTACATACTTGCGAACTACCGCACCATTCGTGCCTCGCACTAACTTACTTTTCAAAACAATTCCTATTCTATTCTCTATATCTTTTTTTATCAACTCAACTGCCTTCTTGCGTATCAATGAATGTTTTATTCCTTCCATATTGCAATACTTCTTATACATATCATACAAATCCTCAGTGTATAATGTTCCACTTTCTATTCTTTTAATTATTTCATTATAGTAAGTATCTACTACATCACTGATTGTTTCTATTCGCTTCAAGTTATTGATATTCCCAATATTCAACCGCCTATTCAACTCAACTAAATACTTAAATCCTTTGTCTATGTAGTATTTCCAACACTTCGCAAGGAATGTAAAGAACTTGTTTTTTTCGCTTTCATCCCAAAATTTCAATCCCATCCTTCCTAAATCATCCTCCACCGAACGATTGATATTGTAGTAATCAGTTGCAAATAAATCTAACCTTCTCCTCTCATTGCTTTCTCCTCGTATCGGTATCTTGTAGTTTGAAGTAATAACCAGCTTCACGCCAAACTCCGCAGGAATTCTGTATCTGTGCTCAAATTTCCTTTCTACTTCTATACCATCAGTAATTAAATTAAACAATAACTCAAAATTAAAATTCCTCTTTACATCATCAATAACTATCAATCCATTGTCTATCTTGTGATTGCTGAATGCAAAATTTTGCTGTATATCAAATGTTTTTCCATTTATACTTGTCAATCCTACAACCTCGCCCAAAACCTTGACAAATAAGGATTTCCCCGTGCCTCCGTTTGAATAATTTATCTCATCATCAATCGCATTATTGTCCATAATCATCAACACTCTGTCTCTCCCAACGCCTGTTGGTTCTCGCTCTAACAAATATCCAATCAACATCATCACATACTCTTTGCAATGCACACCGAAAGCCCGTTCAACAAATGTTTCAAACTTACTTTTGCCATCATCAAGAACAAAACTAAAATCAAATATCTTTGAAGCAAGTCGTAAATCGCTTGAATTTACAGCACTTGCAACGCCTCTATTTATTTTTACATTGTTCGCAAAATATAAAGATCTATCGCTTATATCTATATTCACTTTCGGCAATGATAGTATGTATTTATCAGTGATGTCCCTTGACAACTCTTGCCACGATATTTTTTTCTTTATCTCTTCATTCAACATATTATATTTATCCGCAACCTCCATTATGAATGTTTCTTGTGAAAGAACATATACTTTATTCTCTATAATTTTGCAAATATCATACACATCATCCTTCCTGTTCGCTTCGTTTGAATTGAAAAACACTATGTAATAACCTCTGCACAGCTCATCTAATAACTCTCGCCTTAAATCTTTTTTCTTTTTCGCATTACTCAACAATTCATCAATAACATCATCATCATAAAATACTTTTTCAACGCCGAACTCAATGTTGATGTTGTTGTAAATGCTGTTTATCACCGCTTGTGCCTCGCTTCGCTTAAAATCATCACTAAATGAATAATTACTGAATATAAACGCCTCTAAATCGCTTTTATTTATGCCTATCCGCTTCGCCTTCCAACAAATTTTATTGATATGTGCATTCCTACTACCAACAACAAATTGCGGTTTTACAGTATCTTTTAACCGCTTTAATATGCTCTCATATTTGCCACCTATTGCCGCTATATTTTGAATAGTAACTTCTTTTTTTATGCTTACTATATTTTGTATAGCATCATCTTTTTCGTGGCTATAAACTAATTTTTCTGGCTCTATTTTAAATTTCGCATCAGAATTAAAAATATACTTATCATCATAAGCAATAAAACACAATCGCTTTATATCCTTGCATTTTTTATCGCACTCAACATTATACTTGCTTTCAATGTATTTGATGAATTCAAGCACAACTGCTGTGTAATTGCTCTCCTCAACCTGCGGGCAATACGAAAACACTTTTAGCCCTTCGCCACTAAAACTCTTATGGACCAACAACACTTTTTGATCATTACCGATGACTTCTTTTAATTCATCGGCATTTTTAATATGATCAATATCGCAATGAATTATTTTATTTAAATCTATCAACTTCTCCCTATCCTGCCACACGCCACTGACAATGATTGCAGGGGCTTCATTCTTACTTTTATACTCGTTTTTTATTTCCAACAACTGCAAATACTCTCGCAGCGTTATTACGCTGCCTTTACGCTGCTTAAAATTTTGCAGCAAGGTGAATTTTACGCTCTCTAACATAAATTTCTGATTTTAAATTTTGACACCACAAACATAAGTATGAACAATGCCTAAATGCAAATACTCTTATCCACTTTAACCACATTCTTATGCACTTAAATTTTTTTTTATCAACATTCCTTTTACGCACACTAAAACTATTTTTATTCACATCATCATTTTTACGCACATACCCCCTATTCCTTATGCACATTTTTTACGCACAAATACCAATCGTTTATCCACTTACTTTACGCACACTTTAATATACTTTATCCACTTTTTTTGCTTTACGCACAAATCTAACTTTTTATCCACACCTGAAAAACCCTGTATTTATGCATCTTCCAATAAGTGTGATTTTTGTTAAAACTCTAAATCCCACGACAATTGCGGAATGTAACAACTTGTAACAACCAATATTTTTAAAATATCAGTATTTTCAAGCATTCCGTATTTAACAATTTTTTAACAACTTTCGTTGTTACAAGGACTGGTGCGGTTTGTAACAAGCTGTAACAACCATTTTTTATTTAAAAAGTGGTTGTTACATAGAACTGGTGCGGTTTGTAACAAGAAAAGCAATTTTTTGGGAAACTATATAATTTTTTTTTTTTTTTTTTTTTTTTTTTTTTTTTTTTTTTTTTTTTTTTTTTTTTTTTTTTTTTTTTCATTTTTCCTTATATATTTAAAAAAATACAATTTCTTGTTACAATCCTTGATTTTACTGTGTAACAACTCATTTTTTAAGTTCATTTTTTTTGCTTTTAGTTGTTACAATCCGCACCAAATCTATGTTACAACACGATTGTAAAAATTAGTTAAAATTACAGAATGCTTGAAAAATGGGACTTTTTTTTGTAACAACGCAAGGGTTGGTTGTTACAAATCAGGACTGGTGCGGGAATTGGTTATTTTGATAAAAATTAGATGTGCTGAAAACCGCACTGGGCAAGGGTTTGAGCAATAGTGCATAAAAACGACAAAATGTGCGTTTAATTGACTTGACAAAACGACAAGAGTAGATGTATTTTTGTAGCAAAAAGTTTTTATGAATAAAACAATTGAAACGCTTGAAAGAAAAGCAAAGCAAGGATTAAGTGCAATTAAGACATTAGCATTGACAATTATGAAAAAACTTGGTTTTTCTACTTATGCAAGTGCTGATGGTTCAATCATCTTGCAATTCCCCGATGCAGAGCCCAAAGAGGGCGATAAAGTAATTGCAGAGGTTGGAGGTGAGATGATTGAGACATATACGGGAGATGTTGAAATCGTGGGAGAAAGCGGCAAGTTTAAAGTTACTATTGTAGATGGTATTGTGAAATCAGTGCAAAAGATTGAAGAGGTAGAAAATTCGCAAGGGGAAGCGAAAGACACTAATAGTGAAAATGTTGCAATGTCTAATGCAGTAAAATCAATAGAAATGGCGATTGCAATTAAATTAAGCGAGTTGAAAAAAGAGAATGAAGCAATTAAAAACGAGTTGAAAGAAGTTAAAGAAAAATTTGAGGTCCTAAGCAAACAGCATCAAACACTTTGGGAAAAATATAATCCAATTAAAAAAGAAACATCAAATAATTCAAATACAATCAAAAAATTCTACTAAAATTTTAGTTTATGCAAATCATTTCGCAAAGTGATACAGAAGTATTAGTGAAGTTTGAAAGTGCAGAAATAAAGGCACTTTCGGGGCAATACAATGAGAATTTAATCTACTCATTTACACCTCAACAATTAGAAGCAATTAAAACAAAAATAAATCAAACAAAGCAACAAACAAAAACAACAAACAAATAAAAACTAAAAGACAATGGCATTCAATTTATCATTACTTAATCAATGGATAGAGGAGAGAGCGGGCAACATCATTCAGTTGCCGATAGAAAGAGATGGCTCTCTTGATTACTTTGATAAAGTAACTAATGTGTCAGGTCAAATAACTAAACTACCTGTCATTGACACTGATGTTACTGCATCAACAGATCCTTGCAATATCAATGCAACAGGGCAAGACACGATTAAACAATTCACTATTACTACAAAGCCCTTCAATATCCGCAAAACTTGGTGCTTGCAACAATTGAAGCAATACTTTGCAACTCAATGGTTGCCTAACGATACTGAAATGCCCAAAGAATTTGCGGCTTTGGACACACTTGTTGAAAATGCTTTACTTAAAGTAGCATTGAAACAATCAAGACAAGTGTGGATGTCAGATACAGGAGTTGCCGCATTTCCCAATGATTTCAAAGCGTTTGACGGATTGATAAAACAATTGCAAACAAATGTTCCTGCGGTAAATCAAAACACTTTGCCATCAGGACAAACGATAACTACTGCTAATATCATTAACGTAATGGACGAAGTGATTGGCAAGTTGCCAGTTTATACAGGGCAAGAGTTAGTAGTGTTTGTTCCTGCTGAATTAGTAAGGAAATTGACGATTGCGTTGCGTAATGCAAATTATTTCCATTACACAGCAGACCCGCAATTGGCGGAAAATGGTGCGTTGAAGCCATTCTATTATCCAGGCACCGAAGTGTTGATTGTGCCAACGAGTGGTTTAAATTCAAATTCTGTTCCTTCTCAACCATTATCAAAGAAGCAATGTATTTATGCGACTTACAGAGGCAATCTAACATTAGCGTATAACATTTCGCTTGATGATAGAGTAGTGTTTTATTCTGATTATCATAAGCAATTAGTGATGGACATTCAATACGAGATTGGTGCAGGAGTGAAGGACTTTACATTTGTAAGCGAATTCCACTTGACACCATAATCAATTAAATAACTAATAAATAAAACAAAAAGATATGCCTTGCAATTTGACACAAGGATTTACGCTTGGATGCAAAGAATATGCAGGAGGAATAAAGGAAGTGAAAATAAAAGCACTTCCTATCAATCCTGCGGATTTCACGATTAGTGCGGGAAATCAAGTAACAATTGCAGCAGGAAGCGAAACAGGATGGTATAGATATCAATTTAGACAAGAGACCGCATCATTTACTGAAACTACTAATGTCAATGAACAGAATGCTACTTTATTTTTTCAAGACGAATTGAAATTTAAGTTAGAAAACTTGTCTGCTGCGAATTCACAAGAGTTGCAGACGCTTGCAAAAAACAATGTATTAGTAGCGATTAAGACGAATGCAGGGAAGTGCTTGTTAATGGGCTTGTTCTATGGTGCGTATATGACCACCACGCAAGCCACGACTGGCACGGCTTTCGGAGATTTCTATGGATATGAAGTAACATTGCAGTATAAAGATACTCATCCAATTTATGAAATTTCAGAATCTCAATATAACAGCTTAACTCAATCTTAAATAATCAATTAAAATGAGATGCTTCAATTACAACGCAACACCACTAATGTTCTTATCATTAGTAACAATGTAAATCACGATACTACTCAACCATACAGGATTGAATTTAGAGGGCTTGCAGATAATGTTATACAAACGATAAATAATGTTGCAAACATATCTGCAAGCCCTTCGCGTTTTATGATGTTTCAATTCAACGAACCAAGCGACATTCAATTAAGCGAACAGATGTATGAAGTGAAAGTATATGATAGCAATAATAAGTTAGTTGCATATCAGATTGCGAGATGCGGCGTAAATACTGCGACAGCGACGATGTATAATAAGACAAACACAAATACTTACTATAAATGAAAGAGATTTTGAAACAAATAAAAATGCAAAGCGTAGCCACGCCTGTTGTCAAGGAAAGTGGCAAAGTGCTTTACTACGGCGGGAGAAATGAGTTCTTTCAATACTTAATTGATTTATATCATTCATCAAGCAAGCATCAAGCGTTGATAGACGGGAAAACGCTTGCAATTGCGGGAATTAGCGACTTTCAGTTTAATGATGTAAGAAAAAGAATGATAAAGGATTATTTAGTATTTGGCGGTTGTGCGATGCTTATTGAAAAGGACTTAAATGGTAAAATAGTAGATGTTCAGTATTTGAATTATTCAAGCATAAGAAAAATAAAAGACGATGAAAGTAAAGTAGCAGTAGCATTTAAGGACAAATGGGTAAATTCAAAAGAAGTGTTCAAATACAGCAATAATGCAAGTTGCAAGTATGTTGAATTGCCCGTCTTTCAAGCGAATGAAATAGAGAAGTATTCAGTGTATTTAATTGAAAACATTGGCTATTCAAATATCTATCCTGTGCCTGATTACATCGGGGCTTTGCAGTATATTGAATTGGACTATCGCATATCTAATTATTGGAATAACAGCGTTCGCAGAGGATTTTCTGCGAACTTCATCATTTCAATACCTGCGAAAAAGCAGACAAATGAGGAAAGAGATTTCATTGAAGAACAGATTGCATCGCTATTTAGCGGAGATGAACAAGCAGGAGGTTTCTTGCTTAATACATTTGTTAGACCCGAAGAAAAGATAAGTGTTGAAAAGATTGATCAGCAAGATATAGGAGCCATCTTTGATACCTTGAATAATGCGGTTCAGCAAGAGATTTTCATTGCACATAGAATAACATCACCGATGTTGTTTGGCGTTCGTGTAGAAGGGCAATTGGGCGGAAGGAATGAAATGATTGACGCTTGGAATTTATTCAAAACCACTTATGTATTGCCGAAAAGACAAGAGATAGATGAACATTTGTTTAAGTTGTTTGGAAAGTTTGAAGTGAAAGATAACGATATAATCACTCGTGATATCAGCGAATTAAAAGGTATATTGACAATAGATGAGATACGGCAATCATTAGGATATTCGCCACTTTCAGCGGAGCAAAAGCAAGACATTGAGCAAATAAAGATGAAAGCGGTGGAGTTATTGAAAGAAGTGGAAACTCCCGTTTTGAAAGAAGTCAAATTTCATCAAGTTGATGATGTTGTTGAGAAGCCCACGAAGGAAAGCGAAGCAAGGATATTGCTTAAATTCAAGCAAGCGATTGGTGAGATAGAATTAGAAATACTTAAATGGATATTAAGAGACAAATCATTGATGAAAGATATACGTCTTTTATCAGGAATAGTGGGCATTTCAGCGACATTGACAAAAGAGTATTTGCAGTTGTTGAAGGATGATGGATACATTGATGAGAACGGCTTGACACCGAAGGGATTGAAAGTGGTGAATGAAAATAATGATATAATAAAGAAAGAAATACGATATTCTTACGAGTGGATTTACGGCTTTGACGATAGTGATAAAAAAACTTCAAGAGAATTTTGCAAAAAACTAATGGCTGAAAGCGAAAGAAGGAAAAGAGAAGGAAAACTATGGAGGCGTGAAGATATTGATAAAATAAGCGAAAGAGTGGGTTACGATGTTTGGAGTATGCGTGGCGGTTGGTATCGTGTGAAAGGCACGGAAATAAGCATTCCGCATTGCAGACACAATTGGAAACAGCACCTATTCATTAAATAAAAACACTATGGCATTACCAATTTACAAAATGGTTGTTGATGAAAACGGCGAAATACAAGCGATTGCATTGACCGATGCACCTGCCATCGGTGTAAATTTTATTGCATTTAAGGACCAAAAGAAAAAGATTTATTTCAATGATGATAAGAGAATAATTGTCTCACCGCTATTGATACCAAATAAATTGATTTATCGGTATGATGATGAAATCGGCGAATACTATGTAACTATTGAGCCAGAACAAATAAAATTAGTAGCACAAAAAATAATTGGCAAGCAAATTATTTTTAATTTTGAACATACATCAAAAATTTTTGATGATGTGTTTTTAGAAAGTGTCTTTGTCAGCGACAAAGACGCAGGCATTGAAAACCCGCAGTATTTCAGCGATTTACCGAACAACACTTTGTTTATAGTTGCAAAAGTATTGAACGATGAAGCGTGGCAAATGATTAAGAATAAAGAGGTGGTTGGCATAAGTATTGAAGGATTATTTAAACTCGTGAAAGATGATAGCACCGCAGAAGCCACGCCAATTGCGGCAAACAGCGATATTGAAAGATTGAATAACTTACTAAAATTATTTGAATTATGATTTTGTTAGTATCACCAAAATACATTAAAGACAATTATTTAGTTGATAACAATGTTGATGATACATTGATTGTTAATGCAATTACTGACGCACAAGAGATAAACATACAAGAGTTGATTGGCACAAAGTATTTGAAAACCTTGAAAACACAGGTGCAGACAAATACATTGACTGCACAAAATATAACATTACTTGATGATTACTTATTGCCCGCATTGATAAGATATTCACTTTATTATTTACCGCTATATTTGAATAACCGCATTACTGCGGCAGGCATTGTTACGAAGAATACTGATAGAAGCACAGCGGTTGATAGCAAGGATTTAGACGATATGCGGGAGGAATTAAAGAATATGGCAGATTTCTACGCACAAAGAATGTTGCGGTATTTGATTGCAAATAAAACGCAATATGCTGATTACTTAAACATAGATGATATTTCTCAAATGATAGGTCGTTTGAACGCTTATTCATCAAGCAATACGCTTAATTTAAGTGGAAAGCAGTTTATGGTTGATAGATTAAAGAATTTAAATAGAAGCAATGATAACTACTATTACAAGAGATGGCTACTCTATTAGACATAAAGAATTTGTTTGAAACGATTTGCACTGCACATTCGCAAGTGCAGTCATTTCATTTTGATTATTTAGATAAGATTGCAACAAAAAAAGATGTTGAATACATTGCAGTATTGATGGCACCTGAAAGTGTTGATATTTCAAGGGCTTCAAACACTTTTAATTTTCAATTAGTAGTTCTTGATAAGGTTGATAAGCAAAATGAAAATGATTTAATAGTATTAGAGAATGCAAGACAAGTGTTACTTGATATTATTGCAGAGGTAGAGTTGAAATCTTATGCGACAATGGGAATAGTGAATGGTGCTAATCTTTCAATTGATGATGTAAGAGATAACTTCAACGATGATATAGTAGTTGGTTGGCTGACGAGAGTAAGCATTAAAGTGCCTAATGAATTAGACGCTTGCGGAATACCTTATCAAATGCCGCCTGGCGTGGTGTTACTTGAAAATAATTTTCCATTACTTTTAGAATTTTAAACTATGAGTGCAAAAAAAATTTCGCAGTTAATACAAAAGAATAATTTAAACGATGCAGATTTATTTGTCATAAGGGATAGTGTTTCCCTTGACAACCGCAGTATTTCTGCGGTAAATATGAAAAGTTATTTTGGCGGAGGTTCAGTTGATTGGGCTGATATTACTAATAAGCCATCAACATTTCCACCATCTTCGCATACGCATCAGTTGGCTGATATTGCTGATTTTCCAACAGGTTCAAAGGGAGATGTTTTTATTCACGACGGCACGAGTTGGCAAGCGGGAGATGTTGTAATTATTCGCAACATCGCTTGGTTTCAAGCGAATGCGAATAATGTTTTACGCAAGAATACGATAGTATATCTACAAGAAGACACTAATTGCTACAAGGTTGGAGATGGAGTAACTACATTAAAGAATTTAAAGTGGTGGATAAATAAAAACTACGGCGATGTTTCAATTAGCGGATATAGTGGAATTTTCGGCAGGAACACAGCAACAGGGAAAGATATTACGCATTCTGTTTTGGGGCAGACGTATGCTAATATAACGCTTTCTTTCTCAAACGAAATTAGAGGTTCGTTTGGATTTCTTACCGAACCTATGACTATTGAACAATTAGGAATATTTACACCGGTACACAATAATTCAGGGGGGGCAGTTCAAGCAGAAATAGGGATTTATCAACCAAATTTTCAGACAAGACAAAATACATTAGTTGCAAGAACTAATTTATCTGCAATAACAGCCGGTGTGAATTTCTTTCCGTTGCAAACAGTGGTTACATTACCAAGCGGAATATATCTGTTTGCGTTTAGGCAAGTAGTGCCATTTGGTAGTAACTTTCAACTTAATTATATAAATCATTTTAATCAAATAGCTTACATTATGGATAATAATTATTCAAATCAATCTCTTTTATATTTGACCAATCAATCGTCCCTTCCAAGTAATTTGGGTTTTCCTAATTTTGCAGGATCTACTTTGTATATTTTACTTTTAGGTCAAAGAATTTTATCAACTATATAAAATAAAAAGCTATGCAGTTATTTAAGTATAAAGATTTTGTATCAATTTACGCAGAATACGGCACTTACGAAGGTATAATAAGAGGAGAAGCAATTGATGTAAAAGATTGCGAGCCGCAGTGGATATACGAAATGTATATGCGTGGTGAGATATCATTCATACAATGTCGCAGATTGCTGAAAGAATGCGGGAAGCAGGTGGATGGTGAAATTGCGAACATATTTAAAATAGGCAATCATTCAAATGATATAGATATACTAACTGAATACTTTAAGCGTTCGCAGGAGGAAAGAAACAAATGCTATCAAAGATTTATCACTTATTGCAGAAAGAACGATGAGGATATTTTTAATGTTTTAATTACTAATTATTTTTATTTTAATGAATATGTGTTCAAAAACAATTACGATGCTTTGCTTGATTTAGCAAGCAATTCAGCGACTATTGAATACATCAATGAATACTTAAAGAATTAACTATGAATGAAAAAATAAAACATATACTTGCTAATTTGCTTGAATTTATTGGTATTTCAATAATGTTTTTATATTCTTGGTTAGTATCATTGCTACTAAAAGAAAAAGATGTAGTAGTTACTTTTTTTATTTTGATGATGATTGATACGGTATTAGGCATTATTGCTTCAATAAAGAGAAAGATAAAAATAACATCAATTAGATTAGCATTTGGCATTTCATTTAAGTTGATTATGTTTTTAGTTGTGGCTATTTTAGGCATATTCATTAAGCACTACGCAGGAGTTGATGTAGTGAAGCCGCTTGTGTTTTTGGGTGCAATTGTTGAAGCGATTTCAATTAAAGAGAATTTAGAAATAATTTATCAAACAGATATTCTGCAATCAATGATTGACAAAATAAAAAGACAATTCAAATACAAAAAAGATATCAAAGAAATATACGACAACATAAAGGATATTAAGAATGCAATCGGTAACGACAATTCAAATAATCAATGAAAACATTACTGAATTCAGCGAAGACACTGCAATAGTAAATGATGGCGTATTTGATGTAATAATGCAAATCATTGATGGAACTAATGGAAGATATACTATTTCAATAATCAATGGCAGTGCGACAATAATAAAATTTAAACATTTAAAAACACTTTACCATAACTGCGGTTGCAAACTAACTGAACAAAAAATAATTGCAATTGCGGATGAACAGACAAAGATTGAAATAAGAAAATTATGACTATAAATGAATTGCTTAAAACATATCGCATTACTTCGCCGTTCGGCGAAAGGACACATCCTATCTCTTTGCGAAAAGAGTTTCACAACGGCGTAGATATTGCAACGCCCATTGGCACGCCAATCACGGCACATACTGATTTAGTGGTGCTAAATGTTTGGCAAGACCATATTGGCGGATTGCAGATGAAAGTAGCAGATGATAAATATATCTACGGATTAGCCCATTTATCAAGGGTTCCAGTGCATATCAACGCAATAGTAAAGAAGGGGGAAGTGTTTGCTTATACAGGAAATACAGGCAATTCAACGGGAGCACATTTACATCTAACATTAAGAGAAAGAGCATCATTACGATTGCTTGACCCTTTGAAGCATATTAAGATACTAATGCTATTCATTGCTATGTTTCTTTTTTCTTGCAGTGCAGAAAGGTATATTGATAAAGCAGTGATGAAGCGTTCGCCGAAGTTCGTGCTTGAATACACGATATCAAAGTATGGTGATAGTTACTTGACGAGGATTAGAGACACTATTATAGATACTATTTATACGCAAGGATTTAAGTTTGATACGCTTTTAATAGGCAAGGTGATAGATACTATCACTATCAAT
>Ga0209017_10000758_pt1 | contig 29414 bp, 22 predicted proteins | sample YNPBryunderm2012_FD_185812 | JGI IMG/M metagenome (GOLD analysis project Ga0209017, IMG submission 185812) | Anoxygenic and chlorotrophic microbial mat microbial communities from Yellowstone National Park, USA - YNP Bryant MS undermat 2012... ...
CTCAGACCTGAACTCAAGACGAGACCAGATCAGTGGTGAAGGATGCGCAGGAGCCCCCGCAAGAGCCGGGTCAAGCGATCGTGATAGGGATAAACCTGGGGTCGCCATCCCCGGGCCGGTCGCACATACAGGGTTTTCTGGTGGACGAACTCGCGGAGGCCGTCGGCCCCGTGGGTTCGTCCATAGCCGCTGGCACGTACTCCCCCAAATGGCGCTCCGGCGTGAGCGGTGGGGGCAATCACGTCGTTGATCGTGACCATCCCCACCCGCAAGCGTTGGGCGACCAGCCGCGCGGCCTTCAGGTCGCGGCCCCAGACCGACGCCCCCAAGCCGTAGTCACCGCGATTGATTGCGTCGATAGCCGCCTCGCAGGTGGGATGACTTCGGACCAGCACCAACGGACCGAAACACCCCGCTAACGCTTGCTCCACGGCGTCGGGGTCGGGACCGGCTTCCAGCACGGTCGGCGCGACGAACCAGCCTGCGCGTTCCTCAAGCACTCGGCCACCCTGATGGACAATGGCACCGTGTTCCCGCGCGGCGGCCAAAAACCCGGCGAACCGTTGACGGGCGGAATTGGAAATCAACGGTCCCACATCAACCGCGCCACCCTGCGATCCCGCCGGATCACCCACCCGCAAGCGGGCCGCCGCCGTGGCCAGGGCGACGCACCATTGCCGCGCGTCGGTCTGCGTGCCCACCACGAGAATCCGCTTGATTCCAATGCACGTTTGCCCGGCATTAACAAACGACCCCCAAACCAACCCGGGCAAGGTGAACTCCCGATCCGCATCGGGGAGAATCAACGCCGGATCATAACCGGATAACTCAGCCACCGCCGGAATGCCCCGCGCCGCCAGTGCCGTCAACACCGCGCGGCCGCCAACAATTCCACCTGTGAACACTCCTTTGTCAAGAGATTGTTCAGCCAAACGGCGACCGACTTCGGCGTCGCCCTGAATCAGCCCGAGAAGTCCGGCCGGATGATCCAAACCCTCCCAGGATTCGGCCAACCGCCGACCGGTTGCTGCCGCTAATTCCGACGGCTTGAACACGACCGCGTTCCCTGCCGCCAGCGCCTGAGCGATCACCGGCGCGTTGAGGTATAAAGGGAAGTTCCAGGTGCCCCACACCCCGATCACGCCCAACGGGTTCGGCACGATTTCTGCCGTGGGGATGTTCATTAGGCGTTGCCGACCGGGGGGAATCCGGCGCGGCTTGAGGACTGATTTGCCGTGGTCGATGGTCCAACGGATTGCCTCCAGGGTAGTCAACACCTCGCCGATCGCCTCGACACGCGGCTTGCCGTGCAGACGAATCAGATCCTCGATCCAAACGTCGGCTTGGTCGGTCAGACGCTGGGACCAGGACTTGAGCCAATGACGGCGATGACGCCAGGTGGTTCGGGACCAGGTCTCGAACGCGGCGCGGGCCGCCGCCACGGTTTGCTCCACCTCGGCGGCTGTGCTAGAACGCACCTCGTCTACTTGTTGACCACTTCCCGGCGCGATGACGGGCAAGACAACGCTAGCGGCGGTGGGGACGGTCGCGTAGAACGACGAAGCGGATGAGCCGATCATCGGATTTCGAAGCCTTCATCAAAGGGGGCAACCGGTCTCAAGCCGCGTGCCGGGTCTAAACTCAGCAAAAGTCGAGCATAGCCAGTTCGGGAGAGACCTCGCGAAGTCGGTCGGAAAGATAAGCGCGGATCTCTCGACTGGTCTTGAGTTGAAGGACGTGATGAGCAAACCGCTCCGCCTGGGCTAATGAGACCGAGGAAAGCAGGGTTTTGATCGTGGGCACGAACGCCGGCGACATGCTAAAGCGCCGCGCGCCTAGACCCAGCAGCGCCAGGGCGGCGCGGGGTTGACCGGCCATTTCGCCGCAGACGGTTAAGGGAACGCCGGTGCGTTGACAGGCTTCGATAATCGAGCGGATCACCCGAAACACCGCCGGGTGCAGCGGGTCGCACAAATGAGCGACTTTAGGGTTGTCCCGGTCGGCGGCGACGAGATATTGGATCAAGTCGTTCGAGCCAATCGAGATGAACTCCGTTTCACGCAAAATGGCATCGATCATAATCGCGGCGGCGGGTACTTCGATCATGACGCCGCATTTGATGTGCGCGCCGCGGGGAATGCCCTGGCGGTCCAGGTCGGCAATCGCGTCGCCCACCAGGCGGTTGAGGACCTTGAGTTCCTCCAGGTGGGTGATCATGGGAAAGAGCAGATTGACCTTGCCGTGGGCGGCGGCTCGTAGAATCGCCCGAATCTGCCGCTCGAAGATCCGGGCGTGTTCGGTCACCAGCCGGATGGACCGCCAACCCAGCGCGGGGTTGGCCTCGTGACGTTGGCCCAAAAACGGCACGCTCTTGTCGCCTCCCAGGTCAAGGGCTCGGATGGTGACCGGCTTGCCTTGGGCGTTTTCGACCACCCGGCGATAATGCTCGTATTGCTCGTCCTCGTCGGGGAAGTCGTGATGGGCAAGGAACAAGTATTCGGTGCGGAACAAGCCCACGCCGCCGGCACCGGCGCGGAGGGCGGCGATCACGTCGTCGGGTCCATTGACGTTGGCCAACAGTTCGATGGGGGTACCGTCTTGGGTGGCGGCCGGACGCTCCGGAGGCAGGATGAGACGGTCTTTGATTCGCACGAACTCGCGTTGCAACTTGCGGTAAGCTGAAGCCGACTCCGGTTCGGGACGAATCTGCACCAATCCCTCACGGCCATCAACGATGATGGGATCACCATCCTTGACGACGGCCATGATACCCACCACCCCCGACACGGCTGGAATCCCTTTACTCCGGGACAGGATTGCCGCGTGCGAGGTGCTGCCGCCGATCTCGGTGACGATTCCTGCAATGGCCATGTCGCCCAAGCCCAACGCCTGGCTAGGTAGCAACTCGTGGGCCACCAACACGAGCGGCGGCTCGTCCTGGCGGGTGGTCACGGTTGAGTCCTCTGACGAGGCCAAGTCGTCTGACCCCCCCGTGTCATCGACGAGATGGCCGGGAAACCGCGATGGGGCGGGCGTCTTGGAGGGAGCGATGACGCCCGCGGTCAGGTCGAGCTGGGCGGCGATGCGTTGAAGCGCGTCCTGAATGTCGGCCATTCGTTCGCGGAACCGCTCCTGACCGAGCTTGGCGAACTTGACCGCGTAATCCTGGTACACCTCCACCAACGCCCCCGCGGCGGTCAGTCCACGATGTTTGATCCCTTCATGAACCCGCGCCCGCAGCGATGGGTCACGAACAATCGCCAGATGGGATCGGAAAATGTCGGATTCCGCCGGACCCACCTCGGCTTTGACCTTTTCGACCATCAGGTTGAGTTCGACGGTGGCCGCCTCTACGGCGTGGTCGAACCGCTCGATCTCCCGAGCGGCCTGGTCCGGCGTGGTCCATTTCTCAGGGGTCGTCGTCGCAAACAGGGACTCGACCTTGCGAGCCACCCCCACAACCACCCCCGGACTCACGGCCACTCCTCGAAACATCCGTCACCTCGGCTCGGTCCTCACGCCGGACGGCCCCGAACGACCGAACGCGCCGCTCTGGCTGGTTCCGCGAGCGATGCGACGTCCACGACTTGGTTGCACCACCTCTAGTGTATCCGCCCCGCTTCACCGACACAATGGTTGAAGCGGGGTCCATTCCCAACCAGGCGGTCTCCACGCCGAATTGATCGCCGCCCGACCACTCGTTCAGCACGGCAGCCGGATCCGATCTCATTTCTCATTAGAAGCCGTGGCCTTTGGTATTCAAGCGAATTCGACAGAAATCCATGTCGGATGTGATGTACAGAGTCGAACCGTCGTCGCCAAAGGCACAGTTAGCGGTGGCGTTGCCGGGGTCGATCCGTCCCAGCAGCTTGCCGTCGGGCGAATAGACGTGTACCCCGCCCGGGCCGGTGGCGAACAGGTTGCCGTGGATGTCCACCTTGAGGCCATCGGGAAGCCCCTTGAACCGGCCTACCATCTCGGTCACGTCGGCGAAGACCCGTCCGTTGGCCAACGTGCCGTCCTCGTTAACGTCGTAGGCCATCCAGATGGCCCGTTGGGGGTCGGAATTCGCCACATACAGGATCGTCTCGTCGGGCGAGAAGGCGATGCCGTTGGGACGGGACAACGCGCGGGTTAGCAGCGTGACGGTGCCGTCGGGCGTGACTTTGTAAACCCCTTGGAAATCCAGCTCGCGGGCTGGATCCTCGGTCTGTTTCTCCAAGCCGTAGGGGGGGTCAGTGAAGTAGAGGTCGCCGTTGGACTTGAACACCCCGTCGTTAGGCGAGTTGAACCGCTTGTTCTCATAACGGTCGGCCAACGTGGTGAAGGTTTTGCCGTCGTCGTTGAGCCGGGCGATCCGGCGGTCGCCGTGTTGACATAGCACCAGACGGTTCTCCCGATCCAGCAGCAAGCCGTTGGAGCCGGATTCGCCGCCGCGGGTTTGGTCGCCGGTGTAACCGGACGGGAACAGAAACCGGGACAGCCCCTCGCCCTCCTTCCACTTCATGACGGCGTTGTTAGGAATGTCCGAAAAATAGACACACTGGTTAATTCGATCATACACAGGCCCCTCGCTCCATTCGAAGCCGGTGGCCAGACGCTCGATCCGGGCTTCCTTGGGCACCAGCTTGTCGAAGTCGGGATGAACCCGCACAATGTCCCCGATCGGTTCGATCGGGGTGGCTTTGGGGACAGGCGGCTCGTCGCCGCGGGCCGCAATCGCGCCCAAGGTCAACAAGGATGAGAGAGCCAGGGTCAGCAACAGCGGACGACCTCCAACGATGCGGCGAGGATGGTTCATCGCAACACGCTCCTGTGACGCGGTGGGCAAGGGGGGAGAGGAACGAAACCAACCACGCAGTAGGCGATCCCTGAGGTTGGAACACTCCTGCGTGGGACTCTCATCATCGCGTTTGACCATGCTCCCGTCCATCCCATCGGGCGGTTCAACTCGGTTCAATCATCCCACGAACTTGGCACGAAACGGGATGACGCCGCGGCTTCTCCCGGATAGTGTGTTCAGGAATGAGATCAGAACGCAAACGGCTCGGCGGGCTGAAATTCTCTCGGCTTGATCGCCGATCCATCCCAACCGGAGCCCTAGCCAGGGTTAGCTTAATAAACCCCAAAACCCACCCTAGAACGGTGCCGCCGAGTTGCTCCCAAGAGGTGTTCAACGCCAGCTATTGATCAAAGACCAGCGCATTGGTCATCACCTGATATTCCCGGCCGTGATGAATTGCGAGCTTGCCGCCATCCAATCCCCTGGACCAAGGTAAACCGCCCAAGTGCAGCTGAGAGCCTCCTGAGACGAGGTGAGCAACCCAGCCATCAAGACAAACGTCGTGGCAACGCCAAGCCGAAACCATCTAGAGAGCGTCATCACGATTACATCGGCGAATAAGAACAAAGAGAGGTGCGGGGCACGGTTCGATTTGATGGATGTGGCAAGGTGACGACGTGGTTTCGTCTGTTCCGGAGGCGGTGAACTCATCCCACCGGAGCAGGCCCCTGGCGCACGGCGTCGAGCATGGCTTCCAGGCTGGACTCGTCCTCCAGCGGCCCGAAGATACGCCCGTCGTCGGCCAACGCAGCGGGGGCGTGGTCGCAGATCCCCAGACATTCGGCATACTCGACCGTGAGCTTGCCGTCGCTGGTGGTTTCGCCTGGATGAATCCCCAGTTTGGCGCAGGTCTTGGTCAAGAGCTCGTCGCCACCCCGCGCCGCGCATGAGATTGAGCGGCAAATCCAGACTCGGACATCACCAATCGGCGCTTGGTGGAAAAACCCATAGAAGCTCATGGTGTCATGCACTTGAGCCGGAGTCAGGTCAAGTAGTTCAGCGATCTCGACCATCGCTTGCCGTGGCACGCAACGGAAGGTCTCATGCACGAGGTGGAGCGCAGGCAGGGTCACCGCCTGCTTGCTTGGGTAGTTGGGGAACAGGGCCGTGATCCGGTCGCGCAGCTCGGCGCTGAGCATTGGAGCGACCGGAGCAGGAGCAGCGTGAGCGTGGCCGTTGGTGTGCGGGAGCTCGGACATGACGGCGATTCTCCGATCCGACGTTGCGGCGGGAAAAGGTCGCGGGAGGGGAGGAAAGGTCAACGGTCAAGTTCGGCGGCGATAATGTTCAGGCTGCCCAGCACCGCGACCACATCGGAGATGACGTGCCCCTCGATCAGTTTGGGGAAGAGTTGGAAGTGGATGAACGAAGGGGGCCGGGTTCGGGTGCGCCAAGCGGTCATGGTGCCGTCAGCCACCAGATAGTAGCCCAGTTCGCCGTTGGGAGCCTCGACGGCGGCGTACACCTCGTTTTTGGGGCTGAAGGTCTGACGGTTGGGCATGATCAATTCGAAGTGCTGGATCAGGCCCTCCATGCTGTTGTACACCGTCCCCTTGTCGGGCAGCGGAACCTTGTCGGCGATTGAGACATTCACCGGTCCGTCGGGCAGATCCTCGATCGCCTGCTTGATGATTCGCAAGCTTTGGTGCATCTCCTCGATCCGCACCTGGAACCGGGCGTAGCAGTCCCCTTCGGTGGCGTAGGGCACTTCGAAGTCGTAGCGGTCGTAATCCAGGTAAGGCTGGTCCTTGCGCAGATCGGTTGTCACGCCCGAAGCTCGCGCAATCGGCCCAGTGGCCGACCAGTTGATCGCTTCCTCGCGGGTGAGGACCCCGACGCCTCGGGTTCGATCGACGAAAATGCGGTTCCTCATACATAGACGCTCGAAGTCGGCCAGCGCCTTGGGGGTCGTCTGGAGGACCAGCTTGACCTTCTCGATCACCTTGTCGTTGAAGTCGTGCAGCACTCCGCCGACCCGGGTGTAGCCGGGATGGAACCGATAGCCCGACATCTCCTCATAAACGTCGTAGATCAGTTCCCGCTGATTGAAGGCGTACAAAAAGGCGGTGAACCCGCCCAGGTCCAACGCGCAAGCTCCGGTGCAAAGCAAGTGGTCACAGATCCGCGAGAGTTCGCCGATGATGACCCGGATGGTCTTGCAGCGCGGGGTCAGCTCGATGCCAAGCAGCTTCTCGACCGCGTTGTGCCAAGCGATCTCGTTGTAGGGCGGGCTGATGTAGTTCTTCCGGTCCACCACGGTCACGTATTGGTTGAAATTGAGATGTTCTCCCAACTTCTCGAACCCGGAATGAAGATAGCCGATGTGGGGAGTGGCGTGTACAATTGTCTCGCCGTCGATTTGCAACACCAGGCGCAGGGTGGTATGGGTAGCCGGGTGTTGGGGACCAAAGTTGAGGGTCCAAAGGTACGGTTTGGTTTCCAGACGGGACCGGTCGGCCGAGACCTCAGAGGGAGCCTGTTGGAGGGGGGGAGCCGTCATGGGACACCAACCTCGCGTCAACGTTGGTCGTGGTGATGGGGTTTGGTTTGGGCCAATGGGCGAGAGAGTCGTTGATGATGATCGGATGATCTGATCTTGGCAAGTGCGGGTGATTGGGGATGCGGGGGGAGCGGAACGGCCTTCGACCCGGCCCGCCCCTCTATCCCGCGGCATCGCTCAGGATTCCGCGCGGGTGATTCGGGGTAGGTTGTGACGTTCACCGCGACCCCTCAAGGGATAATCCTTGCGCAGTGGGTACGACTCGAACTCGTCAGGGAGTAAGATGCGCCGGAGGTCTGGGTGGTTCAGGAAGGTGATCCCGAATAGGTCGAACACTTCTCGCTCCATCCAGTCGGCCCCGCGCCACAGATGGGTTACGCTTGGCAAGGCGGGGTCGGGGTCGTCCACCCCGGTTTTGACGATGATCATGCGATTCTCGTCGAGATCGCGCAAGACGTAATGAACTTCAAATCGGGGTGCGGTTGCGGGACGTCCTGGATAACCCAGATAGTCGGTTGCGCCGAGTTCGGCGAGCATAGCGAACCCATCCTGGGTTTTGAGGGTGGTCAAAGCGTTGAGCAAGCGGGTGGGATGGACTCGGACCCGCAAATTGTCGCGGAACCGTTCCACCGTGAAGCCTTCTCCTTCAGGACCAACGGCGGCGGCCAGCTTCTCTAGGGCTGGCGCGAGGGCGGCGAAGGGGTCATGGGGGGCCGTTGGGCACAACGCGGCATCGGGGTTGGGTTCGGCGGCGGTGGTCACGGCAAACGAATCCTTGTCCGAGACACAGGGGAGGGAACCGAGATGCGGAGTCGAGTCGGGGTTGGCTCGAGCGGGAGGGCAGACGTGGTGTCGAGTCGGACCGGAATCAGGCCAGTCGGACCGAAGTGCGCCTTCCGACTGGTCGGGCGTGGACTCGGTTCACCGTCTGGGCAACGAACCAGTGTTGTCCTACTGACGCAGTTCACCCACGGTCGCCTCGCCGCCGGGCAGGCGATAGCCGAACCGCGATTCGTGCTGACGTTCCTCGGCAATGGCCCGCGCTGTTTGCTCGGCGAGTTGGCTCCGTTTGGCCTCCTTGGCCTCCAGTTCGGGTAGCGCGGTGCCCAGCAGCTTGCCGCCGCGTTGGACTTTGTCCTGAAGGTCCAGAATCGCCCTGAGAATCTGCTCGGGACGGGGAGGACAACCTGGAATATAAACATCAACCGGAATGAAACGGTCAATGCCTTGAACCACCGCGTAGGTGTCGAAGATGCCGCCGGTCGAGGCGCACGCTCCCATGCTGATGCACCATTTGGGTTCGGGCATCTGGAGCCAAATGCGTTGCAGCACCGGCATCATTTTCATAACAACGCGACCCGCGACGATCATGAGGTCACACTGGCGGGGGGAGAACCGCATCACCTCCGCGCCGAAGCGGGCGATATCGAACCGGCTGGCCCCCACCGACATCAGTTCGATTCCGCAACAAGCGGTGGCGAACGGCATGGGCCAGAAACTGTATTTGCGGCACCAATTCACCACCGAGTCCAGGCTGGTGAGGATGACCCCCTCAGGCAGTTCCTCGACTGGTCCACTGGTGATTTGCCCCAGAGCCCGCGTGGGGGTGAGAACGGTTGGGGAGGCAGTGGTGGCCAGTGGTTCCGAGGAGGGAACCGGTGGCACGGCGGGCGAGTCGGACGGATTCAGCGCCATTCGAAGACCCCTTTGCGCCAGGCGTAGGCGTCGGCGGCGGTCAGCACCACCACCACGACGACCACCAGCAGAAAGACCAACCAGCGTAATTCGGGCGGGATACCGACTGTATTGGGGTCCACCACCGGACCAGCAGCCTTAGTTTGGGCCCGTTCAACAGCGGTGGCGACGGGACGTTCGGGAGTCGCGGCGTCAGGCGAGGAGGCCAGTGCAGTCCCACCCGACGGTTCAAGGGTGGCCGACGCCGAAGTAACCGAGGCCGACGCGGCTTGGTCCTTGACACTCCACTGCGCCACCGCCCAGGGGTAAAGGAACAGCAGTTCCACGTCGAACAGCAGAAAAATGATCGCAACCACGTGGAACCGCACATCGAACCGCTGGCGGGCGTCGCCCACCGGATCCATGCCCGACTCATAGGGCATCTCTTTGACCCGATTGGTCCGTTTGGGACCGAGGAGCAACGAGAGGGCCACTGTTACCAGCGCCAGGCTGATGGCGACGAGGATGAGCAGAAAGACTGGGGTGAACTCGATCCCCATGAGACGGATTCCGGTGGGGTGGGGGTAGGTGCGGAACTCAGTTAGTGGCAACGGGTCGCATCCCTTTGCCAGGAATCTCCAAGGACGGGGACGCTTCCGGGTTTGTGAAATTCGTCACGAACTCGAGCACTGGGTTATTGTAAGCCCCGGTGGCGGGCCGTCAACGCTCTACCCGGGAGGATGGGATGGGTGAGCGAGCGGGCTTTGAGGCGTGGCGGGAGAGCGACACTGATCACGCGCCTGCTTGACCGCGTTGTTCACGGCGGCGTTTGCGTTCCTCCTTCTCACGTTCCTTGCGGAGCTTTTCGCGTTCCTTGGGGGTGAGGCGTTTGCCGGTTCCCTGCTTGACGGCCGGCAGTTTCGCGCCGGGAAGGAACAGACCGGAGCGTCCCATGCCGGTAAGGGTTCGGATGCGGTCCATGAAGGTCATTTGGGCCATTTGCTTGACCATCGCGGCCATGGCGTCGAACTGTTTGACCAGTCCCGACACGTCGGCTGGCTCGACCCCCGCGCCGGCGGCGATGCGGCGGCGGCGGGAAATGTCGATGAGGCTGGGGTCAGCCCGTTCGGCGGGGGTCATGCTGTCGATGATGCCCTGGATGCGCTTCATGTCGCCATCGGCGTCCACCGAGTCCAGATCGAGCCCAGGAATGGCGTTGAAGCCAGGGATTTTCCCTACCAAGTCTTTGACCGACCCCATTTTTTTGATCAGGCCGATCTGGTTGCGGAAGTCGTTGAGGTCGAACTTCCCTTTGGCCAGCTTCTCCTGCTGCTTGCGGGCCTCCTCGGCGTCGATGGCTGATTGCGCGGCCTCGACGAGGCCCACGATGTCGCCCATGCCCAGAATCGAGCCGGCGATGCGTCGGGGGTCGAACGGCGAGAGCTTGTCGAGCTTCTCGCCGATGCCCATGAACTTGATCGGCACTCCGGTCACCTGACGGATCGACAGCGCCGCGCCGCCTCGGGCGTCGCCGTCGAGCTTGGTCAGAATTACTCCATCCAGTTCGAGCGCTTCGTTGAACGCTTTGGCCGAAGCCACGGCGTCCTGGCCGGTCATGGCGTCGCACACGAAGAAGACGTGATGCGGTTTGACCTTCTTCTCGATCGTCTTGAGTTCCTCCATCAACTCATCGTCGATGTGCAACCGCCCGGCGGTATCGAGGATAACGGTGTCGCAGCCGGCTTTGGCGGCGGCGGCGACTCCGTTTTGGCAGACTTGGACGGGGCCGACACCGGTTTCGGCGTGGACGGGGATGGCCAGTTGCTGGCCCAGGGTCTTGAGTTGTTCGACCGCGGCGGGTCGCTGCAGGTCGGCGGCCACCAGCATAGGTTTGCGACCCTGTAGGGCCAGCATCCGAGCGAGTTTGCCGCAAGTGGTCGTTTTGCCCGAGCCTTGCAGACCACAGAGCATCAGGATCGTGGGCCCGGTTTTCTCAAATCGGATCGTGGCGTCGGTTTCGCCCATGAGCGCCACGAGTTCGTCGTGGACGATTTTGACGATCTGTTGATCGGGCCGGATGCTCTTGATGATCTGCTCGCCCACCGCCCGTTGCTTGACTTTGGCGATGAAGTCCTGGACCACGTTGAGGTTGACGTCGGCCTCCAGGAGGGCGGTGCGGACCTCACGCAGGCCATCCTGGATGTTTTGTTCGGTGAGGACTCCGCGCACCCGGAATCGACCGAACGCGCCCGAGAGCCGTTTTTGAAGATCGTCGAACATGCCGGAGCCGTCTCGTCGTGGTCAGGAGGTCCAACAGGGTTCTTCGCCCGGCGGTAGATTGAAGCGGGGTCGGTTTGATCCAAGCGAAGCGGAATCCCTGGGTGAAAGCGGCTTGACATCTTAGGGAACCAAGACCGCGCTCGACAAGGGCCGATGGATCAGCACGGCCCGGTCCCAAACGAGGGTGGTCGGTTCAATCAGGCGGGGTCGTAGGCGAGGACGGGGGCGAGCCACTTTTCGACCTCGGCGACCGGCATGCCGCGGCGGCGGGCGTAATCCTCGACCTGGTCGCGGCCCACCTTGCCGACGGCGAAGTAGCGGGCGTGTTCGTGGGCGAAATAGAGCCCCGAGACGCTGGCCGCGGGCATCATGGCGCAGCTTTCGGTCAACCTGATGCCGACCTGTTCGCAGCCGAGGAGCCGGAACAGGTCGCGTTTGGGGGTGTGGTCGGGGCAGGCCGGGTAGCCGAAGGCGGGACGGATGCCGCGATATTCCTCGTTGATGAGTTGCTCGTTGGTGAGATGTTCGTCGCGGCCATAGCCCCACTCGCGGCGGACCTTAGCGTGGAGCCATTCGGCATAGGCTTCGGCCAGTCGGTCCGCCAGGGCCTTGATCATGATCGAGCGATAATCGTCGTGATCGGCCTCGAACTCGCGGGCGAGTTCTTCGGCCCCGAGTCCGGCGGTGACGGCGAAGGCACCCACATAGTCCTTGCGGCCCGATTCGATTGGGGCCACGAAGTCGGCCAGCGAGTAGTTGCGGGTGTCGCGGTGGGCTTGGGTTTGGCGACGGAGCATTGGAAACCGGACGGCTTCGACGGTGCGGGATTCGTCGGTGTACAGCACCACATCTTCGCCGTCGGAGTTGGCGGGCCAGAAGCCGTAAACCCCACGGGCTTGGAGCCGTTGGCTTTTCACGAGGTCGTCGAGCATCGCCAGGGCGTTTTGGTGCAGCTCGCGGGCGGCCGGGCCGTATTCGGGGTGTTGCAGGATCGCTGGGAATTTGCCTTTCAGCTCCCAAGCGATGAAGAAGAAGGTCCAGTCGATGAAGTCGATCAGTTCGGCGATCGGCGTTTCGATGATCCGCGTGCCTAGGAACTCGGGAACCGGCAGATCGGCTTGCGACCAATCCGGCGCGTGGCGGTTGGCGATCGCCTGGGCTTGGGTCAGCAGCACGGTGGCAGTCTGACGGGCGTGGAGCTCTCGCAGTCGTTCCTGATCGGCTTTGATTGCGGCGATGGTCGCCTCGCGGTTGTCCTTATCGAGCAAACTGGCCACCACGTTGACGGCGCGGGAGGCATCGAGCACATGCACGGTGGCCTTGGAATATTTGGGGGCGATTTTGACGGCGGTGTGCTGTTTGCTCGTGGTCGCCCCGCCGATAACCAGGGGGATGGTCATGCCGCGGCGTTCCATTTCGGCAGCGATCGACACCATCTCGTCGAGCGAGGGGGTGATGAGGCCCGACAGACCGATCATATCGGCTTGGTGTTCCTCGGCGGCCTGGAGGATGCGTTCCATCGGCACCATCACCCCCAGGTCGATGACCTCATAGTTGTTGCAACCCAACACCACGCCTACGATGTTCTTGCCGATGTCATGCACATCCCCCTTGACGGTTGCCAGCACCACCCGCCCCTGGGCGGACATGTCGCCGGTTGCAACCTTCTCGGCGGCCATGAACGGTTCGAGATAGGCGACCGCCTTCTTCATCACCCGGGCACTTTTGACGACCTGGGGCAAAAACATCTTGCCCGCTCCGAAGAGGTCGCCGACCACCCGCATTCCGTCCATGAGCGGACCTTCGATGATGTGCAACGGACGGTCGTAGTGGGCGCGGGCCTCCTCGACGTCGGCGACGACGTATGCGTCGATGCCGTGGATCAACGCGTACTGAAGCCGTTCCTGCACCGTGCCGGACCGCCAAGCGTCGTCGGCTATCCGTTGCTTACCCTTGCCCTTGACCGTTTCGGCGAAGGCCAGCAGGCGATCGGTGGCGTCGGGGCGGCGATTGAAGATAACGTCCTCGACATGCTCCTTGAGATCGGCGGGAATCTCGTCGTAGATTGCCAACTGACCGGCGTTGACGATCCCCATGTCCATGCCGGCTCGAATCGCATGGTAGAGGAAGGCCGCGTGCATGGCCTCCCGCACCACGTCGTTGCCCCGGAACGAAAACGACAGGTTGCTTACCCCGCCGGAAATCTTGGCTCCCGGACAGGTCGCCTTAATGATCTGGGTCGCCTCGATGAAGTTGACCGCGTAATTGTTGTGTTCCTCGATTCCGGTGGCGATTGCTAGGATGTTGGGGTCGAAAATGATGTCTTGGGGCGGAAAGTTCAGCTTTTCGACTAAAAGCTTGTAGGCCCGTTGACAAATCTCGACCTTACGCTCGACCGTGTCGGCCTGGCCCACCTCGTCGAAGGCCATGACCACCACCCCTGCGCCGTATTTCAGCACGGTGCGAGCCTTTTCCAGAAAATCCTCCTCCCCTTCCTTGAGACTGATCGAGTTGACGATTGGCTTGCCCTGGACGCATTTGAGACCGGCCTCGATGATCGACCATTTGGACGAGTCGATCATGATCGGAATGCGGGCGATCTCTGGCTCGGTAGCGATCAGGTTGAGGAAGGTGGTCATCGCCTCCTCACCGTTGAGCATCGCTTCGTCCATGTTGACGTCGAGGATGTTGGCCCCGCCCCGCACTTGATCGCGGGCTACCTCCAGGGCCCCTTGGTAGTCGCCGGCTAGAATCAGTTTGGCGAACTTCTTGCTGCCGGTCACGTTGGTCCGTTCGCCAATCATCAGAAAGCCGGAGTCGGGACGGATCGCTAGGGTCTCCAGCCCCGAATACAGCGCGGCGCGGCGTTCGGGGCTTCCCTGGACCTTGGGCAGAGTGCGGGGGGGCGACTCGCGGACGGCCCGGGCGATGGCGGCGATGTGGTCGGGGGTGGTGCCGCAGCAGCCACCCACGATGTTGACTAGGCCGGAGCGAGCGAACTCGCCAAGGTGCGCGCCGGTGGTCTTAGGCAACTCGTCGTAGCCGGTGTCGCTCAACGGGTTGGGCAATCCGGCATTGGGATAGCAGCTGACGTACACATCGGCCACCCGCGCCAGTTCGGCTAGATAAGGACGCATCTCGACCGCCCCCAGCGCGCAGTTAATCCCGACGCTGAACGGGCGAGCGTGGGCCACTGAGGCCCAAAAGGCGTCAACCGTCTGGCCTGAAAGGTTGCGGCCCGACTTGTCCACGATCGTCACCGACAACATCAGGGGCAATCGGATTCCCTTCAGCTCGAACGCCTCCTCGACCGCCACCAGCGCCGCTTTGGCGTTGAGGGTGTCAAAGATCGTTTCAATCAGAATCAGATCCACGCCGCCGTCGATGAGTCCCCGCGCCTGTTCGGCGTAGGCTTCCTTGAGTTGGTCGAAGCTGACCGGGCGGAACGCCGGATTGTTGACGTCGGGCGAAATCGAGAGGGTGCAACTGGTCGGGCCGATCGCTCCGGCGACCAGCCGGGGACGGTCGGGCGTTTCGTCGCTCCACTGATCGGCGGCGGCCCGAGCCAACAGGGCGGCCTCCACGTTGAGGTCGTAGGCGATGTGCGACAGGCCGTACTCGGCCTGGGAAATCGCCGTGCCGTTGAAGGTGTTGGTTTCGATGATGTCCGAACCGGCCGCGAGGTAGGCTTCGTGGATCGAGCGAATCACCTCGGGCCGGGTCATCACCAACAGGTCGTTGTTGCCTTTGAGTTCCTTGGGATGGGAGGCAAAGTAACGACCCCGGAAGTCGGATTCCCCCAAGGGTACCTGCTGGATCATGGTCCCCATGCCACCGTCGAGCAGCAGGATGCGTTGGGCCGCCATCGCTTGGAGTTGGTCCAAGGTGGCGGTCGTGGGCAAGTCCAGGCGCGAGGACGGCGGGGTGAGAATCGCGTTCATAACGTGAGACGTTTCCAGGGCGTTGAAGCGGAGCGCAAAACGGGAGCCGAGTGGGCGAAGGTGGAGGTGTCGGGGATCGAGGCAGCCTCGGTTAGGCGTACCAGCACACGAGGATCGCCACAATCAGATACAACCAAGCCCAGAGTTGGAGACTTGGGGCCAACCACCACCAGGGTCTGGGGTGGCCGCCTTGGGCGCGACGGCGTTGGACAGCGGGGCAGGTGTGTTTAGTCCAGCGCCACAGCAACCCACCACCTCCACAGTCCCAACAATAGTAGCGAAACAGCCAAGGGATGCCCAGGCCAAGAGGACCCGTCCAAACGAGAGGCCAATTGGTCCAGAACATTAAACCCAACCAAGCCACCAGCCCCAACCAACCCAAGGGATTCACGATGATCCGCAAATCGGCCTCGGGATTGAGGTTGAGGGGCGACCAGGAAGCCGACCTCAACGAACGGACGCCTCTAGGGTGGCAACCACCGCCGCGCACGGGCGGCAAGGGCCGGCGGTGGGTGGGGTGAAGCGATGGCATGGTTCGTTTCCTCTCCTCGGTTTGGTTCAACTCAACCGCAAGCTTGAACGCGGAACCTGAGGTGGGATCGAACCAAAGCGTCACCCCAAGGCGTCAACCACCAGGGGGATCGGGTCGATCCCAAACGACAAATCGTCCAAAACGGCCGATGCGTCGATAACCCAGGCGACTAAGACTCTCGTTGCCAAGACCCGGTACTCCTGAAGAATCGTCCGGCGTGAAGACCCGTTTGACTCCCCCCTTGGTCAGAGCCTCCTTGAGCCAAAGGGTTCGCGGTTCGGCGAGGGCCAACGCCTCGAAGCCCTGATAGAGCCACTCGTCGTGAGCAAGAGTTATTCGTCCCAACCGTCGATTATATTGCGGCGCGTGGGTGAAGTAGCGTTCCTCGGCCGAGCGGATCAACACGCCGGCGGGGTTGAGCGCAGCCTCGATCTGCTGCGCCTCGGCCCGCCGAAAGGTCCACTCATGTCGCGCCAATTTGAAGTTGTCCGCCGCCATGACCAACCCCGCCAAGCCGACCACCCCCCAGCGCCAGAGATCAGCTTGAGCTTGGGACGGGGATGGTATCTCCTTCAACGACCCTGGGTTGGGCACCAAAGCGCGATCAAGAGCCCGACCCACCAGCACCGCCAGTAGCACTGACGCTTGCAGGGCATAGTTGAGCCACGCCCCCGAGCTGAGCGTGTAAAGTCCCAAGGTCGCTCCAGCCTCCCCGAGAAGCGCCACGGCCAGCACCAGATCGAGCCAACGGCCGCGCGCCCAGGCTTGGGGACGAACCAGAACAATCGCTGCCGCCACCAGCAACGGCCCGGCCAAGCGTCGCAAGGTCTCCTTGAGAAGTTCCCACACCATCGCCGGCTCAACAGGGTGAATCACCCTCATCTCGCCAGGCACCGTCAGCAGCGCCTCAACCAACCGCCCCTGAGCAATTCGGTTTTCCGCGAACAGGTAACCCGCGGGAATCGCCAGACCCAAGGCCAACGCCGCGGCGAAGGTCTGCCATCGCAACCACTTCATCCCCACTCCAAACAGCGTGGCCGCCAAACCCACCCCGCCCAGAACCACATCATGCTGTTTGACACATACCGCTAATCCGAAACTGACGAACCCCGCAACGACCCAACCCTCCCCCGGCTGCGCCACCTCGGGCATTGTTTTGGTCCGAGCGGCTCGCTTCAAGCCGTTGAGAGTGAGCGTCAGCCCCAGGGTTTGCAACGCGACTCCCAGAAGGTCGGGCCGGGTGGTCACCGGGTAGCTCATGGTCAAAGCGGTTCCCAACAGGATCAAGCCGGCCCAAAGTCCCGCGCGATTCGAAGCTCCGTCCAGTCGGGCCAGGGTGGTCGTCAAGATCACCACCACCACCAGCGCCAAAGCTGACAGCGACCGCCCCGCCACCATCGCGGCCTGCTCTGGAGGCAACCCCAACCCGTTGGTCAACCCCCACAGGGTCGGCAAACACATTCGGTAATAAAGTGGCGGATGAATGATCACCCACGGACGACCCGCCGGGTACGGGCCGTAGAGCGTCTCGGGACCATCGATCACCTGACGGGCCAAGGCCAACGCCAGTGGGGTTTCTAGGTGGTGGGTGTCGTTGGGATCGAACAGCAACATGGCGTGCAGCACGATCAAAACCAGAGCCGCCAACGCCAAGGGGAGCGTCACCAGCAAATCGCGCGAGGTCATCGGTCGCCGCGGTTCCCGACTAACGACCTGGAACGTCCCCGAGCCGACCCGCACCGTGGCCGAAGACCCACTCGAACGCGAATCCACTGCCAACGTCTCCATCGACGAGGCCGAGACCGACGGCCAACTCGCAGCGGAGGAACCCACCACTGGAACCGTCACCGACGAAGCCGACGAACCGGTCTCCATACCCGACTCCATTCCCGTCTCTTCGGCCATCTCGCCGCCTCCTCTACGCTTCGACGTCGCCATCCCAACCCCACCCTCACCCAGCGAGCCGCGCTGGGCGAACGCGGACGGTTCCCATCACGATCCTGGTGTTCAACACGATCCCGATTTTCAAACCTCCCAAGGCGACTCGGACCGATTCGAACTCGGCCCTCATCGCGGATCTAACACCACAACCGCTTGTCCACCACATTTCTCAAGGGGCGACCTTGGGTGAAGCGCCGCACGTTATCGGTGAGGATTTCAAGGTGCCTCTGGGCGATCAATGGCGAATATCCAGCAGTGTGAGGTGTAAGAATCACGTTGGGAAATTCCCAAAGAGGATGTTCGGCCGGCAGTGGTTCCTGTTCGAAGACATCGAGCGCTGCTCCGGCGAGTCGTCCAGCCCGCAGCGCCTCGACCAAAGCGTCCAGCTTGAGCAGCGCCCCTCGACCGACGTTGATGAGGTACCCCTGGGGATTCATCGCGGCCAAGCGTGCCGCGTTGAACAAGCCGGTGGTCTCGGGAGTCTGAGGCACCGCCAACACAAGAAACCGCGACCAGGAGGCCAGACAATCGAGCGATTCGAGATCGGCTGGATCGATTCGCTCGAGGATTCCCGCCAAGGTCAGATCAGCCGCCACCTCCTGGCGGACCTGCTCATAGCGACGTTCCACCGCGCGAATTGTCATCCCGAAAGCCGCGGCGCGGCGGGCGATCTCCCGACCAATCGACCCCAGCCCGACAATCCCCAACCGACACCCCGCCAACGGAATCGTGGCCCGGTCGATCGCGTTGACCACCCCCGGACCCGAGTCGAACGCCACCCGCTCCCCTTCCCCGCCCAACGGTTCGTAACGCCGTTCCATCTGACGACGCACATACAGATGCAAATTCCGCGCGAACATCACCACATAGCCCAACACCTGATCGGCGATCACATCCGAAAAGATGCCCCGGGTGTTGGTCAGGACGCAGGGATGCGCTTCCAGTTCGGGGAACAGATAATGCTCTAAACTTGCGGTGAACGCCTGAACCCACTTGAGGTCGCTCACCGTCTTGCCCGCATCAGCAGCGGCCAGAAGCTCAGGGGTTATTTTGCCTAGCATCGCCGAGGCGTTGGGTAAAGCGTCGCGGGCTTCTTGAACTGTCGCGGCGTTGACCAATTCCCAACCCGGCGCGACGTTGGCGAGGGCCTGTAACCGCGTGGAGTCGATCGGCGGATGGATCACTATCCGACGGAGGGTGGGGACAGCGGCGGCGGACTCGGACGCGGCGGACATAGCAAGGCAAACCTCTGGCGGCGGGCGGATCGCGTCTAACGTGGCGAGGGCCGGCGACCATGCATCCCTTTGAGCGCGGTTGGGTCATCCTACGAACGCCACGCCCAAGCGCCAACCCACCGCCCCTCGCTCCCAGTTGTCCCGCCCCACACGCCCTGCCGCCCCCCCCAATGGTTCGAGAACGTGACAGAGGAACCACCCCACTCCTCATTCCTCACTCCTCACTCCCGATGAGCAACGAGCGCTGCGGCGACCCGAGCCGCGCCGTTGGTCGGATAGGGAGGAGGCGGAGGTGGGTCGGGTTGTCCCAAGGCTCCGAGTAGGGCTTCCTCCGCGCGGGGTCCGAAGGTCAGGAATTCCCGCGCTGAAACTCGAATACCGCCGCCCCAGGTTCGTAAGGCGCGATCGAGCGCGGGATGTTCGGCGAAGTTGGATCGGGGGGGATAAATCAGACGGGTCCGCGCGGCCATCGCCTCGGCGACGGTGCCGTAACCGGCCTTGGCGTACACCAGGTCGCACGAGGCGGCCAGGTCTGACCCGGTCCACTCGTTAGGATCGACGACCGCAAGGTTGGGGATATTGACACCGTCGGGGACGTGAAACGTTACGAATCGCACCCCGCGCAAACCAAGCCGGCTCATTCGTTGCCAATCGAGGTCGGCCTGGCCGTACCTCCCCACATAAAACGAGACGAGCTTCTCGGCGGGATCGGCGGCGATTCGGCGTCGCAGCTCCTGGCGGCGGTTGCGAGCGGGGTTGACTACCAGACCGACGGACTCGACGCGCGGCTGTCCTTTGAGGGTGAGGCCCGGCTGGGCGCGGAAGGTTTTGGTAGCGCGGCGGTAATCCTCCGCCAGACGCTCCACGAATCCGATCCAGGGTTCGCCAAGGATTTGGGCGTGGGGACGATAAATGTCGGCCCAGGTGAAGTTGGCCAGAAGGAAGCCGGCGATCCCTGTGTTGGCCGCCGCCACCAGTGGCAAAGCGGGGGCATCTGCCAGCACCGCGTCGATGCCCGCTTCGATGAGCCTTGCTGACCACTCGGGTAATTGGGCGCGTTGATGTTGATCGGTCTCGAAAGCGCGTCTCAGCGTTTCGGGACCGTCGGTGGCCAGGCTGTCGCCCGGTGGGTTGTAGGCTCCGGCGTCGCTGGGATGTTCCCAAAACTCGACGGGTCGCGTCAGCCGTTGCCGCCAAGCCGTTTCAAGATCGCCTGGGGTAGCGATGGTGACCGGCACCTCCGCTGGAACCGCGTTGAGGACCGGCACGACTCGGTTGAGGTGTCCAAAACCGTGCGAAGTGACGAACACCGCCACTCCACCACCACCGCGTCGCGCCACGTCACCTCCTCCTGAAATTCGCCTTGTAGGATAGTCCGCTCAGCGACACTATCCCATGGGATTCCGTTGGGACCATCACGCCTACGCGCTTTCCAATTCGAGAGAACCAGAAACGCCAATCCGACCGAAGGAACCGAGTTGGCCGGCTCGATCGGTCGGATGGGGGGTTCAGAATGGGGTGACGTGGGATGAAATAGGGTGAGGTAACCTCACATCAATGGACGGCAATACCACCCCGCCACAATGCCGTGGGATGGTCGAGCCGCCTCACGCCTGGGAGTGGGAGGATCCCGAGGCGCGGACGGCGGCGATCAGGTCGAGGATCGGGCCGAGCTTGGCTTTGAGGCCGGTCTGAGCGCGGGCCCAATCCTCGGCGTCGGGCTGAGCCTCGAAGATGATGCCGTTGCCGGTGCGAACCCGTCGCAACGCGCCGCGATCCACCAGATAAAGCAGCACGGCGACCAGCCGGGCGTCGGACACCTCCGACCAGTAGGGAGAGGCGGACAGGTGTTTGCGAAGCCGTTGGGCAACGGCATCGGCCGTCTCCTGGACGAGGGCTTCGACATGCTCGCCGTGGCAGTGACGGTGATAATGGCTCAAGGTCCCTTTCCAGGTTTGAGTCATTTCCGCCCAAGGTCGGGTTTCGTCCATCGGTTCTTCGATCGGGTCCATTGCCACGTTCGATTCCTCGTTGGGGGTCGCATGGTCGCGGCGGGTATTCCAGTTCCGCCGCCCGCGTCTCCAACCAATCATAACCGATTCGACAAGGTCGCGTCGATGTGGGATCGCCCCCAGGACGGCAACCCACGGCGCGACCCGCTTGTCTGGTGGAGCCGGGCGCTTCAGGAACCCGTCTTGGAGGGATCGAGAGGTTGTTCCGGGTGAGCCAGTGGTTCCTCACGGGAGGCCTTGGCGTTGGTGTCGCCGGCCTCGCCGCCGTGGATAGCCGGAGGATGGCGATTGTCCGCCCTCAACGCCCGCGTCAGATCGCCTAGCATTTGGGTGGCGGTTCGGTCGTCGTTTTCGGAACCAACGTCGAGCCGAACCACCCGTCCCTGAGGGTCGAGGATCACGGTGCAGAGGTTGTGGATCACTTCATCCCGACCCGGTCCATAGATCAGACCGAACCGAGGGGCGACCCGCGCGAGTTCGGCGTGGTCGGCCACGGCGAAGGTCCAAAGCGGCGGTCGCGCTCCGATCGACTTGGCGAAGGCCGCCAGGGTCGCCGGATCGTCCCGCGCCGGATCGAAACTGACCGAGAGCAGCCGAATTCGTTCGGCCCGTTTGGGTGCGGCCTCCAACAATTTGGCCACCTCGCGGAAGCGGAAGTTCATCTTGGGGCAGTAGTTGGGCAAGGGGCAACGGGTGTAGATGAAGGTCAACGCCACCGCGTTGCCCCGTAGGTCGGACAGTTTGAGGGTTTCGCCCTCCTGCGTGGTCACGACGAACTCGGGGGCCTCCTCACCCACTTGAAGCAGGCGAGGCGGCGGGGGGGGTTCCTCAGCGGGTTGGTTCACGCGAAGTTGACCCTCCTTGGTCGAGACCGTCAGCGTGTTGGGTGCGAAACGGGTGACGACGAACCCCTCCAAGCGGTAGTCCGCGACCTGACCATTCTTGTAGATCACCACCAACTCGGCCTCGAATTCGTCGTTGGGACGGACCTCTTCGAGTTCCTCGGGGTTGGTTAGCTCAAACGGCATCGTCATCACATCCATGAAGCCGGGAATGGCGTCATGGCGCGCGACGATCTTGCCACGTTCCCGATCCACCTGGCGAACGACTCCGGTGATCGGATAGCGGGCCTCGCCGTCGCGGGGCGGGAGGTTGACGTTGAACGCGGCCGCCGAACTCGAACCCGTGGTCGAAGGAGAAGCCGGAGCAGGTGCCGACGGTGGGGCCAGCACCACTTGGCGGGACGTCGGTCGGCTTGTCGGGTCGCAACCCGCCAGGCAGCTCACCCCAAGCGCCGGCCACACCACCCATCTCCACCCAAGACGGGTGGGGTGGGACTGCCCGAAGCGTTGCCGGTAGGTTGGGTGTTCAATTTCAGTAGGGGAAGCGTTCATCGACGGGCTCGCTCGCCAGGTGAATCAAGAAGTCGGCCACGCGGGAGGCCACTCGTTCAGTGATGGCCCGTCCCGCGTCGGCGCTGGCCTCCCGCGGGTTGCCCGCGCCGGAGTTGGTGGTCAGCCAATGCCAGGGACGGGTGATCTCCACCCACCCTTGGTTGATCGCGGTGAACCGGGTTTGGGCCGTCGCGCCGTCGTCGGCCTGATCGAGGAACACGAGTTCAGGAAAGTGGGCCAAACCCATGCTGGTCTCAAGAGCGCCGGCGTGGTCGCCGGGGTCTTCGAAGTGCCGTTTGGCCTCGTCGAGTCCCACTTTCCACCAGTGACATAAAAACAGATTGACCGGGGTGCGTCCGGTGAGTTCCCGGAGCAGCCACTTCAGGTCGTTGCCGCCGTGACCATTGAGCAGCAAACAGTGGGGTACGCCGTGGGCCGCTAGCGAATCCACCAGATCGGCAACCACCCGTCCTAGGGTGCTGGGTTGGAGGTTCATCGCCAGCGGGAACCGCATTAGGTTGGACTCGGTGCCGTAAGGAATCGCGGGCAGTTCGATCACTGCGGCTCCCTCCCGACGCGCCTTGCGGCAGGCCAACTCGGCCAGAATGCGGACCTGGAACGTGTCGGTGCCGTAAGGCAGATGAAGATTGTGGGGTTCAGTCGCTCCAAGCGGCAGCACCGCCACTTTAACCGGCGGGTGCCGGCGGATTTCGGCCAAATTCGTTTCCTCGAGGCGGTGAGGATTCATCGTCGGGTCTCGGTAGGCGAGTCCATCGGTGGGAGCGAAGGCGCAGTGAAACCGAGCCGGATCGCGCCTGAGCCTCGGCACGCGGACAGCAAAGGCCCGGTTGGTCGCGTCGGCGAGGGAACCGTCATGCTATCATATCGATCCTGACCACCCGTCGGTTCGCTCGGCGATTAGACAGACGATCAGCATCCCAGACCCCGCGACACCTTCCCACGCTCATTTCAGGCCATGTCCACCCCCCAACCCACCGCCTCCGCCCACCAAACTTATGACAACCCCCTGGCCGAACGCTACGCGAGCCGCGCCATGCTGGAGTTGTGGTCCCCCCAGCGCAAGTTCTCGACTTGGCGACGGCTCTGGGTCGCTCTGGCGGAGGTTCAACGCGAGTTGGGTCTAGCGATAAGCGAGGCTCAGATTCGGGCCATGAGCGCGCATGTCGAAACCATCGACTTCGCCGCCGCCCAGGCGTATGAAACGACATTGCGGCACGACGTCATGGCCCACGTCCACGCCTTCGGCGATCAAGTTCCCGAAGCCCGCCCCATCATCCACCTGGGCGCGACCAGTTGCTACGTCACTGACAATACCGATCTGATTCTGATGCGCGACGCATTGGGGATGATCCGCGCGCAGGTGGCCGGGGTGATTTTAACCCTGGGTGATTTCGCCCGTCGCTGGCGGGACCTGCCCTGTTTGGGCTACACCCACTTCCAACCGGCCCAGCCGTTGACCGTGGGCAAACGCGCGACATTGTGGGCCTACGACCTGGTTCACGACCTAGCTGAGTTGGATCATCGCATCGACACCCTGGCGTTCCTGGGAGTCAAGGGGACCACCGGCACCCAAAACAGCTTCCTCGCCCTGTTCAACGGTGACCACGACAAGGTCCGTGAGTTGGACAGGCGGGTGGCCGCGCGGTTCGGCTTCGAGCGTCTTCAGCCGGTCTCAGGCCAAACCTACACTCGCAAGCTCGACGCCCGTGTGCTGGAGACCCTCGCCGGGATCGCCGAGAGCGGTCATCGCTTCGGCTGCGACATTCGCCTGTTGGCTCACGAACGCGAACTCCGCGAGCCGTTTGAGTCGCGTCAGATCGGCTCCTCGGCAATGGCCTACAAACGCAACCCAATGAGGGCCGAACGGCTCTGCTCCCTAGCCCGCTACCTTCGCGCCCTGCCGGCGGCCGCCTCGGAAACCGCCGCGACCCAGTGGCTCGAACGCACATTAGACGACAGCGCCATTCGTCGGATCATCCTGCCCCAGGGCTTCCTCGCCGCCGACGCCTGCCTCAGTCTACATCACAACATCGCGGCGGGTTTGGAAGTCAATCCAGCCGTGGTCGCCCGTAACCTCCAGCGCGAACTGCCGTTCATGGCCACCGAGGCGATCCTGATGGCCGGAGTGACCGCCGGCGGCGATCGTCAAGAGCTCCACGAGAGGATCCGCGTCCACTCTTTGGCCGCTGCCGACCGACTCGATCAGGGCGAACGCGACAACGATTTGCTGGAGCGGCTCGCCAACGACCCCGCTTTTGCCCAGGTTGATCTCGTCGCCACCCTTGATCCCCGACGCGCCGTGGGCCGCAGCCCCCAACAAGTGGACGAATTCTTGGAAACCGTCGTCGAACCCCTCCGCGCCCGCTTCGGCGATCAACGCCCGACAGGGCGAACAATTGAGGTTTAAGGTTCTGTTTTTGCGACGGATCTATCACAACGCCCGCTCGCATTAGGTCGTTGTTGTCTCGCTGCGGGCGGTTTGAGTTTCCACGCCGGTCGCTTAGGATGCGACCATCGTTTCATCCCAAACGGACGCCACGGTGAACGCCACCGCCACGGCGGGCAACGCCTCGGTGGTCACCCTCGCCGATTCACGGGTGACTGCTGGGGGTCTTTCCTTCAACGGATTGACACCAACCAACAACGCCGGTGGTCGGGCCACCGGCTGGATCTCCAGCGCCTCGCCCAACCTGGGTCAATACTGGAGTTTCAGCGTCGATCCCACCGGGTTCGTCATAGTGGCTCGTCATGGTGCAGGACGCTGCAATAGCGTATTCGGCCGCGCCACTAAACCAACCCCAACCTCAGCCAACACGGTCCAGCGACCTGGCGGGTCCGCACCAGCCCCGATGGGCTTTTCAACGCCTTGACGACCTCCCCTCGAACGTGAGCAACCCCTCGTTGACCTGGATCATCGACGTTTCGGAGCTGGAATTCATCACCAACCCGGTGACGTTTCGCCTAGATGGCAACAAAGGAGGCGAAGTCGGCGCGGGTCTGGGCGTGTTTCGTCCGTGAATCACTCCCAACAGCACGATTCCGCCCAAACCCGGCACCTCGGTGGGCACCGTCTTGGCAGCAGCGTTGGGCGCAGTCATGATCGCCCGACAACCCCGACGCCCAGGCGGCGATTCACCCACGGCGACTTGATCGATTTTCACCGGATCCCCAATTCAATGCGCTTCCCTTACCTCGCCAACTTGCATGCGATCACCCTAGCCGGAGGACTCCTGGCCTTTTCAGAGACCGACCCCGATTTGTGGGGCCATCTTCGGTTCGGTCTGGACATTCTCGACTCGGGTTGGCCGACACGAGTCGATCCCTACTCTTATTTGACGCAGGGCTCGACCTGGGTAAACCATGAGTGGCTGTTTGAGTTGATATTGGGGGGGGCTTGGCGAGTGGGAGGCGTTTGGGGGTTGAACCTGTTTAAAGCAGCAGTTGTCCTAGGATTGATCGCTGTACTCTTCTTCGCGCTGAGACGTGATGGTTGGGGACCCATTGCCGCAGGCTTGCTCCTCCTCATCTTGACGCCGACCCTGTCGTTAGGCCTCAAACAACATCGTCCACAGGTTTTCACCGTCGTCGGGGTGGCCCTGGTGGTGGCGACGATCCTGTCGGTGGAACGGGGACAAACCCGGCGCGCGTGGTTGTTGCCGCTGCTCATCGCGGTTTGGGGCAACCTGCACGGCGGAGTCCTCGCCGGTTTGGGATTGATCGCGGTCTGGTGGGCCGCGGTTTTAGGCGAAACCCTCGTCGAACTGTTGACCACCTGGCAAGCCTCGTTCGCCCGCTTGATCCAGGTTACGCTTGTGGCAATCGCTTGCGGACTGGCAATGGTCGTTCATCCCTGGGGATGGAAATATCCTCAGTTTTTGATTCATGAAGGAATCGGTCCTCGACCCGAAATCGCCGACTGGCAGCCGCTTAGCCTAGCCTCAGGGGATCTCAGATTTTGGAGCTACCCCATCTTGGTGGCTGGGGGCATCATCCTCCTGGCGAGGTGCCCTCAGCCGACTGGTTGGATCCGCCCGTCGTTGTTCGCTGCGTTGGCGTTGGCTCCGTTGCTGGCGGTGAGGCATTTGCCGTTGCTGGTAGCGGGCTGGGTGTTGTTGATGCCTTGGGGGTCGATCATCAGGCGGGACGGCTGGCTCGCAAACTGGGAAAACCAAACACAACAGAGTCTCGATCAGTCCTCGATTTTGTGGATGACTGGTCCTTTGATCTTATTGGGGGTGATTCTGTCCCAGGGCGGAACCATTCCTCACTCCTCCACTCGTCCTCTCCCCATCGAATCAGTCGATCTGATGCGACGGGCTGGCGTCGAGGCCAACCTTGCGGTCGATTTCGACTGGGGGGAATACGTGATCTGGCATTTGGGACCCAACGTGAAGGTCTCGCTCGACGGACGCCGCGAAACGGTCTATCCCCCGGCGATCTACTGGGAGAACCTCCGCTTTTTCCATGGCGCGCGGACTTGGCGGAGGTTGATCGACCGGCCTGAAACCGACCTGGTGTTGATTCCTTGGGTCCGTCCGGTGGGTGCATTGATGCTAAGCGCGGCTCCCGGATGGGTCTTGATCCACGAAGAGGCCGGGGGCGGTCTGTTCGCGCGGAAGGGAAGTGAACTGGCTCAACGCCTTAACCAAGCGAAACATGACTGGACACCGCCCCGACCAACTAACACCTTCCCCGACGGCTGAACCCACCGCGAACGTAGGCGAACCCCTCCTCAACCGCCATCGACGCAGTCGTTGCGCAGCACGCCAAGACGCTCAATCTCGACTTCCATCACGTCGCCCGGCTTGATCCAGAGCGGCGGCTTGCGGGAGGCTCCCACACCGGAGGGGGTACCGGTGAAGATCAGGTCGCCGGATGCCAGCGGCACGATCGTCGAGAGCCGATGAATCGTCTCGTCAATCCGGAAAATGAGTTCAGCGGTCGTCGAGTCTTGAACCGTTTGGCCGTTGAGCCGAAGCGCGATTCGCAAGGCGTGGGGGTCGGGCACCTCGTCGGCGGTGACCAGATGGGGTCCGACCGGAGCGAAGGTGGGGAAGGTTTTCCCCGCCAACCACTGCTTGCCGGCGTTGCGGAACTGCCAGTCGCGGGCCGACACGTCATTGCCCACCGCGTAACCAGCCACATGCGCAAACGCCTGCTCACGCGGAATGCGGTAGCCTGGTTTCCCAATGACTACCACCAACTCAGCCTCGTAATCCGGTTGTTCGCATACGCGGGGCAACCGCACCGGCTCGCCGTGCCCGGCCAAAGCGGGGTTGAACTTGGAAAAGAAGACCGGCTCTTCGGGAATCGGCATGTGCGATTCGATCGCGTGTTCGCGGTAGTTCAGACCCAGGCAAACGATCTTCTCCGGGTCCGGCACCGGCGCGTGGAAGGCCGCTTGGTCGATGGGAATGACCTGCCGGGCAGTCTCCAAGGCGCGTTGAACCCGATCCCGCACCTGATCCCACTCGGCCAGCAACCCCCGCAACGACATCGGCAATTCGGAATCGGCATCGCGCAGATCGACATATCCCGCAGCGAGCGAACCTGAGGAGTGTTCACGTAACACCGCAGGACGCGGACCACGTTCGGTGCGCAAGGTGGCGAGTTTCATGGAGGAACGACTCCCAGCGTGTTGTTCCAGTCCGATCCGTTCCCATCCGATGGGCGAAACGGTCAACCGGGGCCAGGCATCCTAGTCCATCGGTCGCGTGGGAACAACACGTCGCTCACTCCCGACTCGCGCGGGCAACCCCCGGGTCAGAGTTGAGCAGGGAGGTCGGAATCGAACTCGGTGGGACAGGCCGCTAGATGACCCAAAGCGGTTTGGGCCACCGTGGAGGGACAGGACCAAACTAGAAAGAAGAGCGCTTGACGCGCCCAGCGTTGGGCAGGGTCGGGTCGGATCAGCCCGGACCCCCGACGCGCGATCAGATAGGCCTGAGTCGCGCGCAACGCCAAATCGTTGGCCGCTCCTCGGAGCAAGGCAGCGCGTTGGGCCGACGCGCCAGCTTGGGACGCGGCAGAGGGGGAGTCATCAGCCAGGTTCTCCAAACCCGCCCAAAGCAACCGCCAAGCTCCCGCGAGCCCCGTGGCGACCTCGTCGAGACCGCCATGATGTTGGGTCGTCGCCAGATCATGCAGAGCGGCGATTGCAGCGCGGGACTGCCCTAGGGCGAGCGCTGAGGTCTCCAACCCGCCGGTCGCGCCGGCGAGAGCGTTGGCGACCGGGCCGATCAACACTTCGTCGGGGTCGATCCGAACCGCCCGGCAACTCACCTCGGCAGTCTCGGTGCCCTCAAGGGCCGCCAGGTTCATCGCCTCTTCCACGCGCACGCCCTCCCGTCGAGTGGGAAGCGCTGCCAGGATTTGCTGGTTTTCTTCTGTGACAGCTCCCACCACGATCAGGTCGGCGCGCGAGGCGGCAGTGACCCAAGGGATGATCCCATCAATCCGCCAACCGCCGTCCGGCTCGGCCCGCGCGGTCACGGCGCGAGTACCGCGACGGGTGGAAGTGGTCAACTGTGAGAGTCCGGCGGTGGGGAACGCCTCACCAGCAACGATCTGCTTCAACCATTCGGAGGCCACCGCCTTGCCGGACGACTCGCTATCAACCGCCTGAATCAAGCGACGAACCGCGGCGTCGTGCTGAGTGAGAATCAAGGCGGCGGTGAGCGAGCCCTGGGCCAACCGCGCGTACCTTGCCAACATCTCGCCTCTTGGAAGCGATCTTGAAGCCGCCCAGGTCCAGACCCCCGCACGCTTCATGGCATCGTGGAGCGGTTCGAACCAGTCCGTCCGACGCTCATCACCGTCAAGACGGTCTTCCAACGAGGCCAGCGTTCGAGTCAACTCGGCCCATTCCACACCGGGCAGCGGGGTCGCCTCCTCGTCGAAGCTCGCTAAGATAAAATCGGCCGCCGCGGCGGCGAGACGGTTCATGACGGGCATTCCTCACAAGAGCTCGAACCTTCGCGGTTCTCCAACATGGATGACACCTCGTTGATGACACCTGGCCTCGCCATCATCTCCCACCGA
>Ga0209017_10000759_pt1 | contig 29410 bp, 18 predicted proteins | sample YNPBryunderm2012_FD_185812 | JGI IMG/M metagenome (GOLD analysis project Ga0209017, IMG submission 185812) | Anoxygenic and chlorotrophic microbial mat microbial communities from Yellowstone National Park, USA - YNP Bryant MS undermat 2012... ...
GGCGGAGTCGCGTGGGGAGCGGAGGGGTGGGGAAGGAGGCGTGGGCGCGGGTGGGGCTGCGCTGGAGTCCGATGGACGAGTCCGGAAGGCGGAGCGCAGAAGCCAGTGTCGTTTGAGTCCTTGGATCAACTCGTCGGTGTGGACGATGGCGGCAGAGAGGTTAGCGAGGAGATTGGTGTTGGCTTCCACTTGTTGTCGCAGGTTCGCGGTAATGGCGCTGAGATGTTCGAGGGTGCGGACGAGTTCTGCGGTCAGATCGGCGAGGGCCTGGTCGGTGCGGGCCAGCAATTGAGTGGCTTGGCCCAGGGCGGGCGGGGTGCCGGCCAAGATTTGCTCCAGATGTGCACGGGCGTTCGGGGCCAGCAACCAGGCGCCCAGAGCGCCTTCGCCGTGGAGCTGGGCGCTCAGTTCGGCCAGATTGGTGAGCGTGGGGCGGAGGCTCAGGAGGCTGGCGTCGAGGTTGCGGGTAAAGTCGGTGGCCTGGGCGAGGGTGGTGCGGATATCGTTGGTCAGGGCCAACAGGCCGGGCAGGGCAGCTTCCACCTGGCGCACGAGTTGATCGAGTCGTTCGGTGAGGGCCGGGGTTTCTTCGGCACGCAGCCAGTAGGGCTTGGACTCGGGCGTGTAAGGATCGAACCGGCCTTCGCGATCGTTCCAGATCGCAGTCATGAACCTCCGAGTCTCGCGCGTGTCCAGAAGACGGACCTGGGCACGACCCAGACGGCGAAGGGTCTGGATGGCTTCAGGACTCAGTGGAGTTTGGGCATGGAGCAGGATTTGCGGGGCGTCTGGGTCGTAAATGTCCTCGGCCAGTTGCCATCGAGCCAGGTCGGGCAGTTGATCCAAGGTGGTCACCGGCAGGTCGCGCAGCGGATGGAACACGTAGGTGGCGGTGCCGCCGGTTCCTTTGGTGACTTCCAGCTCTCGTTTGCCCCAGAGGTCTGCCGGGGTCACTCGCACCCGAGAACCGGTGGTCCAGAGGTAGCCGTAATAGGGGGCGCGGATTTCGAACTCGACGTAGACGTTGTGGTAAAAGTCTTCCGGGGGCTGGGCTTCGATGCGCGTGATGCGGCCCACTTCAAACCCCATAAGTTTGACCGGGTCTCCGACGCGCAGGCCGGTGGCGCGGTCCAGTAGGGTGAAGTACCGGGCCTTGATAGTGAACCATCCTTGGCGTTGGGCGGTGTGGTAGGTGTAGTAGGCGAAGCCCAGCAAGAGCAGTCCCAACGCCAGCAGGACAAACCACCCGGCCAGCCGTTCCAGCCGGCTGAGTCGGGTGCGCAACTCGGGTGTCAGATCCTGTAATGGCATCAGGCCCGGAGCAGCCCCCTGCGGCGGCGGCGGCCGCCGGCGGGTGCGTTCCTGACGATTTCAGAAACCGTGCGGGCCGTCAATGCGAGGCGGTTGGGCAAGCGGAGGGTCGGGCCGGCTTGCAGGAGGACGCGGAAGTGGCGGGATCGACTTTGGCGTGTTGGGGCTGAGGGCCAGGTGACCCGCCGGTTCGGCCTGGACGCGGCATGTGGGGCCGGCCCGTTGCGGGATCGGGCTTTGGCAATGCGGAACGGGGTTGGCATACTGGGGCTGTGAATGAGGCGGGGATCTGGGCGTTGGCGGTGGCTGCGGTGGCTGCCGCCGGCAGTTTTTTCTTTGCGTTGGCCGAGACTGCACTCTTTTCACTGAGCAAGTGGCAGGTGCGCCGGTTGGCGGAGGCGCAGGGGGCGCGGGGTCGGCTGGTGGAGGCGTGTCTTCGGGGGCCGGACGATCTGTTGGCGACGATGGTGCTGGGCAACACGTTGGCCAACGGCGCGCTTTTGGGAGCGGGTCTCTGGATGGCGGTGACCGGGCAGTGGCCCTGGGGTTGGACGCTGGCCGGGGTGTTGCTGGTCACGCTCGGGGTGGGGGAGGTGTTGCCCAAGACCCTGGCCGTGCGCAGGCCGGAACGGTGGTCGTTGCGGGTGATTCGTCCCCTGGCCTGGTTGCATGCGGTGCTGCGGCCTTTGCACCGGCTGGCGCAGCGGATCGATGCGGCGTTGCTGGGCTGGTGGATGCGCGAGACCCCGCCGGCCGTGCCCGGCCTTTCGGACGAGGAATACCGCGAGCTGGTTGAGCTGGCCTACCAACAGGGCACGCTGGCGCGCGGACAAAGGGACTGGCTGCTGCAAATCATCAACCTGGACCGTCGCATGGCGCGGGAAGTGATGGTGCCGCGGGCCCAGATGAGTTGGATCCGGGACGATCTGTCGGTGGAAGAGATGGTCCAGGAAGCGCGACGGCGCCGATACCGGCGGTTGCCGATCTACGATGAGGAGGCTGACACCATCGTGGGGATCCTGAATGTGCGGGCCTTTTTGTTGGATCCGCATCAGGACCTGTCGGAGGTGATCGAGTTTCCGTCCTTTGTACCGGAGACGATGAATCTGTTGCAGTTGCTGCAAAGTTTGCAGCGGCAGGGACGCGGGATGGCCATCGTGCTGGATGAATTTGGCGAGGTGGCGGGGTTGGTCACCTTGGAAGACATTTTGTCGGAAGTGGTCGGGGGCCGGCGGCGGGCGGCCTTGAGACGGATACGACTGGAGCGGCTGGGTCCGGGGCGATGGCGCGTGGATGGCGGGGTGCGACTGGACGATTTCCGGCAAGAATATCCGGCTCTGGGGGAGGTGCCGGAGGTGGAAACCATGGCTGGGCTGATGCTCAGTCGCTTGGGGGTGGTGCCGGCCCGGGGCGAATCGGTGGTGTTTCGCGGATTGCGCCTGACGGCGGAGGAGGTGGACGAACGACGCATCCGGCGATTGCTGGTGGAGCAGGTCAAAAAATGAAGCCTTTGGCAGGGACGACCGAAGAGGAAAGGAGGCGGGAACGGTGAACCCGGAAGGATGGATCTGGCTGGTGCTGGTACCGGCGCTGGCGATGTCCTTTCTCCTGTCCGGGATGGAGGCCGGCCTGTTTGCGTTGAATCGACTGCGGGTACGACACCAAGCGCGATCGGGGCGCGCCGCGGCCCAGCGGTTGTTGGAATACCTGGAACGGCCGGAAAGTTTTTTGTGGACCATTGTGGTGGGTAACGCGCTGGCCAACGTGGTGATTCTGGGCTGGATGTTTTTGGAGGTGTATCGGTGGACCGGCGGGGCGATTGCGGCAGTGACCGCTGCCTACGCGGCGGGGATGTACCTCTTCTACACGTTTTTCGATTTGCTGCCCAAGATGTGGTTTCGGACCCGGCCCACCCGGCTCTGCATGGCCTGTGCTTCTGCGTTTCGGGCGGTTTATCTGGGCTTGCGGCCGGTGGTGCTCGGGTTGGAGGCAGGCTCGCGGTGGTTGCTGCGTTGGACGGGCGGTCGGGCAGTGAGCGGCCGCTGGTTTGGGAATCGGGAGGAGATGTATGCGCTCATGCTGGATTCGGCGCAGGCCCTGACCAGCGCGGAGCGAGGGATGATCCTGCGGGTACTGGAGCTTTCGACGCTGACGGCCCGGCAGATGATGCGGGACTGGGAACATGGCCCCTGGATTGCCGCGGAGGCCACGGTGGGGCAGTTGCTGGAACAGGCACGGCGGCACGGATGGACGCAGGTCCCGGTCCGCAACCTTGCCGCGCCTCCGGCCCAGGTGGTGGGAATAGTGTCGGTCGATCGCATTTTGTTTGCGGGTGAGCCGGATCCGGCACAGCCGTTGGAACGCTGGCTGGAGCCGGCTCTGGTGGTGGAGCAGAACGAGCGGTTGGAAGTGGTGTTGCGGCGGATGCAGGGCACCGGACAGGTGGTGGCCGTGGTGCGGGATGAGAGTGGTCAGGCGTTGGGCACGGTGCGGCGGGAGGACATCTTGAAACTGATCTTCGGAGAGCTGCGGCTGTGAACGAGACATGGGGCTGGAGCGTGGTCGTGGCCAAGCTGCTGGCGGTGGCGGCGCTGGTGCTGCTGAACGCCTTTTTCGTGGCCACGGAATTTGCGCTGGTCAAGGTGCGCCAGACCCAACTGGCCCCCTTGCAGGCCCGCGGCCATCGGCGAGCCCGCATGGCACTGCATTTGACGCGGCACTTGGACGCGTATCTGAGTGCCTGTCAGTTGGGCATCACGCTGGCTAGCCTGGGGCTGGGATGGATCGGCGAGCCGGTGTTTGCGTACCTGCTGCAGCCGGTGTTCCGGTGGTTGGCGGTGGAGAGCCCCGCGGTGCAGGAGTCGCTGGCCTTTGGGGTGGGGTTCAGCGTGATCACGTTTCTGCACATCGTGGTGGGGGAAATGGCGCCCAAATCCCTGGCGATTCGCCGGTCCGTGCCGGTGAGCTTGTGGGTGGCCTATCCCATGCACTGGTTTTACGTGGCGATGTATCCGGCGATTTGGTTGCTCAACGAGAGTGCCCTGTGTCTGTTGCGCTGGGTCGGGATCGAGCCCGCAGCGGAGGGAGAGGGCATCCGCAGCGAGGAGGAACTGCGCCTAGTGCTGGCGGCTTCGCAGCAGCAGATGGGCGTGTCGCCCTTCAGCCGGGAGATGGTCCAAAACGCCCTGGACCTGCGGCATCGCGTGGTGCGCGAGGTGATGCGGCCGCGGCAGGAGATTGTGGCCCTGGATACCACTGCCAGCATCAGCGCCTGCCTGGACCTGGCCGAGCAATCGCGGTATTCGCGGTTTCCTGTCTGTGAGGAGGGGGACCTGGACCGGACCCTGGGAGTGATTCACATCAAAGACCTGTATGCCATGCGGCTGAAAGTACGTACAGCCGCCGAACTGCTGCCTGTGGCCCATCCGCTGCTGTACGTGCCTGAGACCGGCAGTCTGGAACGGCTGCTGCGTCTGTTTCTGGAACGAAGGCTGCACATGGCCATCGTGGTCGACGAGTACGGGACCACGGTCGGGCTGGTGACCTTGGAAAACGTCTTGGAAGAACTGGTCGGGCCGATTCAGGACGAATTCGACCAGGAAAAGCCGGCCCTGACGCCCGCCGGCCAGGGCGCCTGGGAAGCCGCCGGAACGCTGCCCATGCATGAGCTGGCCGAATTGGTGGGCGAACCCATCCACGCGCCGGGCATTGCGACCGTCAGCGGTTGGATCACGCGACAACTGGGTGGATTTCCCCAGCCCGGCGACACGGTGCGAGCGGGCGCGTGGGTGGTCCGGGTTTTGGAGACCGAGAGCGGACGGGTTACGCGACTGCGGTTGGAACCCACGGCTTTGGACATCGTTGGGCCAGCCCGGACCGCGCCTGTGGAACGGCCGCCGGAGTTGCCCCCCCGGGCCTAGGATGGTGCCGGCTGGAAGCGGCCGAGGCCGCCAGCCGTGCTTGGCCCGATCGACCTTTACCGAAACAGAGCAGCTCATACACTGCAACGCATGCTTTGGTTGGGATACTTGGCCTGCCTGTTGGCGGGTTATGGACTGGGTTCCATACCTACGGGATACCTCGTAGGTCGGGCCCGGGGCGTGGACCTACGCCAAGCGGGCAGCGGCAACATCGGCGCCACCAACGCCTTTCGCGTACTGGGCAAGGGCCCTGCGGCCGTTGTGTTGGTCGGTGACGCATTGAAGGGGTACTTGGCTTGCACGGTGGTTTGCGGGGCCTGTTTAGGACTTCTGAAGGGCTCGGGCTGGGAAGGGCTGGAGACGGAAGCGGCGCGCGTGATGGCCGGATTGGGCGCGGTGCTGGGGCACACGTACACCTTCTGGCTTGGATTTCGCGGGGGCAAAGGCATTGCCACCAGCGCCGGCGTGTTTGCTGCGCTGGCTCCCTGGGCACTGGTCGTGGCGTTGGCCGGCTGGGTCCTGGTGTTGTGGGTTTGCCGGTATGCATCGTTGGCGTCGGTTACGGCAGCCGTGCTTTTGCCCGGCATGGTTTGGCTGACGCGTGAGCATCCACTGTTGTGTTGGGTGACTACGTTGGTGGGCGCGTTGGTGATTGCAAGACACTCCAGCAATCTGCGTCGGCTTTGGCAGGGCACGGAGCCGAAGGTGCAATGGCGCGGAGGGCCACGGGGATGAAGATCACGGTACTGGGAGCGGGGGCTTGGGGGACGGCGCTGGCCCGGATGTTGGCCAGCCGGGGCCATGCGATCACGCTGTGGGACCATTTCCCGGCCACGCTGGAAACGATCCGGCGTACCGGTCGCAACGAACGCTATTTGCCCGAAGTGGACCTCCCCTCGGACCTGGGACTGGAGCCGGAGGCTCGGCGGGCTGTCGACGGGGCCGAGTTGGTGGTGGTCGCCAGCGTCTCGCGGGCGTTCCGGTCGGTGACGGCCTGTCTGGGCTCGTTTGAAGGCGTGGTGGTCAGCGTCACCAAGGGCATCGAATTCGAGACCGGCCTCACCATGTCGGGCGTGTTGCATCAGACTGCGCCCCGGGCGCGTGTGGTGGCCTTGTCGGGACCTTCCCTGGCACTGGAGGTAGCCCGGGGCGTACCCACTGCGGTCGTGGCGGCCAGCGAGGACGCAGAAGCCGCCCGCCTGGTGCAAAGCCTTTTCCACGGACCCACGTTCAGGGTCTACACCAGCGGCGATTTGCGTGGGGTGGAGCTCGGCGGTGCCCTGAAGAATGTATTCGCCATCGGAGCCGGCGTCTGTGACGGACTGGGGTTTGGGGACAACTCCAAGGCGGCGCTGGTCACCCGGGCCATCGCAGAAATGCGCCGGTTGGGGATGGCCTGTGGGGCGCGTGCCGAGACATTTTCCGGACTGAGCGGCATTGGCGACCTGATGGTGACCTGTTTCTCCCCCTTGAGTCGAAATCGCCAGTTCGGAGAACGGCTAGGCCGCGGGGAGTCAGTGGACCAGATCCTGCAGACCATGACCGCAGTGGCCGAGGGGTATCCAACGGCGCGGGCGGCTTATGCCCTGGCCCGGCGACTTCGGGTGGAGACCCCGATCATTGATGAGGTGTACGCGATGCTGTACGAGGCCAAGGATGTGCGGCGCGCAGCGCAGGATCTTCTGGCCCGTGAGTCCAAGCCTGAAGACTGAAAGGTCGCCTTTGATTTTCCTGGCATAGACAAGCGTGCCCCCCCGGCCCAGTTGCCCGCTTCCTTCGATTCCGCCGAATCCCGGAACCGGACACCACGGGAACGTTGCGGCCGCGGCCTGTGGCTTGGAAAAGCGGCGAGCTGTGCTAGGATGAGCCTTGCAGCGCGAACGACCGAGTAAAATTCCATGACCTATGAACTGGAAAGCACCTGACCTGCGGGTCCATCCACCGCGTAGCCCGCGCGTGCGACTGGGCGGGTATGTCATCTTGGCGCGAATGCTGGACAAGGGGCGTGCCCTCCTGGCCGGTACCCAGGGCGAGTACAATTATAATTGCCCCTTGGATCAACAGTTCCTGTCATTCACCGGCTTGGATGCGGAGGCTTTGAAGGCCGAACTGGCCGCCGGCAAAAGCGATGGCGAAATCCTGGCCTGGGTTCAAACCCATGCCCGCCCCCGCTCACCGGCGGAGATTCTGGCTTGGTCGGCCTGGCAGGAACAGCGTGCGCCGGACAATCCGGAAGGGCGGGCTTTTTTCAATGAACTGCATCAGAAGCTGGCGCCCCATCGGACGGACATCATCACGTGGTTCGACCTGCTCGACCTGGATGATTACGTCAGTTTCGGTGGTCGTCCCTGAACCCGGCTGGGAAGCCGTCAGACTTTGCGGGGGATCCTATGGCGGAATGTGAACTCCCGCGGTTTCAGCCCTCCCCGGAAGAAATCCAGCACCTGTTAAGCCGGGCCCGGACGATTGCCGTGGTGGGGCTTTCTGACAAGCCCGATCGCGACAGTTACCGCGTGGCCCAGTATCTGCAGCAGCAGGGCTACGAAATCATTCCGGTCAACCCAAACATCCGCGAGGTTCTGGGCCAAAGGGCTTATCCGGACCTGAGAGCGGTCCCGAAGCCGGTAGACATTGTAAACATCTTCCGCAAACCCGAGGCTGTGCCGGAAATCGTGGAAGCGGCCATCGAACGCGGGGATGGGGCCATTTGGATGCAGGAGGGGATTGTTCACAACGCGGCCGCCGAGCGGGCGCGAGCAGCCGGGCGCATGGTCATCATGAACCGTTGCCTGCTGAAGGAACACCGGCGCTGGCGCCAGACTGTCCACAACACCGGGCAATGAAACCCAAGGTGTAGAAAGGCGTAGGAGTTTCCTGCCTGCCAGGCTGTAGCCTTTCGTTCTTCGTACTCTTCCTCCACGGAAGCACCGAGCAACCAGCACACCACCGGGCCAGCCCAGCCGGGGTCTCAGACCGGCAATGTGCTCCCCTCCCATGCCAGGCTCCATACCCTGATCGTATCGAGGCATCGCGCAGAACTGCCCAAAACACCTTCAAGCCTTTCACGCGGGACCAGGAGCTCAGCCTGCTGGAGAATGGCTACTGGAGACCAAGGGCTTGCCTCGTTCCGCCACCGGTTGGGCGCAAAGCGGCCTGGGCGCCTCTTCTTTTACGGCTTTTTGTGGAGTGGTTTTGGCTGGGGCGTACGGCGCTCCGGGACCGATCTCCAGGGCAAGGGTGCCCCCCTCTCCCTGGCGCCTTCACAGAACTTTTAAGCAGCCAGGTCATGTGGACGGGCCGGGTACACGCTGGGCATTGCAAAAGGGTTTCAAGCCGTTACGGCGGCGCACGTCTGGGGGTTGGCACCCGGGACCGCTGCACCGGGCCCGGCGGGCAGGGTAGGAAGTTTTCCCCTTCTCTGCAAAGAGGGAGTGGTTTGAATAGGGAGCCCCTGGCTTGCGCCTAATGTTGTCTCGGTTGCTGCGGCACCTCGCAAATGCACTGTCGCGGTTTGTTTTTGCGGGCGCTGCGGCAAGGCGGTAAGTTGCAGCGACACAAACGAGGCGATGAAATACTTGTGGATTCTCTTGGTGGTGGCCGGGCTGGGTGCCGGTGGGTATTTTGTATGGCGCCAGCAGGCCACGGCCGGGGCGGCGACAGGTCAACCCCGTCGACCGACTACAGCCGTAGTTATCCAAACCAACATCAGTTTCGCGGTCAATGCCGCGGGCGAAATTATTCCCTCCGAGCAGGTCTCGGTCCGCCCGGAAATCAACGGTCGGATCGAGCTGCTGCCGGTCGATATTGGCGACTTTGTCAAGAAGGGCGACCTGCTTTTCAAGCTGGACGACAAGGAACTGCAGCAAGAACGCGCTTCCAATCTTACGGCTGTGGAGCGGGCCCGGTTGGAACTGGAAAAGGCCGAGCGGGACCTGCGCCGAGCGGAACAACTGCTGGCCGACCGGCTGATTTCGCAGGAACTGTACGATGACACCCGGACCGCATATGAGCTGGCCAAGAACTCACTGGCCCGGGCGGAACGCCAATTGGCCATTGTGGAAGAGCGTCTGACCAAGACCGAGGTGCGGGCTCCCTTTGACTGCACCGTGCTGACGCGGCCGGTATCCGTGGGCCAGGCCGTCTCGGGCTCTGGCGGCGTCAGCGGCGGCACGGAAGTGCTCACGATTGCCGACCTCAGCTCGATGATCATCAACGCGCATGTGAACCAGGCGGACGTGCCGCGCCTGCACGTGAATCAGAAGGTGGAGGTCACGGTGGAGGCGGTGCCCGGTCTGGTGGTCACCGGCATTGTGGAGCGCATTGCCCCCCAGGCCACCATTCGCAACAACATCAAGGGCTTCGCCACGCGGATTCTGTTGCGGAACGTGGATCCGCGGATTCGCCCGGGAATGACCGCCAACATTCGCATCCCGGTGGCCTCCGCTTCCAACGTGACGGCCGTACCGCTTTCGGCTGTGTTTACGGAGAAGGACCCGGAGACGGGCAAGTACGAGCGTTTTGTGTTCGTCCGCAACCCGGACGGCTCGGTGGAGAAGCGGCTGGTGAAAGTGGGGGTGTCGGACTTCTTCTATGCGGAGATTCAGGAGGGGCTGTCGGCGGGCGAAGTGGTGATGTTGGAGATGCCGAAGGAGGAACGCGAACGCCGGGCGCGACTTTTGGCCGGACAGGGACAAGGAGGGGGAGCGGCGGGCTTCCGGCAGGGCGGCGGCCCGGGCGGGCCCGGCGGGCGGCCGGGAGGCGGACCTCGACCCGATGGTGGGGGCGGACCCCGTCAGGGTAGCTGAGGCTCCCGCCCAAGGAGGTACCATGGCACTGGTGGAGCTGCGAAACGTCAGCAAAATCTACCACCTCGGAGGCGAAGAGATCCGCGCCCTGGACAATGTTTCCCTGGACATCGAGGAAGGGGAATTCATTTCCATCATCGGGCCCTCCGGCAGTGGCAAATCCACGCTGATGCACATCTTGGGCTGTCTGGATACACCGACCCGGGGCACGGTAAAGCTGGATGGGATCATGATTCAGGACGCCTCGCCCCGGCAGTTGGCGGCCATTCGGAATCTAAAAATCGGTTTCGTGTTCCAGTTTTTCAATCTGCTGCCCAAGTTGAACGTGTTGCAGAACGTGGAGTTGCCGATGATTTACAGCGGCGTGCCGGCGCGGGAACGGCATCGGCGCGCCATGGCGGCGTTGGAGGCGGTGGACATGGCCAACCGGGCCAAGCACAGGCCCAGCCAGTTATCCGGCGGCCAGCAACAGAGAGCCGCCATCGCACGGGCGCTGGTGAACAATCCGCGCATCATTTTTGCGGATGAGCCGACTGGCAACCTAGACTCGCATACCGGGGAAACGATTCTGCAACTGTTCCGACGGCTGAATGCCGAGGGCCGGACGATCGTGTTGGTCACCCATGATCCCGAGATCGCGGCGGTCACACCGCGACGCATCGAGATCCGGGACGGACGCATTGCACCCAAGCCGGACCTTCGGTTGGCCGGCTTGCAGGCTGCCCCATGAACGACGCAGGAAACCGGTCTTGGTCCATGGAATCGCGCCCGGCTTGGTCAAATCTGGGGCCCACGCTGCTGGCCGGGTTTCGCGAAATCTGGGCGCACAAGTTCCGCTCATTGCTGACCATGCTCGGGATCGTGCTGGGCGTCTCCAGCCTGGTGGCCATGTCGGCTCTGGTGACCGGCATGGAGCGGGGGGCCAAGGAAGCGCTGATTGCCATTGGGGGATTGGCCCGGGTCCGCATCGAGCCGGCCGAACTGCCTCCGGAACAGCGGCATCTGTCCGATCAGGCCGTCGGCATCACGCTCAACGACGTGGAGGCGCTGGAGCGGAACGTGACTCTCATTACTCTGACCTCGCCCGAGATGCGCATTCCGGCCACGGTCTCGGCCAATGGGAGGACGTTCCGGCCTTGGGTGTGCAGCGGGGTACGTCCGGCGGCACTGGAGATGTTCGAGCACAGGATTGCCCACGGCCGGATGTTCAACGAGCTCGATGACGAGCTGGCGCGCAACGTTTGCGTGATTGGGACCGCTACGCGGGACGCGCTCTGGGGTTCGCCCGAGAGCACGGGCCGTGAAATCATTCCTGTAGGGGAAACCCTTTACATCAACGGCGTGCCGTTCGTCATCATCGGCATGTTCGAACACTACGAAAGCGAGCAGGAGCGCAAGGAACGAGAACTGCAGCAGCAACAACAGCCCCAGGCGCAGGCCCAGACCGGGCCGCAGCGGAACCGCGGGTGGGGCCGCCGACCAGGCGGGTTTGCCTTCCGCCTGAAGAATTCGACGATCTACATGCCGCTGAACACTGTTTGGATGCGTTTCCGCGGACAGGTGGTTACTTCAGGGTTCGGGCCGCCCCGGTTGCAGGCGGCTGCCGCAGCGCACGACCGCGCCGAGCCGGTCTTGTCGAGCCTGGAGGTCAAGCTGGCTTCGGTGGACGAATTGCCCGAGGTCCTGCAGCAGATGCGGAACGTCTTGATGGTCACCCACCGTGGCATCGAGGACTTCCGGTTTCGCACGCAGGAGGAATGGGCCGAGCAAATCGAGACCTTTGTGCGCAACGCCCGCATCAGTGGCGGCCTGATTGCCGGCATTGCGCTGCTGGTGGGCGGCATTGGCATCATGAACATCATGCTTGCCAGCATTTCGGAACGGGTCCGGGAAATCGGCATCCGAAAATCTGTCGGGGCTTCGGATGGGGACATTTTTGTGCAGATACTGGCCGAATCAGTGGTGATTTCCATGCTGGGCGGCTTTCTGGGTATGGGGGCGGCACTGGGCCTGGTGCGGCTGGTCAGTCAGCTTTCTCCCACGGGCAATGAACCGATCGTAACTCCGCTGGCGCTTGCCGTGGCTTTTGGCTTCAGCGTGGTGGTGGGAATCCTGGCTGGCATCTACCCGGCGGTGAAGGCCGCCCGGCTCAATCCGATCGAGGCCCTGCGTTATGAATAACCTTGTCTACCCACCTCGGTCCCTGTCCCCGGGAGGCAAAGGAAGGAACCGCCCATGACGCTTTGGACGTCATTCCTGGTAGGGCTCAAGGAGGTCTGGGCCCACAAGATGAGGTCCCTGTTGACCATGCTCGGGATCATCCTCGGGGTGGCCAGTCTCGTGGGCATGGCAGCCATCATCAAGGGAATGGAGAATGGGATGAAGGAGACCATGATCGCCATGGGCGGAGCTGACAAGGTGTTGGTGGAGGAAAGCAGTGTCCCCGCCGAGCAGGAACACTTGGCGGATCAAGCCCCGGGACGGACCATGGCCGACGTGATCGCCCTGCAGGAAACCGCACCCCTGATCCGGTTGGTCTCGCCCGAGATACGCGTCAACAACGCCATTCTGACGCGGGCGGGCCGCGTGACGGTGCCCAGTGGTTGCGCGGGGGTCACCGAGGCGGCGCTGGAGATGAACCTGCACACCGTGGCCCACGGCCGCTTCTTCAACGAGCTGGACCAGGAACTGGCCAATCCGGTCTGTGTGATCGGCACCGCCATCCGGGATGATCTGTTCGGCTCCCCGGCTCAAACCGGAGAGGAAATCATCCCCATCGGCGAGGTCATCTTCATCAACGAACAACCCTTCACCATCGTGGGCATGTTCGAGCATTACGAGAGCGAACAGGACCGGCGTCGGCGTCTGGTCCAGCAACGCCGGGGAACCCCCACCGTGGTCGGTCCCGAACGCGCCCGTGGCTTCGGCCGCGGCAACTGGGCTTTCGAACGCAAAAACCGCACGGTCTACATCCCGCTAAAGACGGCCTGGCTGCGGTTCCGGGCTTCCGCGGATCGGGACGGCATCCCCGACCCGCGCCTGACCAATGTGGACCTGAAGGTGGCCAGCTTGGAGCAGTTGGAAACGGCCTTACAGCAGGCGCGCAATGTGCTGATGCTGACCCACCGCGGCATCGAGGATTTCGAGTTCCGGACCCAGGAGAATCAGGTCGAGAACATCAATCAGCAGATCCGCAACGCGCGTATGAGCGGCGGACTGATTGCCGCCATCAGTCTGCTGGTGGGTGGCATCGGCATCATGAACATCATGTTGGCCAGCATCAATGAACGCATTCGCGAAATCGGGATTTGCAAGGCGGTAGGGGCCACCGGGTTTGCCATTTTCACACAGGTGCTGATCGAGAGTCTGGTGGTGGCACTCTTGGGGGCGGGGTTGGGTGTGCTGGTGTCCTTCGGATTTGTTCATGTGCTTTCTTGGGTGACGCCGACGGCCAATGCGCCGGTGATCACTCCCCTGGCCCTGTTGGTAGCGGTGGCCTTCAGTGCAGCCGTGGGGATTTTGGCCGGGCTGTTCCCCGCCTTCAAAGCGGCACGTCTGCATCCGATTCAGGCCCTGCGCTACGAGTGACCGGGGCCGGGCCGGGAAGCCTGTGGCCCCGATACCTGCCCTCCAGGCGGCTCAGTGGCGTTGATGGTCTGGCGCTCGGGCCGAGGAAGGACCGGGCCGGCTGCGGGCCTGCCCCGGGGAAGTGTGCGCAGTTGTCGCCGCCACCGCCCGGGTAGCTGCTCACCAGACGCGGCCCCAGAGCACCTTCAAGTATCGACCCTCCGGACAGTTGGACATCACCGGATGGTCCGGACCTGCGCCGGTCCGATCCAAGATCTGCAGCCGGCGGTTCAGGCGGTGCACCGCCCGGCAGACGAACTGTTCGAATTCTTCTGCCGAAACCAAGCCGGAGCAGGAGCAGGTCACCAACAGTCCGCCGGGCGCAACCAGGGCTGCCGCCAGGCCGTTGAGATCTTCGTACCGCCGCCGGCCCTCCTGGAAACTTTCGCGGCTCGAGACGAACTTGGGCGGGTCCACCACCACGACGTCCCACTGCTGGTGGTTCTGCTGCATTTGCCGCGCATAACTGAATGCATCACAGTGGACCCAGCGAATGCGCACCTGATTGAGATGGGCGTTACGGCGGGCCTGTGCGATGGCCTTTTCGTCCAGATCCACGCCAGTAACCTCGCCCGCGTGACCCAACACGGCGGCCGCCAAGGCAAATCCCCCCGTATAACAGCACAGGTCCAGCACCCGTTGCCCGGGCCGGACGAGTCGGGCCAGACGCACTCGATTCTCCCGCTGGTCGCAGAAAAAACCGGTCTTGTGGCCTTCGGCGAAATCCACCTCGTAGAGAATGCCATGTTCGCGAATCCTGACCCGCCGTGGGGCTGGGTCCCTGCGTGGATGGGCCTCCGGGATTCGCTCGATCCGGGCGGCGAATTCGTTGACCTCGACCCGCTCGTGATGGGTGCCCAGCCGTGCGTGGAGGTGTGGCAACCACTGCGGCAGACGCTGCCAGATGCCGAGACTGTGCACCTCGACACTGAGCACGTCGGCGTATTTGTCCACGATCAGACCGCTGAGGCCGTCGCCGTCGGAATGCACCACCCGAAACGCGTCGGTCACTTCCGGTAGCCGCAACAGTTCCAGTCGCAGCGAGATCGCCCGCTCCAGCAAGGACAGGAAATCGGCTTCCGTAAACGGCTGCGGACCGTGGTGGACCATGCGCAAGGGCACACGTCCGTGAGGATTGTAGAGGCCCGTGCCAAAAGGTTGGCCCTCCCTGTCGTAGACGGTGACCAGACTGCCGGGCCGGGCATCGGGGGAGGCTCGATCCACCATGGCCGGGTACAGCTGCGTCGAGTAGCTCAGATACTTCAACTGAACCCACGGGGACCTGCGAGCAGTTTCAGGTACAGGCTCCGGTCCCGGGGCGGAGCGGCCTGGACTCGCGATCGAGGGGCTCGCACCGGTGAGGTCTGACGGGCTATCGGCGCGGAGAGCTGAGCCCGAGTCGGTCGCAGACCTCGGATCTCCGCTTTGTCCTTTTGTGGTGGACCTTTTGCGCTGCATCGGGTGCCGAGATTTTGCCCGGGGTTACGCCCCGCGTCCACGCCAAGTCGAGCGGCATACGGGCATCCGCCGGCCAACTGCGGCGAGGGTCAAACCCGGTATGGCCGGCAGCCCTAGGGCTCACCAGCCGCGCTTGACCTGCAGGCGGAACATCCTCCCTTCCGGCGAATCCAAGGCCAGCGGCACTGCGAACGTTGTGGGGTGGTTGGTGGTGGAAAGGATCTTGAGGGGCTGCCACGCCTCGGACGAGTTGGCCGCGTTCAACGGACGCGCATCCAGAGTGTACAGCCGATCGGGAACCGCGGCGAACTGCAGCAGAATCTGGCCCGAACGAGCGGTGATCGTCAGGGCTGGTCGGTCTTGTGCGTTCCAGGGATCGGTACCTGCCAGAAATTCGGCCACAGCCGGGAGTCCGTCGCCGTCCTGATCGTTCTGCGCGTCGGCGGGATTTCGGGGTTCCAAGTTTTGCAGCAGTTCCCACGGGTCCGGCAGGCCGTCGTTGTCGCTGTCCACCAGGAAGGAGCCGATCAGTCCCAGCGCGCCCAAGGTGCTGCCGTTGGTGCCGGCCCCGATCGCGGGCGAACCCGGTTGCAAGCGAAAATCTGCGGATTGTGGATCGCGGAACCGCGGATCCAGATTCAAATTCCCCTCGCCCGGGTAGAGGTCGGGACCGTCCACAGCCGAGTACTGCAAGCTCAGGAAGGAAAGGCTGTCCAAAGTGACGGAGGACTCGTTGCCCCAAAAAATATTGTTCCAGGCCTGGGCACGTCCGCCGCCCTGACCGGCGGTTTTTTCGTACAGATGGAGGGCACGCCGGGCGCGGCTGATGGTGTTGTGAACGATTACCGCCTCAGACCCGTCCTTCACGGCGATGCCGGTGTCGACATCGAAGATGACGCAATGACTTACGACGATGTTGGTGGAGCGCTCGCCGATGGAGATTCCCTTGTCGAAGGGGAAATCGTAGACCCAGCATGCTTCGACCCGCACACCGGCCGAATCGCTGCCCAGGTCGATGGCGTCGACGTTGGAAGCGGCTCCGTGGCGGAGGGTGCAGCGCCGGATGACGGACCCGGGTGCGGCTGCATCCAAATCCACGCCATCCCCGCGGATGTTTTCGAACAGGCAATCTTCCACGGTCACGAGGCCGTAACGAAAGAGGGTTTCGTAGTAGTTTGTGAAATGACAAGCACGGACGTAGACCGAGGCGGCCCGCTCGGTCAGCAGGATGGGAGCCTCGATGTTGCTGGAAGGGAAATCACAAAAAGTGACGAATTCGAAAAATCCGCGGGCGCCGTTGCGCACGGTGGTGGCGCCGCCGGCGATCTTGGCATGACGGATGAACAGCTCCGCATCGGTGCCATCGGCGGTCAGTTCCGCCCAATCGGCTGCCTCCAGAGGCAGGAATTGCACGGGCTGCTCTGGCGTGCCGAGGATGTGGATGCGACCGCCGCCTTGCGCACGCAGAGCCACGTTACTGCCCAGGCGCACCTCGGTCCCCGGCTCGATCGTAAGCGTAACATTGGTGGCCACGATCACGTTCTGGGTCACATGAACGGGCCGGCTGGCGTTCCAGGTAGTGTTGGAAGTGAGGAGCCCGCCCCACACCGCCGGCGCCGGCAGGACGGTCCAGCTCTTGGAAACCGTCGGCTGATGGACATCCTGCCAGACGCCGGCAGAATTCAGGCCCAACACGCGCACCGTGTAGGTACCCGGAGACAGATTCGACAGCACGATGGGCACGGCGTCGTCGAAAAGCGTAGGGCCGTAGCGAAAGCTGTTGGTCAGGGGCCTCACCTCGCTCCACGGACCATCGTTGAGTTGCCACCGGTAGGCTACGATGCCGGGACCGGCGACCCGTAGGATGGCCCAGTTCTGCGGGGTCGGGGAAGAGGGCTCACCGGAGACCGTGGCGCCGGGGGGCACCAGGGCGCCCAGGTCAATGCCGTTTGGACCGGCCCGGCGTGCAGGGGAGTCCGCCCGGAGCGCCATATGGCTGCGGAGGTTTGGCCAGTCCATGGTTTCTGCCAAGTCCATGAATCCGGGGTTGGTGACGATGTTGCCCAGCCCCGGGCCGCCGGGAAAATCGAGCGTGGGCAACAGATTGGTCCGGACGAGGAGTCGGGTGAACTGATTGGTGAAATGGAGGAACAGCCGCTGCTCGGTCACGTCCCAGATGATGTTGGCCTCCAGTAGGGCCGCGGCGCCGGGCGTGACACCGGGGCGGGGCTCGTAAAAGTTAATCACAGCCGCAGGGGCCGCAGCGGGTGCATTCGTGCGCACTCGCACGATCGTGTTGTTTTGGAGAACTGCGCTGGCCCCGTCCTTGAGCAGCAGGACATGGTCACAGTCGTAGAAGATGTTCCGCACAATCATGAGTTCAGAGGTGTTGGTGCCGTTAGCTCCGGTGCTGATGGCGTTGGCCGTGCTGGAACGGACGGCATCCTGGTGCACATGAAGGAAAAGATTCCCCTCGATGTGTGCGTCCGTGCCGTCCAGGTCGAGGCAATCGTCCACGGCTCCCAGAAAGATGTTGTCCAGTAGTTGCAGGATCGGTCCGGGCCGGTTGCCTCCGGTGATGTCCAGGATGTCGCTGTAGCCGGTGGTCGTCCCAAAGATGTTGCCTTGAATGACCATGTGTCCGTTGGGGGGTATGCCGCTGATGTGGACCAGCTCGTTGTTTTGAATGGAGGGCAGCCAGCAATTGCGCAGGACCAGAGAGCCTTCCGTGAGGTCGAGCAACTGCACGAAGGTGTTGGTCCAGACAATGCCTTCCAAATGAAGCGTGGTTTGCCGGCCCCGAATGGTGCCTGTGCCGGCTGCATACTCGATGTCCGCATAAAGGATGCGGGATTCGTGGGAACCGGGCGCAAAATCGATGCGGCTCCAACTGCTGGCTCCGGCCGCTTCGTTGCGCGTAAAGCGGATGCGTTGTGTAGGCGTGCCTTCGGCCAACAACCGACCCTCTACGGTCAGGCCCCGGTCCTGGTGAAAGCGCACTTCGACCCCGGGCTCGATGATCAGGATGACATTCGAAGCGACCGTCACGTTGTTGGTGACGAGGAAGGGTGCTTGGGCCAGGGTCCACACCGTCGAGGTGGCGAGGATTCCGCCCACTTCGGTGCCTGCCCGGCCGATCCAGGGTGCTATCCATCCCAACAGCAGGAGTTGGGCCCAAGGGTGAATTCGAGGCACGACACCATGCTGACGCGTACGACGGTAATTCATGGCTGGAGTGAGACTTGCAGACGATAAAAACGAGGCTGCCGGAGGGGCCGCGGATCGAACAGTTGGCTCAATTCTGGTCGGTAGGAAACCATGTTTGTCCATGCGTACCACGGACCGGACGGGCTGCCATCGCTGCAGTACACTTGGTAAAGGCGTCCTGGTACGGTGGGAAACTCCAGGATCCAGCCGTCCGGGGACGGGTGCAGGGCCAGGCGGAGGCAATCTACCGGGTTCTGCGGATTGGTGCCGGCGACGTACTCGGCCCCGTTGCTAAAACCGTCGCCATCCGGATCCCCATCCCATCAATCAACGCCGGTGGCACGGAGTGGGTCCAGCCCGTTGGCAGCTTCCCACCAATCGGGCAGACCGTCGCCATCGCTGTCGGGGATGTGGGTCGATCCCGGGGTCGGTGGGCCGGTAAACCAGTGGAGCGGTTCGTTGCCAAAGCCGCGGAGAGAGGTGCGTTGCAGGGAATGGCCGGGACTCGCAGAGGCCCATAACCAAGGAGGCGCTGCCTGATATTGTACCTGCTCCACCAGAACATACGGGACGAACCCGGCATCCGGACGCGGTGGTAATTGCGGAGGATCCGGTTTCCAAAGCTGCAACGTGCCCTTGTTGGCATCGAGTTCTCCCGTCCAGGGACCGAGAATGGGTATGCCGTCAGGAACCTGATAGGTGTCACGAAACCAGTCGAGTTCTTCACGCTGGCGGAAGGGATCGAAGTCGACCAACAGGACGATGCCGTTCGCAGGGAGGCTGAACTCAGGTGGGAAACTAAACTGGATGGCTCCCGTCAGGCGCCATCGATTGGTAGGTGCATCGGGATCGTACAAAAGAACCGGGCGATCGGTGATATTAGCCAGTTCCACAAACTGGCCGGAGCCAGGTCGGCCTGGATCAAACGCCGTAGCGGGACGCGGGTGAATTTCACTGAAGACCACCGGACCTACCAGGGGCCCGGGATTGGGTGCGCCCCGCCCGGACCGGAACTCTTCCAAGCTGGTAGGGATGTCCATGCCGAAGGAGCGTTGACTCATGGCGACAAATTCTTCGCGCCAACTGGTGCGAAGCCGGCCAAACGAGACTCCGTTGGCGGCGGCACCGAACGTCACTCGGGCCCTGCGACCGGTCAATGTGTCGTTTCCCCCGGTCTCACTGAGGATCACTTCGCCTCCGCGGGCCGCGTCCAGATGGAACGGCTCAATGGTCCCCGGATTCAGGGCATTACCAAACTGATACTCGTAGAAGACACGGAAGCCGCCCGCGGGCAGGAGCGTGCCCACGGGGATGCGATACTTGCGCGGCACAAGTGGGTCATCGCTCAGGTACCAACCTCCCAGGTCGACGGGCAATTCGGAAACATTGTGGATTTCAATGGCATCTTCGAGGGGTGGATCCGTGTGGGTGAGCACCTCGTTAATGACCACCTGCGGGAGTAACACGTAATTCGGGGCGGCCGGAGAGGCGGTCCCCGGGAAGGTGGTCACCGTGGCGGCACCATCGGGCAGGCGTCCTTGGGAGACACCGCGCGTTTGTGGCCCGTAGGCGATGCCGTCGATCGGATGGCCTGTGGGCAGATACAAACCGATCCAGCCTCCCTCGGAAGCAAGTCGGAACCGGGCATGGTCGGCAGTAGCGGTTGGCCGCCCGTCGGCGTACACGAGCCAGTAACTTCGGGGGCCGATGAAGGAACGGTCGGGGAACGGCGAGCGGGTGCGATCCGTGGGATTGGCGCTCAGCGCCAGGCCGCTGAGCTCGACCGGGTGTGGTTCGGGATTGTAGAGCTCGATCCAGTCTTCCCCAGTCTCGGGCAGGGCCATCCACTCGTTGATGCGGAGTTGAGCAGGGCTACCCAGGCTGGCCGGGATGTTGACATCGCCCGGGGTCGGCAGCGCCAATAGCCAATCCCCCACACCGTCGGGGACTCGGGCCAGAGTGAAATCGGCCGGTTGCGCGCCATAAAGCAGTGCGTCGACAACGGCGCCGCCCTGATCCGGCCGATGGAACAGATAGATCGCGCCGCCGCTGGCCCGCAACCCGAAGGCGGTATTCGTGGCCGAGGGTGGTTGGTCGGGATCGCACAGAAGGACCAACCGTTGGCCGCCGGCCAGCCAAGTGCCCGGTGGAAATACCCATTTGCGGGGCTGTTGCAGGTCATCCGAGAGACTTAGACCGCTCAGGTCCACCGCCGCAGTGTCCCTGTTCACCAGTTCGATCCAATCCACCGCAAGGCCTGAGAGGTGCGCACGGCGTGGTTTCCGGGCCTGGATTTCGTTCAGCACCAGCGGAACCTGCCCGCAATTGGTGTAATAGCGGACGGCCGTCAGGTTCAGCCCCCAGACTACGTCCGAGCTGTTGGTGGCTTGTTGATGGACCGAGACGGCCAACAGGTTGGTGCCCGGCACGGACAAGGAGGCCGGTAGGAGGAACAGTTCCGGTGCTGTGGCTTCATCATCTGAGCCGGGGCCTGCCGTGGCCAGGGTGGCGTGGTGAACTTCGCCCTCGGGCATGCGGATCCGGAGCGCTTCGCGCCCATTGAGATAGAGCACCGCGCCGTCATCGAGATAGACCGAGGCGTGGAAAGTGAACTCTGCCGGCGAGTGCGGCATCACAAAGGTGGTCCGAAAATAGTAGGCATGGCCGGGGCGCAGTCCGGAACCGGCCGGAGGTCGCCAGGGATCATTCAGGGGGGTGCGGATCAGGTTGGTGATGGCCGGGTTGGATTCGAACGCCAGCAGGCCAGGCCCGAGGGGCCAGTGGGAGTCGTTCCAGGCGGGGTTGGTCCAGTCCTCACCATCGAGGTTGGCGGCCTGCTGATAACGCCACAGGTTCGTGTAGGCCACCAAAGGAACGGAAACAAGGTTGATCATGCAGGGAGGCGGAGCTCCGCTGTTGGGGGCCCCTGGGGTCGGCAGGGTGAGATTCTGAATGACGTTTCCTCCATCAGGGACGCGTCCTTGAGCCACGTCGGTCTGCTGCGGGCCGTAGACGACGATGTCGATGAGAGTCAGATCACCATCCAGCAGCGCAATCAAGCCTTGCTCGGAGCTCAGTTTGAAGGCCAAGTGATCGGCTCCCTGCTGGGGCTCACCATCAGCCCAGAACCGCCGGAACCCTCGGGCGGCAATGAAAGACAGCGGCGCCAAGGGATGGCGGCGGGGTTGACCGATGGGATTGTCGGTCAGATACAGACCCTCCAGCGCGACCGGTAAGGGATCGGGATTGTAAAGCTCCAGGAAGTCGCGTGGCGCCAGTTGTTGGGGGCGGGCCAGCCATTCGTTGATGCGCAACTGACGCGGGTTACCCAGGGGCTGCGCCTGGTTGGGTCCCCCGAGGGTCGGCTGCGTGAGCACGAAGCGTCCGGCTTCGCCGAGTCGGCCCACGGACAGGTCCGGCAGTTGCAGGCCGAAGGTGACCTGATCCAGCAGGGCGCCACCGCGGCTGGCGCGATCGAAAAGATAGACTCCTTCGCCGTCCTGATCGAGGGCAAAGCCCGTATGAAGACCGGAAGTCCCATCGGGCGCATTGGCCCAGACGACCAGGTAGGACTTGGGCGGCAAAACCGTACCCGTGGGAAAAGTGAACTTGCTGGGCCTGGCCGGATTGTCGGTCAATCGCAGGCCGGAGAGGTCCACGGGTTGATCGGTCTCGTTGTAGAGCTCGATGGCATCGGGGAAGGTCCCTTCGTGGGGGACGGCGGAGCGGTTGTTGGCCAGCACTTCATTGATGCGAACCCCGGGCCAGTTGGTGCGCACCACCCAGGAAGTCGAGCGGGTCGGTTCGGACGCCGGCTGCCACTGGTTCTGTGCGTCGGCACCCAGGACCTCCACCCGGTTGGTGCTCCCGTGCGGTAGGTTGGTGAGCACGATTGGTTCTCCCACCTCACGCACGGGACTCCAGGGGCCCTCATTCAGACGGAACCGATAGGCCACGACCCCGGGGCTGCTGACGGTCAAAGTGGCCGTGGTCAAGGGGGTTGGCGACCTGGGTTCACCGGAGATCTGGGCGCGCGGGGGTGGCCGGTTGGTCGGGAGCTGGGACGCAATCTGGGCGGCCAGGTAGTTGCGCCGGGCGGCCATCCATTGCTTCAAGCTCTCACGCACGGGGGCGGGCACGAAATCGCGCAGCGTTTGGTCCACGGTCAGGTCGAACTCGGGCTGGCTGAAGGTGGTCCGCAGCAGCCGGTCCAAGGTTTGGTAGAAGAGCAGACGGGTTTCGGGCAACGACCAGAGCCGTTGCAGGGCGGGCAGACTGCTGCTGGTGGTCCATTCCAAAAATCCGAGTGTGGCGCTGCCGGGGTGGCCTCCTTGCCCCAGAATCGAGTCCAGGTCGTAATACATCAGGCGAAATCTGCGGTCCAACGCGCCGGCGTACATGAAATAGTCGTCGTTGTAGCCGTTGTAGAGGGAGGTTTCGCGGTTGTCGAACAGGGCCATGACCGCGAAGTAGGTCATCCACTGGTCCAGATGAATGACCGACTGTGCGGCCGCGAGGCTGAACAGGTCGTTGGTGCCGAGGATCCGCAGCATGGTCAGCAGATCGGACCAATCGTTTTCGCTGGTGTTGGTCCACTTGAACCAGGTGTTGGTGTAGGCGAGGTAGTTGCTCCCGCGCCATGCAAACTGGGAAGGGGCAATATCCCGCATGGCCCGGTACACGTTGCCCGCTGGGTCTTCCGGAAACCAACGCTCGGCCCAGTCGGTGTTGACCACTTCGTTGGCCGCGTAACATCCACCATAGGTCTGCGGACCGTTGTTGGCCAGGTTGCGGTTGTTGACGCGGACCTGCACCGGCCGGGAGAAGGCCCCGCCCAGACCCGCCTTCAATGCCAAGGCCGCTCCGAGAACTTGCAGATGACTGTACTGACCGTTGAGATTGAGGGCGGTGACACCCTGCCACGGGTCGTCGCTGCGAAAGTTCACGCGATAGTTGTTTGGCTTGGAGGTGCGACTGCCGTGGCCCCGGTTCCGCACGCCCACCAGATACCGGACCTGCAGGCCGGTGGCGTCCAGGCTCAGGAAGGTGGCATTCATTTGAGCGTCCGACCAGGCGCTGCCATCGGTCGCCGAGCCGATGTAGGCCAGTTGCGCTCGTTCGGCCTCTGTCAGGATGAGCTTGTAAAGGGGGAATGGCCCCGTGTAGAGGGTGTCGTCCACCTGGTAAAGTGCGTTAGCCACCGGGCCCAGAATCACGCCGTTGGTTTCGACGGCCGGTGCCGGCCAGAGCCGGACCTGTCCGGTCACGTCCGTAGCCCGGAGGTAGAACTCCACGACCGTGTCATTGGGCTGGGGAGGGATGCGGGCGCCGAACCGACCGTCCCCCGCGGCTCCATCCTGATGGAGCCCATCGTCCTGCATGCGCACCGATTCGAAGGCGGAGGCACCGTCCGGCCGCCAATACAGTGTGACCGTGACGGTCGCCGGGCTTTCGTCCACGAGCCGGGCCGTAACCCACACCGCGTCGGTGGAGCGGGGCACCGCAGGCCAGTGCTGCACTTCCAAAATCAGCGGGGCCACATCGGATCGGGCCACCGAGTTGGTCCGGCCAGGGGTTCCGCCCGGCACTAGGCTGGGCGCCCAGTTCTGACCGTACTCATTGGGCAGGCCCGGCTGGACCAGCTCCAACGAAGCCCCGCCCCCGTCTGCAGCCGAAACCCACCTCCAGCCCCGTTGCCCGCGATCCGGTGGACTGCGCAGCCGCACCGCCCAATCGCCTTCATCGGCGTAGGTAACCTGGTCGACCACCTGACCTTGCGCGTTCAACAATTGAAGAGTGTCACGGCTGTTGCTCAGGCGGCCGGACCAGTTGCCGACCACGTTGGTCACGTCGGGATGCAGGTTCGTAAAAGTGGCCAGGTCGGCCGCTACCACCAGAAAACCGCCCGCCGGAATGGTCACGTTGGGAAAAACAAACTCTACTCCTCGAGCCAGACGCCATCCGGCCAGAGAAACCGCCCCGGTGCTTGCGTTGTAAAGTTCGATGAATTCCTCCCGGATGTCTTCAGAGGCCGGGTGATAATGGATTTCATGGATCAATACCGTTGGCTGAAGCGCACCGGTGAAGCAGAAAACCGCGGCCGCCACTAACCCGCAGGTGCGGCGCCATTGCCGACAGCACTGGCGGAGGGTCCCGGTCTTGGGCGACACTGCCACATTCTTATGGCTATCACGCCGCTGCCAGTTGTTCAACTTCCAGGTGGACAGGGCGTCTGTCGGTTTGCGTCTGTGGCGGGAACCGATGTGCGGCTTGGTGCTCGTTGGTCTTTCAGGGATGGGCCAAGAGGCCACGCAGTCGGAGAGGTTTGCCGCAGGGCCCACGTGACCGGGGCTGTTCATTGACACTGTGGTTCGGGATTCCTAGGCTTGGCCGGATGTCGCGTTTGCCCTTCGAGTTGCTGCTGGCGCTGCGGTACCTGCGGCCCAAGCGAACGATTGTATCCGTCATCACGCTGATCTCGGTGCTGGGGGTCACCCTGGGGGTGGCGGTGCTGATCATCGTGATCAGCGTCATGAGCGGTTTCGATCACGATTTGCGCGAGCGGGTCTTCGGGTTCAACGCGCACCTGAAGGTGTTTCGCCGCGACGCGGCCATGACCGACTGGCCCACCGTCTTGGCCCGCGTCTCCGATCATCCGCGGGTTCGAGGAGCTGCGCCGTTCGTGCTTGGGCAGGTATTGGTGGAGACCCAACCTTTGCAGGGACAGCCGCGGGTCTATGCGCCGGTGGTGCGCGGGTGTTGGCCGGAGTTGGAGGCAAAGGTGAGCACCCTGCCCCGGGATGTGGTGTCCGGGCGATTCGAGCTGGGGGCGCGGGATCTGGTGGTGGGGACGGTCTTTGCCGACAACATGGGCCTGAGCGTGGGGGACCGAGTCACCATTTATTCCTGGCAAGAGCTGCGTCGACTCAAAGAAAGCCACGAGCGACAGCAACCGGAGGCCGTCCTACCCGAAGAGTACACCGTGCGCGGGATCTTCGACGCCGGTTATTACGAATTTAACGCCAATGTGGTGGTAACCAGCCTGGAGGACGCCCAGGAGCTGTTCGATCTGGCGGCCGACGACGCCGTGCACGGGCTGATGGTGGCGCTGCATGATCCTTTACAGCCCCAGACGGCCGCACGCGAGCTGCGGGCCCGGCTCGGTCCGGAGTACCTCGTGACCACCTGGATGGAGGACAGTCCCCTGATGCTGGCCGTGTTGGTGGAGAAGAACGTGATGTTGTACATCCTTTTTTTTATTGTGATCGTAGCGGCCTTTGGCATCACCTGCACGCTCATCACGTTCGTGGTCATGAAAACGCGGGAGATCGGAGTGCTCAAGGCGTTGGGGGCGACCCACCGACAGGTGTTGTGGGTGTTTTTGGGTCAGAGCCTGATCGTAAGCTTGGGCGGTGTGGTGGGGGGCGTGGCTCTGGGCCTTGCGGCGATCGCCTATCGCAACGAGTTCCTGGCGTTTCTGCGTCGGGCCACCGGATTCGAACTGTTTCCGGCCTCCATCTATGGTTTCGAACAACTGCCGGCGCTGGTGCTGCCGCGAGATGTGGCCATCATCTGCGGTGGATCGCTCCTGATCTGCCTGTTGGCGGCCGCCTTTCCGGCGCGCCACGCCAGCCGGCTCAATCCCGTGGAGGCCTTGCGGCATGAATGAGGCGCGTCCAGGGACAACCGGGCTGGCGGCCGGTGCCTCGACTCCGGCGCCGGCGGCAGGCTCGGCTGTGGCGGGTCAAGGCCAGCGGTCCGAGCCGGAGCCGATCCTGAGGGCCCAGGGCGTGGTCAAACGCTATCGCATGGGCCTGCGAATGTTGGAAGTGCTGCGCGGAGTCGATCTGACCGTGGCTCGTGGCGCGTTTCTGGCCCTACGCGGAGCTTCCGGGGCGGGCAAAAGCACCCTGCTGCACCTGCTGGGTGGTCTGGATGTGCCGGATGCGGGGGAAATCTGGTTCCAGGGGCAAAACCTGGCGTGTCTGCCGGAGACCACCCTGAGCCGGCTGCGGAACCGACACATCGGCTTTGTGTTCCAGGCCTACCACCTGTTGCCCGAGTTGGATGCTTTGGAAAATGTCTGTTTGCCGGCCCGTATTGCGCGGCTGGACCCAGCGGTGGCGGCGCGGCGCGGACGCGAGTTGCTCGCCAGGGTCGGCCTGGCCGATCGCATGGAACACAAGCCCACGGAACTGTCGGGCGGCGAACAGCAGCGTGTGGCCATTGCCCGTGCCCTGATCAACGAACCGGATCTGGTGCTGGCCGATGAGCCCACGGGCAACCTGGATTCTCAGACCGGAGAAGAGATCCTCCGCCTTTTGCTGGAGATCCGGTCCGAACGGCAGGTCACCCTGATCATGGCGACCCACGATCATCGGGTGGCGGCTCACGCACCCGAGGTCGTGGAGTTAGTGGACGGCCAAATTCGAAGAACCGTGGGGCCCCAGGAAAGTCTGCGCTGAGCATCGTCGATTGCGGGCGATGAAACTCCAACCCGTCCATCGGTCTGACTACTGGGAACAACGATACCGCTGCGGCGACACCCGGTGGGACAAGGGCGAGCCTGCTCCCGGCTTGGTGGATTTTCTGGCCGCGCATTCGGAGCTGCCCCGGGGCACGGTGTTGGTCCCCGGTTGCGGCACCGGGCACGATGTGGTGGCCTTGGCTCGAGCGGGCTTCGAAGTGGTGGGCCTTGATTTTGCGCCCTCGGCTGTGGCTCGCGCCCGACAGCGTCTCACCGAGGCCGGACTGCGTGCTGAGGTCTACTGTGCAGACTTTCTGCGCGACCCGCCATTGCGGCAGGTCCAATGGGTCTTCGAACACACCCTCTACTGTGCCATCGCGCCATCCGACCGCCCTTTGTATGTTGAGGCGGTGCTGCGTTGGCTGGCTCCAGCAGGACAATTCCTTGCCATCCACTATCTGATCCCGGACGCCGGGCCGGAACCGCCCTTTGGCACCACACGAGAGGAGGTCGTGGAGCGTTTTCAGCCGCATTTCGAACTGGTGGCCGACTGGGTGCCGCGCTCGTACCCGAACCGCGTCGGTCTGGAGCGCATGTTTTGGTGGCGCCGGCGCTGTCGACCCCCTACGTCTCCGGGAGGTTGAGGAACACACCTGGCAAAAGTTGTCCGAAACTGCGGGCCTGCCATCCACCAACCTTGCCACTGGCCCCAAGGAGTCCGTGCGCGGCCGCAGGCCGGCGTGCTTCCGGCTCCTATGGGCCGGACAACTCCCCAGCCACTCAGCCAGGGGTCTGGCTTCCATGCGACAGTTGCCCGGCTCGGCCTCTCCCCACGTTCACAGGGCTTCAACGGTCGATCGCTGGTCGTGGCCGCGTCGCTCTCCCCATGCGCCTCCTTGGCTCCAAGTCTAGCTCGACTTGTTCATCAGGAAAACGCAGGTTGGTCCCCCGTGAAGTACTTCCGGCACCTACTTCTGAACTTGGTCTTGGCCATACCCGTGGTGGGTGCGGACCCAGGCGCGGCACTGGTGGAGTATCGGCTGGAGCTGGACCGATTCCGCGCGGAATACGGCGGCACACGCCCTTTACCTGAGGTACGGTTTTTCCTGTTCGGCATGGGGCAGCGGCCCAAGTTCATTTACCGGAACGGGCAGTTGCTGGACGCGCGGAGCGGCGCGGTGGTGCGGCAGTGGCCATTGGGCACCGAGACGATTGTGCCGCCGGATTACGTGGTGGCGCTGCAGACTGCCGACGGCGCTCGGGTGCGGATCGTTGAGGACGAAACGGCGGTGTGGATCGAGTCGGCCGAGCGGCGGGAAGCCATACCCGGCACGCGCCTGCCGGTGAAACTGCCGTGCTTCGACGGTCATCGCTACGCACGGGTGTTGCGGGTGCTGCACCAGGAACTCCTGGTCAATACAATATCACGCCAGCCGGGCCGGTCCCGAACTTTTTCGTGTACACCAAGCCGTGGTATCGGGACGCCGCAATGATGGCGCTGGCATTTCAGAAGACCGGCAATCTGGATCTGATCCGCAACTGGGTTTTGGCTCTGCGCGAGCCCTTTGACCGGAACAACGCCGGCGAGACCGAGGCGGACAACCTCGGCCAGGTGTTGTTCCTGGTCTCGCTGGTCAGCAATACCAACCATCCGGTGGTGCCCACAGTGTTGGCCGAGCTGCCGCGTTTCGAGCGGGTCGGACCGCAAGGCCGGTTTATCCAGGGCCGTACTGATTTTGCCGAGCATCCGGTTTATCAGACCAAGTGGCTCAAGTTCGGCCTGCGGGCACTGGGGTTGCCTGACCCTTATGGGGTGCCGTCTGTGCCGGACAGCTATAGTGCATTGTTTTGGATGGATTACCGCGATCTGCACACGCCCGGCAGAGACGCAGAAGACCGGGACGATTACCCGTATCTGGGCTGGGCGTGCGATCATTTCTACCGCACCAAGAAAAGTCCCATCAGCAACCGCGACTACCCCTTGACCTGGGAACGCAACGCCAGCCAGGCGAATTACGCCGGTCTGCGCGTGCTCGATCCGGCCTATGCCGACCAGAGACTGGCCGCGCCGCACACCTGGCACGCCGCAGAGGTATTCCTTTACGTGCTGGAGGAAGAGCGGGCCAGGTGATGGCCGGGCGAAGGGGCGTACCCCGAAACCAACCTGTTTGCTCCGCGCTCATCGCCCGGCGGGTGCGCGAGCCACAACCGCGTCCATCCTCCGGCGCCACTCCACGACCCGCGCCCGCTCGCTGGCTCCGGCGGTGAGCGGATCCTAACAGCACAGGTCCAGGTCCCCATACAGCGGCCGATGCCGCGGGGTCAAAGTCCGGATAGGGCGCGTTGGTCTGCGGCTCCTCTCGCGTTGCGCCAGGCCCCCAGCCAGATGCACAGTTGATCCACTTGGCCCGGCTCACGCGTACGCGGGTTGCGGGTTTGCCCGAGAGCATGCGCGAGATTGAACGGCCTCACCCGGTCGCTTTCGTCATGTTCGATCAGGTTCCAGTCGTCCGCGCGCATGACGTCTGCGGACCGGCCGCCCTTTGGCACCACGCCGGTGGAGGTCGTGGAGCGTTTTCAACCGCATTTTGAACCGGTGGCCGACTGGGTGCCGC
>Ga0209017_10000761_pt1 | contig 29406 bp, 25 predicted proteins | sample YNPBryunderm2012_FD_185812 | JGI IMG/M metagenome (GOLD analysis project Ga0209017, IMG submission 185812) | Anoxygenic and chlorotrophic microbial mat microbial communities from Yellowstone National Park, USA - YNP Bryant MS undermat 2012... ...
TCCCGACGAGTACCAGTTTTCGTTAATTCCTCAAAAACTTCTGGGCAAAGCTATTGACATCTGTCGCGCCTTTGTATATAATAAAATTGAAACGTTTCAAAGAGGCGCAACGATGCGCAAGCGACCGACTATCATCGAAGTAGCCCGTCGAGCGGGGGTATCTGTAGGCACGGTGTCCAATGTACTGCGCGGTGCGGCGCACCTGCATCAGGCGGATACCGTTCAGAGGGTGAAGCAGGCCATTGCGGAGCTGAACTACCGCCCTAGCCGCGTAGCGCGGAGCTTGGTGACCCGCCGCACGCACACGATCGGTCTCATCGTCGAGCCGCAGCACGGTCGCCTGACAACTAACCCCTATTTGGTAGGCATACTGGATGGCGTTCTCGAGTGCCTCACTGAGTGCGGCTATCAGATTAAGGTCATCACCCTCGTGCAGGTTGACCGTGACTACATGCTGCAACAGGTGCAGGACCACACGACGGACGGTGTTCTGCTTGTGGCGCCTCGCTCAGATAGTCCCCTGACCCAGTGGGTCGTCGAGCAGGAGATACCTGCGGTGGTGGTGGGCAGCTGGCTGCCCCACCTACCCGTCTCCTGTGTCGAGGTGGACAATGAGCGGGCAGTGTATGAGGGCGTGCGCTACCTGATTGAACTGGGACACCAGTGTATCGGCATGTTGGCAGGTCCCTTGCACCAGACCAGTGCCATACAGCGCGAGCATGGATATCTTCGTGCGCTGGAAGAAGCGGGTATCCCCTTCGAGCCACACTGGTTATATCGCGGCGACTATACCGCCGACTCGGGCAGGTTGGGTGTAGTTAGCCTCCTGCAAAGCGACCCTAATCTGACGGCAGTCGTGTGCGGAAACGACAGAGTAGCCATCGGCGCGTTGCAGGCCTTGCAGGAGCGGGGTATTCCTGTGCCCGAAAGAGTGAGCATTCTCGGCTTCGATGACCTTCCAGAAGGCACACTGGTCACCCCGCGCTTGACTACCATTCACCATCCGCGCCACGAGATTGGCTACATGGCAGCACAGCTGCTTCTGCAGCGATTGAACCGCGCAGATGCTCCAGTAGAACGCAAAATGGTGCCTGCGTCTCTCGTTCTGCGGGAGAGCGTGGCGCCGCCAACACCAAACATCAGACCACATCACGATAGGAGGGAAAATCATGAGACGCAACGCATTTACGCTGATTGAGTTGCTCGTCGTCATCGCGATAATCGCGATACTGGCGGCAATTCTGTTCCCCGTGTTTGCTCAGGCTCGGGAGAAGGCACGACAATCTTCCTGTCTGAGCAACATGAAGAACCTCGCGCTGGCGAACCTCATGTATGCGCAGGACTACGATGAGACCTTCTGCGCACAGGGCGAGCCGCGAGCGGACAACGCTTGGGGCTGGCAGATGACATGGATTGTCCACACCCAGCCGTACATGAAGAATTACCAGATTGTGCGCTGCCCCAGCGACTCCCACGCCGTGCCCGACTGGTCTGGCCCAATGTACAGCTATGTCGCTAACGGCGTGATTGCGGGCGCGTGTGGCAGCAACTGGGGCGGTTGGCGATTCATCGGCGTCATCAACGCCTCGCGCCCTTGGTTCGAGATGACCCCACGCGCCATGGCGTCCATCGGGCTGCCCGCGCAGACAATCATGTTGGCAGAGCGACACAAGATGCCTGCCGACTCGTGGATGCAGCCGATGCATGGGGCGTTCTCCCCGTGGGCGACGGTGTTGATTGGCCCAGACGCCGTGGACAATGGCAACTCGTTGCCTGGTCAGCGCACCTCGGGCGGCGATGGCACGTGGGCGCCACCCGTGCCCGGCTCGGATGGGCACATCGCGACCACCCACTCGGGCAAGGGCAACTTTGCCTTTGCGGATGGCCATGTCAAGGCACTGAAGCCGAGTGCTACGGTCGATGCCGACCCCAACAAGTACAGCAACACGGGCTGCTACTCTGGCTTCTTCTTCATGTGGGACGCCACGCGTACCCAATAGTGAAAGAAACCTTGGGCGGGCTGGCGCGGGTGCCAGCCCGCCTGACAGGAGGAACAGCGGCATGAGACGACACATCTGGTTGATATTAGCCGCCGTAGCCGTAACGTTGACTGGCTGCGCGAAGAAGCAACAGTTTGGCGACAAGCCCGAAGACTGGAAGAAAACAGAACCACCCCCCGAATACTTCCGGGCGATTGCACCTGCGACAGGCGGTCAATCGCTGCAAGGTGCGCCGAACGCTCCTGCCAGCGGTGCTCAACAACCAGCGGCTGCTCCCGCGCCGCCGCCAGCCAATCAGGGAAATCGGTGAGGGGGCGAACGGTCTTAACCAGTGTCCAGAGGCAATGCAGGTTGTGATACCGTCGATTGGCGCTTGCGGGGACGGGAAGACGTCGGTGCCGACGCGCTGGCAAGAGAGTGGCGCAAGTGCGACAACACGGAAATCTGAGCATCCTCTGGCAGGGTAAAGGGATAAGCTCCCGCGTTGCGGAGTGCCATGTTGCCTTCCGGAGCATCGTAACCAGTGTAGACGAAAAGCGGCGTCCATCCGGCGCGGAGGTTCTCCAACGCGCCAGCCCAGGTGCCTCCCTTGCCCATGTCGCTGGCGATAACGAGTGCAAACTCGGCAAGCGCGTAGATAATCTTGTTGCGTCCCATGGCGTTTCCTGCCGTGAAACCAGCCTGCGGATGATAGGGCGAAACTAAACAGAGTTTATCGGTGAGCAGGTAATCTCGAAGTGTGTGCGACGTGGCGGTTCGGGCAAGGTCTGCCGCTAATACTCCCACACAGGTACCACCCTCTTCCAGCGCGCCCTTCATCGCGAACGAGTCCACCCCCCTCGCACCCCCAGAAATAACGTTCTCGCGGTGGCTAGCGCAGCGGCTGGCAATCGCATATGCCTGCTGTAGCAGTGCCTCGCTGGTATGCCGTGACCCCACAATAGCAAGCCCTCTTGTCTGTAAGAGCTGCGGGTTCCCGAAACCATGTAACAAGACAGGGGAGGCGTCTCCCAGCTTCTGGCGCAGTATCGGGGGATACTCGACGTCTTCCCAAGAGGCAATCCACATCCCCGCGTTTGTCCAACGCTCCAACCACAGCGCAATCTGGCTGCCGCGGCGCAGAAGAGCCGCTAACCTTTCTGAGTCCAGTGAGGTTGACTCTGCAATCTCGCCCAGCAGAGAAGAGACGCCGGGCTCGAGCAGAGCCTCTATCGGATGGTGACGTTCCCGCAGCCACTGAAGCAGCTGGACGTATTCTCTCTGCGCTAGCGGCGCAGCTGGCTCATTGCCCGTGTGTGCACACAGCAGACAAGCCACCTCGGTGCCTAGTTGCAAAGACGGCATACTTTACTCCCCACGCAGAACCTGTTTGGCGAGCGCAATCGGAAAGACAGCACCGCTTCCCGCCCTTCGCAGTAGGAAAGCCACTACGGTGAGCGTCCACCCAGAGTCTACCACATCGTCCACCAGAAAAACAGGCTCAGCGATGCCAGGCCACCGCTCAATGGCAAACGCTCCATCCAGGTTGCGCACCTGATGGAAACTGTTTTGCATCTCCTTTTGCGGCTTGGTTTCGCGGACTTTTTTCACGCATGGTACAAAGGGCAGCCCAAGTCGCTGTGCTAACCTTTGGGCGAAGTCGGGCACCAGACTGGGATGGCGCAGGGAAGGCACACAGGTAACCCAGCGGGGCGCAGGTTGGGGTTGCCAACGGTTTATCATCTCCTCCATCGCGGTTACCAAGTCATCGTCGTAAAAACCGTCCTGATACTTGCCCTTACGCACGAAACTCCCCCAGCCAGCATCACCCCACAGGCATAGTGCGCGTCCTTCCTCCGCTTGAAGCGGCTCGGGAATCTTTCCCTGCCCGCTGGTAATCATCAGTCCTTCCTTACTCGGCCACATCTTTCGGGGCGATATGGGAACATCGGCACGGCGTAAGAAGAGGATGGCTTCTCGCACCAAGGAAGCGTCTACCTCTGGAGCGATTATGTCGCTACCAACGCAGACAGCGCAGCGGCCACAGGGTTCTGCATGGGGGTCATCGAGTGCCATCTGCAGGTACTGCATCAGGCACTGTTGGCTTTGCATATACTGCCGCATCTGCTCCTGTTCGGCGCAACGTAGGGCGGTTAGCCTCGCAACATGTTCATGGTTCATCCTGTATGGCACAGGGGCTAATTGGTAGCGTCGGTCTAAGTGTAACAGTGGAGCAGGGGTCTCTGATAGCAGTAGGCGAAGCACCTTGTCCAGTTGTTGTCGTGAGAGATTGACCTTGCGCTCCAGCTCAACGAGAGTTAAGCCATTTGGGCTTTGCTGTAACGCGTGCAACACCGCTTCGGTGTGCGCTTGCGGGGGGAGAGCGGTACGGATGAAGTAATCTACAATCTCATCGTCTTCTTCGCCACCCAAAAGGATAACCAGGGCGTTTTCCAGCGACCTACCTGCCCGACCGATTTGCTGGTAATAATGCACCACCGACCCAGGTCTCTGAAAATGCACCACGAAGCCTAAGTCGGGTTTGTCAAACCCCATGCCCAGTGCAACCGTCGCCACAAGCGCTTTGACCTGATTGTGCAGTAACATCTGTTCAAGTTGTTCACGTTTTTCGGTTTCCAAATCGGCATGGTATGAGTAGACCTCCCATCCTTTCTGTCGAAGCCATCGGGCGACACGCTCTGAATCGGCGATGGTCAGCGTGTAGATGACGCCGCTACCAGGTAGTTCGGACAAGTGCGCCGCGAGCCAAGCCAGTCGTTCCGCTTGCGAGGGCAGCATTACGTTTTGCAGCCGCAGGCTACGCCGTGCCAGTGCTCCTCGATGGATGCGGAGGTCGTCGCCCAGCTGTTGTTTGATGTCGGCAACAACGCGGTTATTCGCGGTAGCCGTAGTGGCTAGAACGGGCACGTTTCTCGGCAGTAGTTTCAGCACGCGGGTGATACGCCGGTAGTCGGGGCGGAAGTCGTGTCCCCAGTCGGAGATGCAGTGCGCTTCGTCCACAATGAACAGCAGAATCCGCGACGCAATGGGCTGGAGAACCTCTGCCTCGAACTCCTGATTAGCCAAGCGCTCTGGGCTAATCAAGAGAACGTCAATCTGGTCTTGATACAACAGGTTTTTGACCTCGGTCCACCGCTCCGTGTTGGCAGAGTGCATGGTTTCTGCTCGGATACCCATGCGCTGCGCCATGTCCATCTGGTTGCGCATCAGTGACAATAGCGGCGATATCAGCAACGATACGCCGTGGTTACCGTTTTGCTCGCGAAGCAATCGAGCCGCGATGAAGTAGACGATGCTTTTGCCCCAGCCAGTGCGTTGCACCAGCAGCATACGCTGGCGGTTACGTACCAGCGACTCTATCGCTTCCCATTGCCCGTCGCGGAACGTAGCTGTCGCATCTTGTAGCCCGTGACGCAACAACGTCTGGGCACGCTCGAAAAGGTCATCCAACGCATACCACTCCTCTAGGACGCCAGTGCCTGCGCCTCTGCCGATGGCTCCTCGCGGTAGTCACAGGCTTTGTTGGAGCAGGCGATGGTCAGTCGCTTACCGCTGCGCTTTTCCACCAGTAGCGAGCCGCACTTCGGGCACGTCCTGCCCACCGGCTTGTCCCACAAGGTGAAGTCGCAGGCAGGGTATCGGTTGCAGCCGTAAAAGACCTTGCCACGCAGCTTGCCTTTGCGTGCGCGTCGCTCTACCAGCTGCCCTTGCTGGCACGCAGGGCAGGTGATGCCAGTGCTCTTTTCCAGCGGTCGGTGCGCCTTGCACTGCTCGTTGGTGCAGGCGAGGTATTCGCCATACTTGCCCCAGCGGATGACCATCGGCGAACCGCACTTCTCGCACACCTCGTCGGAGGGCTTGTCTGGCGGGACGGGTTCGCCGCTGCGGGTCACGTTGACAATCGTTTTGCACTCCGGGTAGCGCGAGCAACCGAGAAACTTGCCATAACGCCCCTCACGCAGCAGCATCTTCGCACCGCAGGTCGGACAGTTGTAATCGGTCTCCTTCGCCTCGATGCGCACGAATTCGCCGTTCTTCTCCGTCTCCGCGAGCCGTTGTGCGAACGGTTCATAAAAGGCGCGCAGCACCTCCGTCCATGCCTGCTTGCCTTCCTCGATCTCGTCCAGCTGCTGCTCGACCGAGGCGGTGAACTGCACGTCCATCACATCGGGGAAGTGCTTCACCAGATAGTCGGTCACGGCGATGCCCAGCGCGGTGGGATAGAATCGCTTCTCTTTCAGCTCCACGTAGCCGCGCTCCACAATGGTAGAGAGAATGGTCGCGTAGGTGCTGGGTCTGCCGATGCCCTTCTCTTCCAGTGCTTTCACCAGAGTGGCTTCTGTGTAACGGGGCGGTGGCTCGGTGAAGTGCTGTTCAGGCAGCAGCTCAAGCAACGTAAGCACCTGTCCCTCCAGCATCGGCGGCAGCGGGGGACGCTCCTCGTCGCTCAGTTCGCCGTTGTCTTTGCCCTCCACATAGACGCGCATGAAGCCGTCAAACTTGACGCTGGAGCCGGTAGCGCGGAAGGTGTATCGCCCAGCCTGAATGTCAACGGTCACCACGTCCAGCACCGCCGGTGCCATCTGGCTGGCGACAAACCGTTGCCAGATAAGGCGGTACAGCTCATAGTGGTCTTTGGACAGGTAGCTTTTCACCGACTCGGGGGTGCGCGTTACCGATGTGGGGCGGATGGCTTCGTGCGCCTCCTGCGCTCCCCGCCGTGAGCGATACTGTGGCGGCTTTTCGGGCAGGTAGCGGTCACCGAACTCCTTGCCGATGTAATCCCGCGCCTGCTGTTGCGCTTCGGCGGCGACGCGGGTAGAGTCGGTGCGCATGTAGGTAATCAAGCCGACGGAGCCCTGCGCCCCCAGCTCCACGCCTTCATACAGCTGCTGGGCAATCTGCATGGTGCGCTTCGCGCTGAAGCCCAGTTTGCGCGCCGCCTCTTGTTGCAGGGTGCTGGTGATGAACGGTGGGGATGGGTTACGTTTGCGCTCGGTGCGCTTTATCTTCTGCACCACATATTGCGCGCCCTCCAGCTCCTGCACTACCGCGTTGGCTTCCTGCTCGTTGTGCAGTTCCAGCTTCTCGCCATCGCGCAGGCGCAGGGTGGCGTCGAAGGCGTTCGCTTCGGTGTCGGGGGTCAGGCGGGCAGTGATTGTCCAGTACTCTTCGGGCACGAAGGCTTCGATTTCGCGCTCGCGCTCCACCACCAGCCGCACCGCGACCGACTGCACCCGCCCCGCGCTCAGCGTGTTGCGACTGGCTTTCTTCCAGAGCAGGGGGCTGAGCCTGTAGCCCACGATGCGGTCTAAAATGCGCCGCGCCTGCTGCGCGTTCACACGGTTCATGTCGATGCCGCGCGGGTGCTGTAGCGCCTGCTGAACCGCCTGCCGGGTAATCTCATTGAACTCGATGCGTTGGGCGTTTTGCAGGCGAAGCGCTTCCTTCAGGTGCCAGGCAATGGCTTCGCCCTCGCGGTCGGGGTCGGAAGCCAGATACACTTCGGGCGCGTGCGCCGCCGCTTCCGCCAGCTTCTTCAGCACATCTTGTCGTTCGGGCAACGTCTCATAGGTGGGGGTGAAGCCGTTGCTCAGGTCCACGCCGAACTCCTTCTCCGGCAGGTTGCGCACGTGCCCCATCGAGGCTTCCACCCGATAGTCGTCGCCCAGGAAGTTTTTCAGCGTTTTGGTCTTCGCAGGCGACTCCACGATGATTAGCGGTTTGGCGGACTCTGTCTTTTTGCTACTCATAGCCCAGCTCCTGCAATGCTCTGGGATTGCGTCGCCAATCGGGCATCACCTTCACCACCAGTTCCAGATACACCTTGCTTCCCAAAAACAGCTCCAGCTGTTTACGCGCCTCCTGCCCAATCTGCTTCAGCATCCTGCCTCCCTTGCCGATGACGATGGATTTATGGTTCTCTCGCTCCACAATCAGCTCCGCACGGATATACTGTACCCCGTTTTCGCGCTGTTCCCAGTCGGTCACGCGCACGGCGATGGTATACGGTATCTCCTCCCGCAACAGGCTCATCGCCTGCTCGCGCACCATCTCGGCTGCCCAATCCTGCCGCGACTGGTCGGAACGGATGTCCACCGGATAATAGAAAGGCGATTCGGGCATCGCCAACAATATCTCGTCGCGCAGGCGGTAGACCGCTTTGGGGTCTTTTAGCGCAGAAAGGACGATGTGCCGCTGTGCGTTCGGCAGCAGCGCGCCATACGCCTGCATCGCCTGCTCGGGATACTTAGCGGCGTCCACTTTATTGCCCACCATCCACACCGGCGCCCGCACGTTCTGTAATCGGCTCGCCAGGTCTTCATCTTCAGGGGTAGGGGGATGGCGCAGGTCCACTACCCACAGCACGAGGTCGATATCTTCCAGCGCGCCGTCTATCTGCTCGATCATATACTCCCCCAGCCGATCCTTCGGTTGATGCCAGCCGGGTGTGTCCACAAACACCGCCTGGCGGTTGCCTTCGGTGTAGATGCCACGCACACCCCGCCGTGTGGTCTGCGGGCGCGAAGTGATGGCAGACACCTTCACCCCCAGCATAACGTTTAGCAGGGTGGACTTGCCCACGTTCGGCTTGCCCACAATCGCCACAAAACCGCAGTGGGTCGCGATGGCTTCTTCTGTGCGCATGTCCTTACTGCCTCTGGTGGTTTCTCCCAGCACGCAGGTACATGTACCAGCAAGGGGCGGATAGTGTCAAGAGAGTTTGGGGTGTTACTCCTCATGGGGACTAACGCTTCCAGTGCCTGAATCAGCAAGGAGATATTGCCCGAATATGCCTCATCGCGCCTCATACAGTGTCTCCGCCGTACGAACAATCTCCCTGCGTCGGATGTGGTTCTTGCTTTGCTACAAGGCTTCCATTTCGACCATATCCACAGGTCTGCCGAAAAGATGCTGCAGTTCCTCCTCCATCTGCACGAAGTCCAGTAGCTTGCACATGCTGAGTGTTCAGGGATTTTCCTTGACAGGGAACATTCTGGGTGTTACAATGGGATGCAGTTATTTGGGTTCGATATAACGTAGCCTCGGTGCAGAGCAAACGTCACGTCAGGCAACCGTTAAAGATGGAGAAATCCGAGCAGATGTCCACGTCAATCAAAATGCACCAATGGTTGTTTGCGGCAATACTTGTCGGTGGATTGTTGAGACTCATCTCTGTCATCGCATCAGACCCCTTTCCGGGTGACGGTGTCTCGCGGCTAATCTTGGCTTATCAGTGGGCGCAGCATCCGGACTGGCAAGGATTGACTGCGGTCTGGATGCCTCTACACTGGTATTTTCTCGGCTTGTTGATACGGTTGTAGGAGAACCCGCTGTTCTGGGCACTGGCTGTTGGCTGGTTGTGTGGAGTGGGAACCATTGTATACTTTTATTATGGTGTGCTGAAGTTATCGGGCGATGTGGTGGTGGCAGGCTATAGCGCCCTACTCGTCGCGATTTACTGGGCTCACGCCTGGCTTTCCTCGACCAATCTGGTCGAGACGGTCTATCTTTTCTTTTTGGCTTGGGCGGTGTATGAGCTCATCAAGGCGGTGCGAACAGAAGCGTCACGGTCGGTTTGGTATGCGGGGATTGTAGTGGGTATCATTCTCTTCCTGCGTCACGAAGCGAAACTCATCTTTCCCGTGCTGCTGATGTGGGTATACGTGAACGGTGGAGGACAGACCGCGCTGCGGTTTGCGTTCATCCCCGTACTTGCTATCGCATGGCAGTTGGTCGAGCCCGCCTTACAGCAAAGCAGTTTCCTCACCGTCGTGAGGGAATTCAACGCCCTGACCCAGCGCGATTACTTCTTGCGTGGCAATTCAGCCCTAGAAGTCTCTAGACGATGGGTGTTGATGAGTTTTAGCTCCCCCTCAGTAATCGCGCTCGGCTTAGGGTTGTATGGTATCTGGCTGGTTCGGCAGCGGTGGAAGCAAGAGATTTTTCTCTGGCTTTTCGTTGTTCAAACGGCTTTCTATCTGTATCTATCGCTATCTGCCCTGTGGCAACCGCAGATTCGTTACCTGACCCTCTGCTTCATCAACGTCTTGCCCTACTCCGCCCTGGCGATGAGTGGGTTACAGCAACGGTTGCGAGGTGCAGTGGCGGTCGTACTCATCTTGATGGTTCTGGTGCAGTCCGTGTCATGGTGGGTGGGGCGTAACGAGAGACGGCCGCTAGGTTGGTTACCCGTGTATCGCCTACCTGCCAGTCAGCGCACGTTGGAGGAGTGGATACAGCACACAAATGTCAAACACACGATATATCCATTGCCCGGTTACCCGCGCGCATGGGATGTATCGACAGCTATCTTGCGCACGCGGCGGTACGACTTGATTGACCACCACAAAAGTCCTGACCCAATCCTCGCTTCCCTCCTTCGCGGGCAGAAGGTGGCTTGGGAGACGCCTTCCACACTGCTGCTGAATCCCAATGTTCCCTACGCCCAGTTGGTCTACCAGTCGCTGCCCGCCAACGCACGGATTGAACACCGGTCGCGAGACCTGGTCGTGGTACGACTGCCGTAATACCCACTCTATATACTCGAAAACGGGTCGTCAGGGTCGTAGTTGTCGCCCGCTGCAGGATTGAAAGCAGGACCTGTCAGACCAGCAGACGATGGCATCACGGAAACGGCAACCTGCTTCGGCAGATGCGCCTTGAACCGCTCCAGCACGCGGGACGGCTCCGGACGCTCCAGCAGCACGCGGTGCATCGCTTCGGATACGCGGTTCTCGTCCATGCCGTTGCTCTGCGCGGTGTGGTCGTCGATGACCGCTTTGACCGCAGTATACTCCAGTTGCGGAGCAATCTGCCTTAAGGTCTCCCACACGGCAACGTCAAACGGCTTCTCCTGTGGCGGGTAGCGGCGGATGCCATCCGAACCGCGCAGGTAGCAGGGACGTGGGAAGCGCACAAACACCGGCTGGGTGAAGTGCGGATGGCGCACCAGCACCTCGCCCGGCTCGCACGCGGTAAGCTTCTCCTTCACTGCCTGCCCGAACACGCTGTATCCCGGCTGCGCCAGTTCCTCCATCTCGATGCGCCCGTACAGGCTGGTGGCGCAGTTGCCCGCCACGCGCCGCTCCACCTGTGAACGAAACTGCTGCGCCCCAAACAGCACCAGCCCCAGATACCGTCCGCGCTCGGTGATGTCCAGCAGGGTGCGCAACATGTAGGTCTCCCTGCCGAAGGAGGGCGCGTATTTGTTCAGCTCGTCCACCACCACAATCAGGTGGTCTACGCCCAGTTGGTGGCTCTCCATGCGCTTGCGCAGCTCGGCAATCACGCGCGTGATGATGAGGTCCTGCTCCTCCTGCTCCAGCTGCGAAACGTCGATGACATAAACGGTTCTGTCCTCAAAGCGGTCGGGCAGGTCGGAGACGTAACCGCTCTCGCCCACCAGTCCGCGGTAGCGGGTGGTCAGGTTGCTCAGGCGGTTATACACCTTGCGGATGGTGGGGTAGGCGTGCGATCGCCACGCTTCGCGCCCACGCTTCTCCGCTACCCGCAGCACCGTGTCCAGCCAGCGCGTTAACTCGGAGAAGTTGCTGACAGTCATGACCGGGGGCGCGCCAGCATCCTGTTCCTCTTTGTCGAACTCGAACTTGCCAGGATCTACCACGCGCTGTTTGATGAACTGCAGGAAGGCGTCGGCTTTCACGTCGATGTCGTCGCGGTTCAGCATCACTTCGGTGTAGTCCAGCACCTCTTTTAGCCCCCAGTGCAGGGGGTGGACGTTATGGCGCAGGTCAGGGTGGGTGCGCATTGTGTTCAGGTTGACCCTGTCCTGCTTGAAGGGGGCGTAGTATTGCACCTTTTCAAATGGTTTCGGCTCCACGCCCAGCGCGTCGTACATGCGCTCATCCTCGTCGGTCAGGAAATCAGCCTCTGGCGGCAGGTCGATAAACATCAGGTCGCCGCCCTTCACGTTAAACAACAACGCCGCCACTGTCCTGTCTTCAGACAGCTTCTGGAAGGTGGCTTGAATCAGGAACATAATCGCGCTGGTTTTGGCGGCGAGTCCGGAGGTACCCGTCACGTTGAGATGCCCCGCTTCGGGACCCAGCAGGAAGCGACTGTCCAGCAGAATGGGCGAAAGCCGCTCGCCGTTGCGGTAGACGCCAATCGGGATGCCGCGTGCGTCGAACGAGTCCATGCGCAACGCCATGCGCACTTCCTGTTCATCCGCCAGATATACGGGCGCAATCGGCGCGGGCTGCACTGGTTCGTCCGGCTGCTGGCGCAGCACGGAAGCGACATACAGACGCATCTCCGGGCGCACCGTGGGAGTTTCGGACCCGGCATCCCCGTCGGAACCGATGTAGTCGTAGATGGGGGTCTCGAGGTCGTTATAGCCGAAGCCCTCGGTGACCACCCCCCACACGGTACGCGCCTCGCTGCGCACCACCACAATCGTACCGATGCCGACCGGCGCATCGGGATTGCACCAGAAATTGAAGGTGAAGGCGGTGTTCGGCTTGCGTTCCGTGCCGACCACCCGTCCAATCGGTTTGTCGTTTGCTAACGTTCCCATCGGGACACCTCTTGTATACAAGCACCTCCCTCTTATGGTAACATAAACACGTAGACGACTGTCAAGGCAGGTGAGGCGTATGGTCATCCTGTCTCCGGAACTGGAGAGAGAACTGCGCAAGGAGGAAGCGCTCTACCCGTCGAGCGATGGAAAGCCGATGGCGGACAACACCAAACAGCTGCGCTGGATTGTAACCATCTACACGGGACTGGCGGGCATGTTTCGGGACGACCCGAACGTATTTGTGGCGGCAGACCTGTTGTGGTATCCCGCGTATGGGCATCCGAAGATTCGCTGCGCTCCCGATGTGATGGTCGTCTTTGGTAGACCAAAGGGAGACCGAACCGCCTACCGGCAGTGGCGTGAAGAGAACATGCCACCGCAGGTGGTGTTTGAGATTGTCTCTCCCAACGACCGCTTCCACGAGCTGATGGACAAGCTCGCCTTTTATGACCGCTATGGCGTGGAAGAGTACTATCTTTATGACCCCGACCGAGGGAGTCTGGACGGCTGGATTCGGCGCGAGGGGCGTTTACAACCCATCGAGGAGCTGGAAGGCTGGGTAAGCCCCCGTCTGGGCATTCGGTTCGGTCTGGATGAGGGGCAGCTGGTGCTGGTGCGCCCAGATGGCGAGCGTTTCCTGTCGCCGGAGGAGATCGAGCGACAGCGGGAAGAGGCGCGTCGGCTAGCCGAGCAAGAGCGCCAGCGGGCGGAACGACTCGCTGCGCGGTTGCGTGAACTCGGCGTGGAAGACGTGGACGAGCTGTAATCTACACCAGCTGCGCCAGCGCTTCCAGCTGCGCCGCGCTCGGGGCGTGTGCGCGCAGATACTGTTCGCAGTCCCGCATGGGGTAGAGCAGGCGGTCGTAGCGCGTGTCGGGCACGGCTAGGGGCACACGGTCTTCCAGAATCCACGCAGAGAGGGTGTCTACCTGCTTCAAGAGGCTTTCGTTGGCGGGCATCTCGACGCGTAACAACCCGTACAGCAGACTGCCCTTCGTTGGGTCGTGCAGGCGCAGAAACCACGAGTAAACCGTCGCCTGTCCGGGGCGCGTTACTGTAAACACGCTGCTGCGTTCCGCCTTGCGCAAACCGTACACGACCTGCATCTGTTCTGGGGTCAACGCGCGTTCCACGCCCACACTCGTCTTTGCCAGTCCGATGACCTTCGCACTGGGGACTATCCGAACGAGTTCCGCGATGGCGCCGTCCACCACCAGCCAGTCTTCCGAACTCTGTTCGCTCAGCCAGTAAATCCACTGCTCAGCCAGCTCGCGTTCCAGTATCTCGCGGTCGTTGGAGATGCGGTTGGCGGCAAGCTGAATCAGCGTAGGGTGCGGAGGCAGCGGCTCGCCAACCTCCAAGTCGCGCAGAGGGATTCCCTGCTGGCGCAATCCCTGAGCATCCACGTAACGCAGAGGGGCATACAGGGCGTCGCGTTGCATCCAGGAGGCGGTTTGCGGCAGGCAGCACATCCTTCTATCTACGCGCGAGCGCACCACCGCCGACAGGTAGGCGTAGAATACGGGCACCACGCCATCGTAGTACAGGATGCGCTGTCGCTGGATGCCGTCCAGAAAGTGTTTGAGGGCATTCGGCTGGGAGACAGGGCGCACGGGTATCGCCCGCATCTCGGCGTGCTCAACCACCCTGAGGCTTGCCACAGAGTAGTCATCGGAGGGCTGCTGTATCTGCGCAAGCATATCCAGCTGCTCCGCCTGCGTCGGTGCTGCTCGCAGGCGAGACTGGTTTTGCCGTAAATAATGGCGCAAGCGTTCCAGGGTGGTTGTTGGCGATACCATCGCACTTTCACCTCGTCGCGAAGCGTGTCTTGGCTAAGCCCTGTCGATTGCATAGACGCAGCAAGTGCCAGAATGTTTCGTTTTTCTTGCCATTAAATCCCACTTTGGAACGATATACTGTGCGCAAAGTCTCTGTCTTCAGGGCAGGAACGTCTGCCAGTACCGTGTAATGAGTATACACCAGAACAAGGAGGAATCGCTATGGCACAGGTTGGTTATGACGATACCCCGTTCCTGCCGGGTAGCCGGTGGCGCGTGCACGATGGCAACCGCCCGCAGCCGCGTGTGGTCACACCCGGCACCTGCAGCACGCAGGAGAAACCCGGCGAACCACCTTCGGACGCCGTGATACTGTTTGACGGTACCAGTCTTGTTGGTTGGGAGTCGGTGAATGGCGGCGAGGCGCAATGGAAGGTGGAAAACGGCTACATGGAGGTAGTGCCGGGCACGGGCGATATCCGGACGAAGGAACACTTCGGCGATTGCCAGCTGCATCTCGAGTGGGCTGCACCTGCGGTTGTGAAGGGAGAGGGGCAGGGGCGTGGCAACAGCGGCGTGTTCCTGATGGGACTCTACGAGATTCAGGTGCTGGACTGCTACAACAACATCACCTATCCCGACGGTACCACCGCTGCCATCTACGGGCAGTATCCGCCGCTGGTGAACGCCTGCCGCAAGCCGGGCGAGTGGCAGACCTATGACATCATCTGGATTGCCCCACGATTCGACGGGGAGAAGCTGGTTCGTCCGGCGATAGTCACCGTGCTGCACAACGGAGTGGTGGTGCATCATGCCACCGAACTGATGGGGGCGACACGGCATCGCGTCCTGCCCTCCTACACACCGCACCCGCCGGTGGGTCCGCTTCGTCTGCAGGACCATGGCGACCTGGTTCGCTACCGCAACATCTGGTATCGCCCCCTGAAGGGCTACGACGAAGGCTGAGAAACCCGACGCCGACGGGCTTTTGAGGGCACGGCAGCAGATGCCTCTGCTGCCGCTTCTATGGAAGTTGCATCCTCAGTTGGCGAGGAAGCGGGACGCGCACGGTCGGCTGCCCACAGCCTCAGTTCACCAATGCGCTCGCGCATGGTGCGCGACAACGGCACGGTGCGCCGGATCTCTTGCAGGATGGTCTCGTCGTTCAGCTCCTTGCCCCGATGGAAAGCGTCGTACAGTGCGGAGATAATCGCCTGCTCGATCTCCGCCCCGCTGAAGCCCTCAGCAGCACGGGCGAGGGCGGTCACATTGAACTTCTTCGGGTCGCGTCCACGCTTGCGCAGGTGGATGGTGAAAATCTCCTCGCGCTCTTTCTGGCTGGGCAGGTCGATGAAGAAAATCTCGTCGAAGCGTCCCTTACGCAGCAGCTCTGGGGGCAACGCGCTCACATCGTTGGCGGTAGCCACCACGAATACCGGCGATTGCTTCTCCTGCAGCCAGGTGAGGAACGAGGCAAACACGCGGGCGGTGGTGCCGCCATCCGAAAAGCCGGATGATTGCGAACCGGCGAAGCCTTTTTCCAGTTCGTCGATCCACAGCACGGCAGGCGCGACCGATTCGGCGGTTCTGATGGCGCGGCGCATGTTCTCCTCCGACGCACCCACCAGACCGGCAAAGATGCGCCCCACGTCCATCCGCAGCACCGGCAGCTTCCAGAGCGAGCCGATAGCCCGCGCTGCCAGACTCTTGCCGCATCCCTGCACGCCAATCAGCAAAACCCCCTTCGGAGCGGGCAGCCCGAATCGTTGTGCCTCGTCAGTGAAGGCGCGGGTGCGCTTTCGGATCCAGTCCTTCAGCAGGTTCAGTCCACCCACGTTCTCGAAGGCTTCCGTGGCGCGATAGTACTCCAGAATGCCCGACTTGCGGATAATCTGTTCCTTCTCCCACAACACCACCTCCACGTCCAGCCGTCGCTTTTGCACCAGCGAGCGGGCGAACACGTTCTCTGCCTCCATCAGGGTCAGCCCTGTCGCTGCCTTCAGCAACATCTCGCGCTGTTCCGGCGTGAGCGAAACGTCCACATTCGGATTGTCCTTCACCGATTCAATCACGCGGTCGAGCATCTCGCCAATCTCTTCGGCAGTGGGCAGGGGCACATCGATCACCGTTATCTCTTTCTCCAGTTCCGGCGGCAGCACCAGCACGGGGGCGAGAATGAAGATAGAGGTATAGGTTCGGCGCAGCGCAAGGCTCAGGTCACGCAGCCGGCGTTTCACCATGCTGTCGTTCAGCGCGGTATGAAAATCCTTGAGCAGCACCACCGAGTGTTGAGGCAACCGCTCGATACTGAGCAGCACCTCTATCGGACGCAGGGTTGTGGTGTCGGTTTGCCCCGGATGTTCTACCAGTCCTCTGGTGAGGCTCCAGGTGTACAACCGCTTATTCAGCCGTGCGGTGACACTGCGCAGCTCCTCTTCGACCCGCTGTTCTTCAGAGGAGATGAGATACACCATCGGATAGCGTGCCCGGATTAATGTCTCCAGTTCTTGAAGGAAAGAGTTGTTCATGCCTGCCCTCCTGTTGGCGCGGCGGCCCGCAGGCTCGCTTCCGCAGGGGCTGTGTGCCGCGCCAGCGTGAAGAAAACAGCCGCTCCAATGAGCGATAGCGCAAGCAGTGTGCCGTATAAGGCGGGCAATCCCCAGCCATCGGCAATCAAACCCGCCACAACCGGCATGGTTGCTGAAGCGAGTGATGCTGCCGCCATCAGCAAGCCCTGCCCGCTTGCCCGCAGGCGAGGTTCCACCCGGTCTGCGATGAACGCCATCGACACCGCTGTAATGATGCTGAAGGTCAGCCCGTGCATGGTCTGGGTGAGCAGTACGGGCACCGGCGTGCGAAAGAGCGTCAGCAGCAACAGGCGTATCGGCAGGGCGATGAAAGCGATTGCCAGCACGCGCGTGCGCCCGATGCGGTCGGATAGTTTTCCCATCGCAATCATGAAGGGCATCTCGAACAGCGCGCTGGTCATGTAGGCGAGGCTGATAAAAGACTTTGACGCCTGCATCCACTGCAGGTAGAGGCTGAGGTTGGCGGTGGCGGTCATCAGCGCACCCACGAAGCAGAAGTGCGCCACGATATAAAGCGCGATGTCCCGCCGGCGTAACAGGTAGACCACCTCGTTCACCGTGAGGTGAGCGGACTCTTCCACCGCCTCGGGGTTTTCCGGAGCCAGCAGCACTACCAGCGCGGAGAGCGCCAGCAACAGCGCCACGCTGCTGAACATCCGGGAGGGCTCCAGCAAGGGAGAGTTTTGCCAGAGCACCAGTGTCAGCAGCACCAGCAGATAACCAATCGTGCCAAAAACGCGCAGTTGCCCGAACGACCCGGCAGTGCCCTGATGGCGGAAAAGGTCTACCACCAGCGCCATCATCACCGACTGGCTGGACATGATACACCCGCCAATGACCGCTGCCAGCAACAGTGCAACGCCGAAGGAGTACACGTAAGGAAACAACAGATACCCTGCTGCTCCAACCAGCATCGTGCCCACGATGTAACGGCGACGACGGCGTGCCTGGTCCGACCGCCACCCAAGCAAAATGCTTGCTATCGCCCCTGTCAGCGAAAACACCGACAGCACCGCTCCCACCTGTCCATACGAGAAGCCGCGCTCGCGCAAAAACACCGGAAAGAAGGGATGGGTGAACGCCACCGCCGCGAACAACAGAAAGTAATACCCTGCGATGCTAACCTTCGCCCGTAACAATACGACCTCCTCACGCAACTGTGATGCACCAAAAGAATACCACTTTTGCGATTTCTTGGCAAACGGTTGCCCTAGTGAGGACCTTCACAGATTACTATAATAGGATAGTGAGTATACTCACGGTTTCCTTGTGAACCAGGATAAAGGAGGTTCGTAACCATGAGATTCTCGCTACGGCAGCTTAAGATTTCCCTCGCGTGGTGGGGTGTGTGCCTCGCGGCATTCGTCGTACTGTCCCTGGTGGGCTGCGGCGGCGGGTGACGCTGTGGCTGGCGCGTCGCGGCGACGCGGGCGCGTGGCTTCTGCTTGCCGCACAGGATGCGGGATGGGAGTATACGCTGGGCTATGCCTCCGAAAGATACTGGTTCCTGTTCACGCTGCCGCGTCGAGAGTGGCAAATGGCTTACCGCAGCGGGCAGTGGGAGCTGGCGATCGGGCTTTCGGAGATAGACCCTGCACGTGCCAGGCATGGCTCCGTGCAGATGCGGTGGGCGATGCCCGTGGGGCGGTGAGGAGTTTACGTCTCGGCAGGAGCCTCGCTTTTCCAACAGGCATCTGATGGGATTTGCCGGACACTTCGCACTGTCAACCTTCACCGATAGCGATTCGAAAGCCAGAGGGCGACTCGCCGACACATTCGCACAAGTGGACAAGAGCTGCTAACGTCTCTGCGGAACTTACGTGCATCTCTACATTCAAGCGCCTGCCTGCGACACTCATCTCATATGGTGCAAGCATCGGCGTGCGCTCATGTTCCGGTTTTTCGTGATAGAGATACCGCCTTGCGCCCTTTATGCGCGGCTGTGGTGGTGGCGGCAGCCGGTCGCCGAACCACTGCAATACTGCTATCGTCAACGCCTTCCACGTGGAAACCCGTTCCTCGCGACCATCAGGGAATTGAACGCGGGTGGGCTTTTTGCCCATCGCCAGCTCCCTCGCGTTTCGCGCTAGTTCTTCCAACGACAACAGTCCCGACTTAACAATCGGCTTAACGACTGGCTGAGTAATCAGGTCCCGGAAGAAGTCCGCTACTTCCTCGGTGGAGTAATCCACTTTTGTGCATTGCCGTAACTGTTGGGCTATCGCGTCGACCAAAGGGCTGTTTTCGTCACACAGCTGCGCTTTCATCTCCCGCTCCATGCGCAGCCGACGGGCGACGCGCTCGGTCTCGCCGGACTGCATCGTCTCTTTGTGCAGGGCGCACAGCAGATTCGCCAGTGCCTCTGGATTGTCCAGCCCCGCCTGCGCCATCAGCCGTTCCTGCACCGTGCCGAAGATGCTGGCGTCGTACAGCCGCCATTCCTTGCCGTTGGTCAGCACTGCCCAGCGGATGTGGTTGGTGTTGGCGTAGGAGGTGAGCTGGTTGGCATCGGCGTCCGACAGGGCGTGGTTCCAAGCTTTCGCCTCCATCAGCCACTGGTGAGGGCTGTTATGCAGTACGCGGTAATCGGGTTTGTTGCCGGTGGCGTCGGTGCCTTCGGCAATCCAGTCGAAACGGCTGTATCCCGCCGCTTCCAGCAGCGGCTCGATGACCCAGATGCAGGTGGTGCGCTCGTTTGGCGGCGTTCTTTCCTCCAGCGTTCTTTTCAATTGGGCAATGCTTGCCAGTATCTGTTGCCTGCATTTGTCGTCGGGCATTAGTCGTTCACCTCCAAAACCTTTTTCGTGATACGGTTTGGGCAATCCTCTACAGGGAATGTAGCACCGCTTACCCTGCACCTACAGGTAATCTGCGCCGTATTGTGCTAAAATCACAGAGGACGACGAATGCGGGAGGTTACAGGTCGAACAGTCATGATTACCATAGTCGGTCTGGGGGCAGGTGACCCCGCTGCTTTGTCTGCGCGGGCATGGGAAGCATTGCGTTCGGGGCAGCCGGTGTGGCTGCGCACAGCGATACACCCGACGGTGGATGCCCTGCGCGAGGCGGGCATTCCCTTTCACTCCTTTGACGCGCTGTATGAGCGGGCAGAGAGTTTCGACGCCCTCTATGTGCAGATAGTGGAAGAGCTGTTGACGCAGGCGCAGAAGGGAGACATCGTGTATGCGGTGCCGGGGCATCCGCTGGTGGCAGAGGAGAGCGTGCGCCTGTTGCTGGAGCGCGCCCGCGCGCAGGGCGTTGCCGTGCAGGTGGTCGGCAGCAGCAGCTTTTTGGAGCCGACGCTGGAAGCGCTGGGATTGTGCGTTACCGACGGCGTGCAGCTCATCGACGCGCTGAGTGCGACACGCGTCGTGCCCGACCAGTGGATGCACGTGCTGTATTATCAGGTGTACGACCGCTTCGTGGCATCTGATTTGAAGCTGCTGCTGATGCGCTACTATCCCGAAGACCACCCGGTCGACGTCGTACGCGCAGCAGGTGTGAAAGGACAGCAGCGGGTGGAGACCATACCTGTTTATCAGCTGGACCGCGTGCCGGTAGACCATTTGACCAGCGTGCATGTGCCGCCCCTTGCCCCCGACAGCCGACGCGATTTCGCCGGGCTGGTGCATGTGGTGGCGAGACTGCGCGGACCCGGGGGATGTCCGTGGGACAGAGAGCAGACCCACGAGACTCTGCGCCCGTATCTGCTGGAAGAGGCGTATGAGGTGCTGGACGCTATCAACACGGGCGACGATGCCAAACTGTGCGAGGAGCTGGGGGACGTGTTGCTGCAGGTGGTGCTGCACGCGCAGCTGGCGCACGAGGGGAGCCGCTTCGATATTCAGGATGTGGTGGCGCAGCAGTGCGAGAAGCTGGTGCGCCGGCATCCGCACGTGTTTGGCGATTTGCAGGTGGCGGACAGCGACGAGGTGTTGCGCAACTGGGAGCGCATCAAGGCAGAGGAGAACAGCCACGCCCCGAGGCAGTCGGTGATGGATGGAGTGGTGCCATCACTGCCCGCGCTGGTGTTCGCGATGGAGGTCTCGAAGCGGGCGGTAAAGGTGGGCTTCGAGTGGCCCGACCTGAACGGCGTGCTGGACAAGTTTCGGGAGGAGCAGGCGGAGCTGGCGGAAGCCATTGCGCAGGGCGACAGGGCGCGCGTCGAGGCGGAAATCGGCGATTTACTGTTCACGCTGGTCAACATCGCCCGACACCTGAAAGTAGACGCGGAGCAGGCGTTACACGCGATGGTGCGGCGTTTCATCGTGCGCTTCCAGCAAATGGAAGCGATGGCGCGCGAGCAAGGCAAGCCCCTGGAGCAACTGAGCCTCGAGGAATGGGATGCCCTGTGGGAAGCCGCCAAACGCAACTCGCAAGAAGGGAAGTAACCTGTGGCGCTGTCGCTGCGTCCAAAGGGTACTCTGTGGCGCACAGGAGGTCAGCGATGAGGCGTCTGGTGTGGCTGAGTCTGATGATTCTGGCGGTCGCGTTGCCTGCGGGAGCGCAGAAGCCTGTTCGTCTGCAGCAGGCGGTGCAGTGGCAGGTCGTGCCCGAGCAACGTGTGGTAGAGGTGGGCAAGCCGGTAGTGTTCATTCTGGAGGTGCGCAACGTGAGCGGCGCGCCTTTAGAATTGCGCTTCGCGTCCGGCCAGCAGTTTGACGTGCTGGTCTACAAACAGGGCGAATGGAGCGAGCGTTGGCAGTGGAGCCGGGGTAAGGCGTTCACGATGGCGTTTTCTTCCCTGCGTCTGAACTTCGGTGAGGTCAGGCGGTTCCGCGTGGAGTGGAACCAGAAAGACAACGACGGCAGGCAGGTACCGCCGGGAAACTACCGCGTGGAGGCGATCCTGCTGCTGGCAGCTCCACAGGGACGTCGCGAGGAGATAAAGGCTTCTGCGTCCTTCACCATCCGCACGCCGCGGCGTTATGGTATCCTGTATATCCAAGACATCATGGAAAACCTGTATCGCTGGATAGGCAAGCGGGTGGTTTTGGAGGGATACAACGTTGGTCTACATCCCGCTCCGAACTGTCCCCTCTGTGCGGGAGGTGCTCCCGTGACGCCTCGTGATTGGGTTCTGCAAGATGACACGGGGTGCATCTATGTCACTGGAGTGGAGGCGGGCACGTGTATACCGCAGCCCAGAATCGTTGTGGAAGGCACGCTGCGCCGTGGACGAGAAGGGCAGATATATTTAGAGGCGAGGCGGGTATCGCCCGTTTCGTCCGACTAGCACGCCATCCAGTGCTTCGCCCTCCCCGCGACCACCCGTAAGAAAGACGCACAAGAACCTTCGGCTCAACCTGAGTTTGGCCGTTCACGCGGCGGTCGCGGCGGAGGGAAGCACTCCGAAAGAAGCGCGACTTCTATTTCCTGCTTCGATGTCGCCGGAGTGCGTACAGGGCGACCGGCGCGGCTCCGGATGCGAACAATACCAGAGTACTTGCGTCCGGAGCGGCTGGCGCACTCTGATTCACCACATTCCCTGGCTGGCGGTTCGGGGTCTTATCTCGCCTGCCGAGCGATTGTGCGTCTGCCGCTCGCCATGCCATCAGTACTCCAGCTGCCGCCGCGAGCAAAAGCCACTTTTTCATTGAACCATCTCTCCTCTCTCCATACCCCTTCCTACTACCTTCCGTTATTTTACTACGCAAGTTCCGTGCCATTTAAGGGGTGTTGCACGGTTTTGCAAGAAAAAACATAAGTTTTTTTGCCACTTTTGCTATAAACACCACGAAACGCGCTGATTCACCACCTCCGGTGGTATATCACCCACTCCAGCAACATCACCACGAGCAACATGCCTGCCAGCCAGTGCCACCACTCTCGCCGTGCCAGAACCTTCCTCACGCCGGCGGATGTGCCGGTTAACGCAGGAGTAGCATACTGATTCACTGTCAGGTCGGTCTCCTCGCGCTGTGCGAGATTCACGGCGAAGAGATAACCCGTCTCCGGGCACCGGTAGAACCCTGTTTGTACGGTGTCTTCGAAGGGAGCGGTTCCATCCTGCACGCTGAGTTCGGTCGTTTTGCCGCTGGGCAGGCGTACCTCTATCCTGTCGCGCTCGCCGGGCACGGGAATGACCGCCAGACCGCCCGCCGGTATCAATCCACGTTCTGCACCCTCCGACGGCGCAGTGAGCCAGCGCAGGGCGTTCAGCATCATCACCGGAAACGCCACACGCAACGGCAGGTCTGTCGCCGCGACGTCGAAAGTGATGAGCAACCAGCGTCTGTCCGGTTTCGATACAGACACCACTACCGCCCCCTCGCTGACCTCGGCTAAGGTTTCCGTTCCCGCCTGAGGCAGAACCGGGGTGACTTTGCTCAGCCGTACTGAGGCGAGGTCGACGTAGCGCATCACAGGATGGCTGTGATTCCAGTCCACCACCACACTGTTCTCTAACGCCTGAAGAGGGACAACAGGGAACCATCGCGGGATGACCCCGACGATCACAGCATGACCAGAAGGAGGGGAGGCGGGCTCTATATTGTCATAGACCACCACGTCGTACTGGGCGGATGTTTCGGCAGCGGGCGGCGAGGTTGTTTTCTGGACGGTGGTGCGAGCATCTAACTGCAGGGCGGTCTCCAGAAAGAGGTTACCTTTGCTCACCAGCAATACCTTTAGCAGGCGCACCGGGTGCAGTACGGCGTATGCGGTGTTATCACAGGCGAGGGCGTCGCGTGTGTCCAGCCGAACGCGCAACTCCTCGGAGTGGTCGGCTGGTATCAGCTGGCGGAACAACACGGGCACTTCCGATTTGGGTGGCACTACAACCTCCTGAGCATCTGTCAGATTATCGCCGCGCCAGAGCTCCACCGTGTAGCGCTTCTGTCGCTCGCTGTTGTGGCGTACCACCACAAAGAGGTCAAACCGCGCGGGAGCGTCGCGGTCTTCACGCAGGTCTACCGCCACGATACCTGCGTTCTCAGCACGGGTACCCACCGTATGGTACTGCAGTCGCGCTCTTCCTGTGTCGATGTCCCGCGGTTCGGGGAAGCCTCCGTCGGTGAACACTTCAATCGTTGGGGCAGCGAAGGGCGCGAGGATTGCCGAGGCGAGCGCCACAGCCTCTGCCATGTTCGCGCTGGTTTCAGCGGGCAGGGCGTTTTTCACGGCACGCAGCAACTCAGGGCGGTTATACGTCAGTCCGCAAAGCACACGAGGGCGTGCTCCCGCCAGCACGATGGCTGCCTGATCTCCCTGCGGCATTTTCTGGATATACTCTCGCGCGAGAGCCTTTGCCCGCTCGAAACGATTGGGCGCAACGTCGGTTGCCATCATGCTTGCGCTGCCGTCCAGTACCAGCACATGCGCCTCGCCAGAGTAGACCCATGCGCGGGTGTAAGGCTGTGCCACCCCCAGTACCAGTAACAGCGCAGCCAGCAGCTGCACCAGTAACAGCCAGTGCTTGCGCAGCCGTTGCCACGGCGCGTTCGCCTGAAAGTCCTGCAATACCTGCGTCCAGAGCAGAACGGCGGGAACCTCCACGCGACGGCGGCGCAGGCGCAGGATGTAGAGCGCGACAATCGCGCCGCCAATGGGCAAAAACCATAGCAGGTTCCACGCGGCAAGGAATCTCATGCCAGCACCCCCCTTGTTCGCATCTCCCGCAGCACGAACTGCTCCAGCGGTTGCGACGTATCCGCCAGCAGGTAGTTGCCGCCGAAGTGTGCGCACAGGGCGGAGGCCTCATTAAAGAGCTGGTGCAGGGCGCGCTGGTACAGGTTCAGGGCGTGAGCGGAAAGGCTCACCTCGCGCGTCTCGCCCGTTTCGCTGTCTACCAGCAACAGGTCGCCCATGAGGTCAGGGTGCAGCTCCTGAGGAGTGAGAACATGGATGAGGGTAAGTTCATGGCGACGGGAAAGGAGTTGACGCAGGGCGTCCTGCCAGTGTTCATCCATCAGGTCGGTCAGCAGGTATACCGCCCCGCGGTGTTTCCAGCCGTTGACCACCTGCCGCGCTGCTTCAGCGAGTGCAGTGCTTCGCGAATCGGGCGGGTTGCTCAGAAAGCGGAGCAGAGGAATCAGGGACTGCCTGCCGCGTACTGGGCGCATCCAGAACACACTGCCGTCGGCTATCAGCCCCGCGCCCACGCGGTGAAAGCGGCTCAGCGCGATGTAGCCAAGAGCTGCAGCCACCTGCAGGGCAAACAGCAGTTTGGTGGGCTTTCCGAACTGCATGGAGCGACTGCAGTCCACCAGCAGCAAGACGTAGATATCTTCCTCCTCCACGTATTGCTTCAGATAGAGGCGGTCCAACCTGCCGTAGGCTTTCCAGTCCACGTAGCGCAGGTCGTCTCCGGGCGAATACTCGCGGAAATCGGCGAACTCCACACTGTAACCACGTTTGGGCGAACGATGTTCTCCCTTCCACTGACCTGGCAGTGGTCGCCGCACCAGTAGTTGCAAGCGCTGGAGGCGTTGCAGGAACGACGCCTCCAGCAGAGGGTTTTCTGTGACAGGGGTCATTTGCGTTTGGCAAGAGCCTTTTTCACCGTGGCTTCAAACTGAGCGAAGGTGTGCTCGCCTAGCATTCTGGCAAACGGTTGGCCGCTACGGTCATACACTATCGTGTACGGGATTGCCCCGCGCCAATCGCGGTCTATCGCGTTGATGAAACTCTCGGAATCGCCGAGCTTCTTGATAAACACAGGCATTTTGGCTCTCTGCTGTTGCAGGAACTCTACTACCTTGGCCTCGTCCGCCACGTCATCCACCGAGATGACGAGGACATCCACGCCGCGGTTGCGATAGGTGTTATACAGTTTAACCAGCGCAGGGAACTCAGCGCGGCAGGGCGCACACCATGTTGCCCACAGGTTGACGACCACCACCTTGCCTTTGCGTTTTGCCAGCTCCTTTTTGAAGCCATCGCCATCTAACTGTGGAACATTGGCTGCCGCCTGTGCCAGCAGTGCAATGCTCAACAGTACGACGACCGAGCCGAACCGATGTGCGGGCACCCTCTCTTACCTCACTCTCTTAATCGTGCATCCGAAGGCTTTGGTTTCGGCGCGAGGCGGGTTCTTTCCTGCCAGCAGCGCGTCCAGGGTATCTCGCAGGTCATGAGAGGTGATGTTTGCCGGGTTCTGGCTGTCGTCGATCCGCCCGTGATAGCGCAGAACGCCGTTCGCATCCATGACGAAGATTTCAGGGGTGAACTGCGCGTTGAAGCGGTCGGCAATCTTGTTGCCCTCGTCCTTCAGGACGGGGAAGGGGAAGCCATTTTGCTTCGCATGTTCCGCCACCTCTGGGGTCGGCTCAATGACGTTGGAGTTGATTCCGACAAACCGCACGCCCTTCGCCGTGTATTCCTGTGCGATGGTACGCATACGCTCGTTGTAGTCGTTAGAGATGGGGCATCGGGTGGCGATGAACATAACCACCGTTGCCTTCTGCTTGCGGTCGCCGTATACCGATTCCATCTTGCCGTTATCCGCTCGGGGAAGCTGGAAGTCAGGCACCGGTTGTCCCAGCTGCGCCTTCCAGCTGACGGCGGCTTGCGCGGTAGGTTGCTCCTTCAGCATCCCCAACACCTGCTCGCCGTGTGCAGCGACGTTCACATTGGTGATGACGCTGGCGATTTGTCCCTTCGCGTTAATGATGAAAGTAACGCGCTGGGCAATCCCCGCAGGGGCGAGAACGCCGTATTGCCTTGCCACCTTCCCGCCGACGTCCGCCAGCAGCGGGAACTGCAGACCTTCCTTGTCGCAGAACTCCCGCTTGGACTTCACGTCCTGCACGCTGATACCGAAAACCTGCACGCCCATCTCTTTGAACTGAGGCAGCGATGCGTTCAGCGAGCGCATCTCCATCGTGCAGCCGGGCGTCATATCCGCGGGATAAAAGGCGAGCACTACCGTCTTGCCGCGATACGCGGAAAGCCGATGCCGCTTACCGTCCTGATCAGGTAACGTAAAGTCAGGTGCCGGGCGCCCCTGAGGCAATGGGTTTGCAAACAGGTTGCCCGTGAACCACAACGCCCCAGCGAAGAGGCCCATCAGCACGATGACTACTGCCACTGCCTTCTGCCAGCGATGCATAGAAACACTCCTCCTCTCACCCTACATGGTTTGTTTTGTATACGGCTAGCGAGGGTACATGGGTTCCTCCGTCAACCCACACAATGAAAAAGCGGCTGCTCTGCCCGCAGCCGCTTGGCGAGGAGGAGCGAGTTAATCCTCCTGTTCGATGCCAGCTCCTCTGCCTCCTAGTCCGCCCATAGGTCTACCGGAGGGTGCCGCGGAGGGACCGCTCATCATGGGCCCAGATGGGCTGTAGCCTCCAGAGGTGGGAGTTGCTGCACCAGGGGGCATACCCGGAGGCATTCCTGGCGGAGCACCGTATCCTCCGTAGGGACCGGTTGGCGCCCCATAAGGCATGCCCATACCAGGACCAGCTCCATAAGGAGCCCCACCATACGGTGCTGCGCTGCCCATTCCGCCCGTACCAGCAGAGGTACTGGCATAGGAAGGCGATACCGGTTGAGGCATCCGGTTATTGCCGATTACGATGAACACCACCACCAGCACAATGCCCAGCGCGATGGTGCCCAGGGTAATGGGGTCGAGCTCAAACCCCTTTCTGGAACTTCGCATCGGGAGACCTCCCTTTCTGGTCGACGGTCGTACCGTCCTTCTATTAGCATGTTATCGTGGGGGAAGGGTGTTTGTCAAGGGTTGCTCCGTACGGAGCACCCCTTTGTTCGCTTAATCGTCGCCAATCACACCGAAGTTGCGCACGAGGATGCCGAAGTCAAAGAGGGTGACCTCCTCATCTCCGTCCAGATCGGCATTGGCGTTCCAGTTGCTATCGCCCGGCAGACTGCCAAACGCTGCCACCAGCTGCCCGAAGTCGAACAGCTTCACCTCGTTTCCTCCCACCAGTTGGTCTCGGTGGTGCGGTTGTATCCAGCTGTGGCTGTCCAGACGTTGTAGAAGTCCTGATGGTAGCTCAACCCTGTGTCCATCACGCCCACCTTGATAGGGCAGCCGCCCTCGGGGCGTCCGTCATGCTGGTAATGCCACAAGAGGTCGGCATCAATGGATGCCTGCGACTTGGTGTGCATGGCGTATGAGGGACGCACCGGCTCCACAAACAGCACCGCATCCAGGTCCAGCAGGCGGTTGACGGTGCCGGCGTCCGCAACGACGGCAAGCACACCCAGCGACGAATCCCACATGCCCGTCTGCGTCACCATGCTGTAAATGACGTCACGTGCTGCTTCATCGGGGGCGAACAGGTTCACGTAGAGCCAGATGCGTTCGCCGCTCTGGTCGCCCATAAAGTACAGCAGTTCCGGGTCCAGTTTCTGCACCGGATTGGGCTGAACAACCCAGCGCACCTGCGGATGCGCCGCCACGGTGTTCAGCGCATCTACCGGAATGCGCGCCTGGTAGGCGCGATACGGATAGAACCCATACAGCTCCACCCCGCGTTCCTCCAGCCACGCCTGCAGTGCCTCGTCCAGCCTGTCGTTGAGCAGGATAAGCGCATACACGGCAGGTTTCGCGCTGGAGCCAAGCGCGGAGAGTTGCGCGGCGCGTTGCTGCGCGAGTCTCGCCAGCGCGGGCTGCAGCTTCTCGCCCTCGGGGGGCACGTATTCTCCGCTCAAAAACGCCAGTGCGACCTTCTCGCCTTTGGTGCCGAAAGGCAAAGGAAAGCGACCGGCTTCCACCACGCCCTCATTGCCCAGCACCAGCCCCTCCCGCAGGTACGCCGGACCGACGGGACGGTTAGGGTTGGCTTTCTCGGGGCGGGTGTGTGCCACAGAGGTCTCGTACTGAACAGGGGGTTGCATTCCGGGCGCGGCGAGGAGCAGGTCCAGCGGACTGCCCGGAAGGAGATAGGAGAAGGCTCCCGTGTCCAGATTCGGCTTCCTCGCCTGCTGTGCCAGCAACGACGGTGACACGCCGAAGAGCAACAGCACACTCGCCAACCAAACCGCAGGCAGAAGCCAGTTGCGGTTATTCTTCACTGAAATTACCTCCCTGTCTTCGGGGCGTTGCTTGCAACTCACCCCGGCACCAGGGGTCAGTATACGAGTCCGTGCCCCCTTGCATCGCGGCATATTCTGCGTGTGGAGACAACTATGCCACTTGCTATATATGCATAATCCGTGCCAAAACAGGGGTTTTGTTGGGGGTTCGTATACAAATTCACAAATTTTTTGTATGAAATGCTTTGTTGCGATGATACCCAGATGACTACCGACGCCCTCCTTACCAAGCCCACCACACCTAACCAAATGCAAACAACAATAAAAAGACAGCGGTGCAAGTTGTATACTACACCCTTCGCTAACACCTCACGACGCGCCAAACGCAACTTCCGACTACGCACACCATCCCCAAACTTGCGCTTGATGCCAGAAATCACTGTCTCCACCTTCCACCGCTGACCATACAAACCACTTGCCTTCGCCCATTCCACCAACTCCGCACCCATCACGCCCGCATCCGACCCCCACGACGAATCGGCGGTATGACA
>Ga0209017_10000767_pt1 | contig 29351 bp, 20 predicted proteins | sample YNPBryunderm2012_FD_185812 | JGI IMG/M metagenome (GOLD analysis project Ga0209017, IMG submission 185812) | Anoxygenic and chlorotrophic microbial mat microbial communities from Yellowstone National Park, USA - YNP Bryant MS undermat 2012... ...
CACGTACCGCTTTCATTGGCGAACAGCCAAACCCTTGGGAGCTTCTCCACCCCCAGGATGCGATGAGCCGACATCGAGGTGCCAAACCGCGCCGCCGCTGTGAACGCTCGGGCGCGATAAGCCTGTTATCCCCGGAGTACCTTTTATCTGTTGAGCGATGGCCCTTCCATACGGGACCACCGGATCACTAAGCCCGGCTTTCGCCCCTGCTCGACCTACCGGTCTCGCAGTCAAGCACCCTTCTGCCTTTGCGCTCGGCGCCTGATTGCCAACCAGGCTGAGGGTACCTTTGGACTCCTCCGTTACTTTTTAGGAGGAGACCGCCCCAGTCAAACTGCCCGACTGACACTGTCCTCCGCCCGGGTGACGGGATCGGAGTTAGAACTAAAGTAGGCCCAGGGTGGTATTTCACCGACGGCTCCCCCGAGACTGGCGTCCCGGGTTCCCAGCCTCCCACCTATCCTACACAGGACATACCACAGCCCAATATCAGCCTGCAGTAAAGGTTCACGGGGTCTTTCCGTCTCACTGCGGGAACGTGGCATCTTCACCACGGCTACAATTTCACCGGGTCACTGGTTGAGACAGTGGAGCTGTCGTTACGCCATTCATGCAGGTCGGAACTTACCCGACAAGGAACTTCGCTCACGTGCGTCCTACTGTTTCCAGTAGGCGTGGACCATCTCTTTATCCGTTTCGGAGCAGATGCTGGCGCACCTGTTGCAACGCCGGTCGCTCTGCGGTGTGCATCGTCAAGGCGATGTCGATAATGCGGAGCAGACCCTCTCGGCTCAGGTGGCTTTTACGCTCCATGAGGAGCAAAATCCGACGGAACTTCCGAAAATCGACGTTTTTTTTCGTCTTCAACGGATGCTGCATAAAAAACTGGCAGACTTTTTTCAGGCCGTCCAGATTCCGGATGCGAAAGCAATCCCGGTCCGCATGATTTCGTCGGACCGTGCCGGCACCGAAGAACCGTTTCAGGGCCATCAGAATTTGCCGATCGCGGTGGTGTTGGACCACCACGAACTCGGGCAAGACCTGAAAGCCTACCGTCATTTCGGGATGCCGGGTGATGCTGACATGGAAGCAGCCTTCGGCATCGACGAATCCGACGACCCAATCGGCACTAAGTTCCATCGGGGGAGCTCCTAACGGATACCTGGCGTATGGCCTCTGAGGATCCCCGCCTGCTGAGGCGGGTTTCCTGCGGGTTGCCCAATCCCTTTCATTGTTACGCCGGCAGGCTTGTGCCGGAAGCGTAGAAAGGGCTCTGGAGGGTGTTCCCGCAAACAGCCAGGTATTGCCTCGCAAGTTACCTTGCGAGCAGGCAGCGACGGAGGCTACCTTAGGACCGTCATAGTTACGGCCGCCGTTTACCGGGGCTTAGGTTGCCAGCTTTGCAGGTTGCCCTGCTAACCGGCTTCCTTAACCTACCGGCACCGGGCAGGCGTCAGTCTCTATACATCCTCTTACGAGTTGAGCAGAGACCTGTGTTTTTGATAAACAGTCGCAGCTCCCGATTCACTGCGGCCCCCAGAGGCTTTGGACCTCCAAGGGCACCCCTTGTCCCGAAGTTACGGGGCCATTTTGCCGAGTTCCTTAACCAGTGTTCTCCCGAGCGCCTTAGACTACTCGTCTCGCCTACCTGTGTTGGTTTTAGTACGGTCACCCAAGCGTCAACCCTACGAAGCTTTTCTTGGACGTCTTTCGGATGACTTCCCGAACGTAAATGCGGTCGGTCCCGGCGACCGGGTTTGATGAGGGCGGATTTGCCTACCCTCCCCGGCCGATCGGTCCACGGCCATTTCTACTCGCGCCGCTCACCCTACGGACGCCGTCCCTCCTTCGGTCAGCTTGGGTGGCGCAGGAATGTTGACCTGCTGTCCATCGTCTACGCCTTTCGGCCTCGACTTAGGGACCGGCTAACCCTGGGCGGAATGACCTTCCCCAGGAAACCTTAGGCTTTCGGCGGGCAGGATTCTCACCTGCCTTATCGTTACTCATTCCGGGATAATCACCTGAAGACCCCACGACAGCGCTCCTTTCGGTACGCCTTGTATCTGGTCTTCAGCGCTCTCCTACCAATACGCCCTGCGGCGTATTCCACGGCTTCGGCGCATGGCTTACTCCCGTTCATTTTCGGCGCAGGGTTACTCGGCCAGTAAGCTGTTACGCACTTTTTAAATGATGGCTGCTTCTAAGCCAACATCCTGGCTGTCTCGGTAACCCCACTTCCTTTGTGACTGAGCCATGCTTGGGGGCCTTAGCCGGTGGTCTGGGTTGTTTCCCTCTCGACCGCGAAGCTTATCCCTCGCGGACTGACTCCCGAGGTAGTCGCACCGGTATTCGGAGTTTGGTTCGGCAGGGCAGCCTGGGAGGGCCCCCAGACCGATTCAGTCTCTCTACCCCCGGTGCGTAGTGGCTCGAGGCTAGCCCTAAAGCTATTTCGGAGAGAACGAGCTATCTCTGCGTTTGATTAGACTTTCACTCCTCCCCACAGGTCATCCCCTAGGTTTTCAACCCTAGTGGGTTCGGGCCTCCACGCGGTGTAACCCGCGCTTCACCCTGCCCATGGGTAGATCACGCAGGTTCGCGTCTACCGCCGCCGACCTGCCGCCCTTGCGGGCAGGCAACGCCCTATTCAGACTCGGTTTCCCTACGGCTCCGGCCCGGAAGGCCTTAACCGATCGGCCGACGACGGTAACTCCCCGGATCATTATGCAAAAGGCACGCCGTCAGGCATTGCCCTGTCGGGCCATAGCCCTCCGACCGCTTGTAGGCGCATGGTTTCAGGTCCTTTTCACTCCCCTAGGCGGGGGTTCTTTTCATCTTTCGGTCGCCCTACTGAGTTCGCTATCGGTCATCAGGGAGTATTTAGCCTTACGGGATGGTCCCCGTAGCTTCGGTCAGGGTTCCACGTGTCCCGACCTACTCAGGTACCTTCCGGGAGACGGTTGGCTTTCGTGTACGGGGCTGTCACCCTCTTTGGCCTGCCTTTCCAGTACAGTTCCACTAGCCTCCCGTTTTGTGACTCCCATGTGGAAGGCCCTACAACCCCGCAGAGGAAACCTCCGCGGTTTGGGCTGTTCCCCGTTCGCTCGCCGCTACTGAGGGAATCGAGGTTTCTTTCTTTTCCTCCGGCTACTGAGATGTTTCAGTTCGCCGGGTTCGCCGCTCCGCGCCTATGGATTCAGCGCGGGCTGATTCGGGAATCCCCGGATCAACGCTCGTTTGACAGCTTCCCGGGGCTTTTCGCAGTCTTCCACGCCCTTCATCGCCTCCTGATGCCGAGACATCCCCCATGCGCCCTTAGTAGCTTGGCCACATGAATCCAACGCTCCGCAGCCGACAAGCTCCCCCCGCTTCCACACGCTGACCCCCCGCTTTAGGGGAAATCAACCCATTGCCAGAGGGAACTGCCGACTCCTTCTTCGCGCTCGATCCATGCTCACCACAGCTACTCGTGAGCCGCCAACCCCACCTCCAGTGGGGCCCGGCAACTCAAGAGTAACGATAGCTCGCCGCCGCTGGACTTGCCCAGAACCTTCCAAAGGCCCAGGCAAATCCTCGCCATCGTCCTCGGCGCCCGGTTCGACCCGGTTTGCCCCTGCTCTAGACCAGGCTAGATCAAGGACTTACCGGTCCACCGGCTCCTGAAGATGCCTCTCGACCCAATCCCCATTGTCAAAGATCACGTTGGCCAATCCGGCCTGACCGGCTGGCCTAGTTTGCTGCTTGAAGATGCTCCGGGGACGCATCCCAACCGCTTGTCAGAATTCGTCCCCACCAGTGCCCTTAACAAGGGTCGGTTTTGCCCTCAAGCAGCAAAACCATTAAATTATCGGTTTTTGCCCGCCTCGTCAAGAGGCCCTAAGAAAATTTTTGCCTCTTGCCCCGAGGCGGCTGAAGCCGACGACCATCCATCGGCTCCAGGCAAACCCAATTATATATCGGCTTTCCCCTAGGAGGCAAGTCCCCAAATGGCCCCTGCCCCAAAAATTTTCCCTTTGAAGAGTCCGCATTGCCCCTATTCCCCCAACAGGGCGATGATGTTCCTGGGGTAGGAACCTATCATCGGATTTTAAAAACTCGAAATTGAGTGGTCGTGCCGGTCCCGAAACGTTCCTCAACCGTGCTACTATGGTTTTAGTAAAGTGTCGTACGCTGGGTGCACGTGTATCAAGGAAAGCCCTAGAGGATTGCTCTCGATTGGGTCGCCCCTCCAACAACTCAAGCTTACAAAGTGCGGAGGAAGCGGGCGGAGCGGGCCAGTTCGGCCTCCGGATCGCCGCCGCCTGCCGGTTGTAGGGTCCAGTAGCCTTGGTAGCCCCAGCCGTCTAACCCGGCCAATAAATTCGGATAATCCACGCTTCCCCGGCCCAGTTCCACAGGGACGGCAGTGCCGGCGGCCACATCTCGCAGGGCATCGGTGGCCTGCACACAAAGCACATATTGGCCGAGAGCTTCCACAGCCTCCTCGATCGAGTGGCCTTCGACCACCAAATTGGCGGGGTCGAAATCCACTCCCAGGGTCCCTTCCGGCAACTGCTGAATAAATCGGGCCAGCTCTGGGCCGGGTTCGGCGCCGGTCTGGGTGGCCAACTGGGACCCGACTCGGTGGCCGTACCGAGCCAAATCGGTGACCACTTCGGTTAAAAGCCGATGTTCCGGGCTCTCCGGTGGGGGGATTCGTCCGATCCGTCCTACCACCAGGCCAGCCCCCAGCTTGTAGGCCAGTTCCATTGCCCGTTGCGTGGCCTCGATCCGGGCTTCCAACCGGTCCGGATTGTAATACGACAGGGCCGGCCGAAACCGCACCGCCGAAACCCGCAAATTCCAATCTTCCAGCATCTTCCGAATATGTCGAATGCCCGTCTGGGTAAGTTCGGCCGGATCCAGTTCCCCACGGGCTTCAATCTGAACAGCCTGCACGCCCAATTGGGCTGCCGTATGCAAGGCTTTCTTGAAAGGCTGCCGCAATTCGGCAATATCGAGACTGAGTTTCAGTTGGGCCACCGAAATACTCCTTTTAGGGGGTATGCTTGGGGAACTATTTTGCCGGAGTGCCCTGTCGGGAAGAAGGAACCGGGAAAAAGAAGCGACCTCCCTATTTCAGGGGGTGAAGTATGCCGCTAAAGTGTTAGAGCTTGCCCCGTCCGCCGATTGCTCCTTTCCTCCGGAGGAAATCCAAACTCTAGGCCGGTAGGGGGGAGAATTGGCCCCATCTAGGCGGATGGGGGCAACTTCGCTCCCTCTTTTTGGGGGTATTATTTTGGGGCGGCATATCACACCAGGGATGCTCCCTTTTACCTAGCCGGCTCCAGAATGGAAGGCCGTCCTTTGGCCCACCGATTTCCGGTTGAAGTAAATTTGTTTGTGTATATTACCTATGTTTTCCAATTTGTTTTCCATGGCTTTCCATTTTTCCCAGACTTCCCAAATTCCCACCACTCTGCTTATCCGGAAAATTGCGTCCCATGAAAGGTATTCTCTTCGGATTGATTGTAGCAAGTTGGATTTGCTCGTCTATGGCAAGCCCGGAAGCGAAGGACGAGGTCGGACCGGATCGCTGGCCTAGCGACTGCGTGGTGTTCCATTGCACCTTTGATCAATCCCGATGGGACAAAAACTTTGACCATTGGCCGGACCGTTGGAAGCGTCATCAAGGCCCCGGCTACCCGGTCTATCTGGAGATGAAGCGGATCGACGATCCGGATGCCCCGGGCGGGGGAGCATTTTGGATCACTTTAGACGGGGGGGCAGCCGCTGCTTTCAGCCCATTGATTCCGGTTCGACCTGTGTATGCCTATGTGCTGGAGGTCTTTGTCAAGACCCAAGGCCTCCGGCACCATCAGGCGTATGTCTCGTTGGAGTTTTTGGATGCAAAACTTCAGGTGTTGGGCCGACAGGAATCGGACAAACTTACCGGCACTCGGAACTGGCAAACAGTGCGCGTAGGGCCGGTGGCCCCAGAGTGGGCGCAAGTCCATTGGGTACGAATCGGGCTGCATGTGGAACCCGGCCAGCAAGCAGATTGGAAAGGGGAAGTGGGGTTTGCGGATGTTTGGCTGGGGCAATTGCCTCGGCTGAAGATGTGGGTCCAACCGCGGACCCATCTATTTTCCCAACACGAGCGGGTGGAAATCTTTTGCGAGGCGTCCGGATTTAGCAACCCAGCCTGTCAGATCGAATGGCAATTGTACGATGTATGGGGGCGGATTCTGAGCCGCCAACTCCAAACCCTCCCCACAGAGCCGGTGGCCGGGAATGGGGCGGTTCCGCCTGGGGAGGCTTCGGCCGTCGGGCCGGTTCCGGAGCCGAACGTAGCGGCCAGGAGGGCGGAAAAAACAGCCGAGCACGAGTTCCCCGGCGGGGCGAATCTTGCCCGGCTTTCCGGCTCCAAGGAGTCGTCCGGGCGGAATGCCACCCAGGCGTTTTCGGAGACGGCCAAGGCGAACCCGGCGGCTCAGGGCAAACCGGCCCCGGTGGAGCCGACCAAGCAGGCTTTGGTCTATCGGAGCCAAACCGTCTGGCGGCCGAGTTTACCGGGGCCGGGATTTTATCGTGTCGGTTGTCGGTTGGTGGGCATTTCGGCCCGGACGCCGCCGTGCCAGTTGGATTTCGGGGTATTGGGGCCTGGCTTTTCGGGCAAAGGCGGGGAGTTTGGGTGGAGTTTGCCGGCAGGGGATCATCCGTTGTCCTTGGAGGAATTGGCCTCCTTGCTGAGCCAGATGGGACTGCGCTGGGTCAAATATCCGGTGTGGTTTGATCCGAAGGCCGATGCGGAGAAGATCGAAGCCTGGGTGGTGTTTAGCGAGCGGCTCAATGCGCAGGGGATGGAGATGGTGGGTTTGTTGGCCCGTCCGCCGGCGTCGGTGGCCAAGCAATTTGCCGCCCAGACCCCCTTGGCTGCCGACATCTTTGCCATGGACCCGGCTCGCTGGTGGCCGGTGGTGGAGCCGGTGCTTTTGCGGCTTGCGCCGAGGATTCGGTGGTGGCAATTGGGGCTGGACGATGATCAGAGCTTTGTGGGCCTGCCGCGGTTAGAAGAGAAGCTTCGGCAGGTGAAGGCCCATTGGGAGAAGGTGGGCAAGGACTTGCAGATCGGGTTTGGGTGGGATTGGGTTCAGCAGTTGCCCCGATGTGGGCAGGGGCCTGCGCCGTGGAAGTTTTTGACCTTTCGGAGCCAGCCTCCTTTGACCGCTGAGGAATTGACCGAGGCCCTTGCTGGCAGCGCATCTTCGGGCCTGGTGCGTTGGGTAGCCGTGGAACCGCTGCCCAAGCAGGAATATCCTTTGGAGGAGCGGGCAGCGGATTTGGTCCGGCAGATGGCCGCCGCCAAAATCGCCGGTGCCGACGCCATCTTCCTACCCGATCCGTTCCACCCGGAAACGGGCCTGATGCATCCGGACGGCACCGCGGCCGAACTGCTGCTGGTCTGGCGGACCCTGGCCCAAGCCCTTTCCGGCGCCCGGTATCTGGGCACCTTGCCGATGCCCAACCGGAGTCCAAACTACCTTTTCCTCCGGGGCAAAGAAGCCCTCCTGATCCTTTGGAACCAGACCCCTACCGAAGAGGTGCTCTATCTTGGGGAAAATGTGGCGGAGGTGGACCTCTGGGGCCGATCGACCCCTGTTGCCCCGCAAGGGGAACTCCATCGGCTGCAGGTCGGCCGATTGCCCAAGCTGGTGAGCGGCTTAGATCCGTTGGTCGCCCAATGGCGCATCGGTTGCCAGATGGCTACCGGCAGAATCCCGAGCCTGTTTGGGCGGCCTCATCCGAACCGGCTGCAAATGCACAATCCCCTGGACCGAGGTGTATCCGGGGTGGCCAAACTGATCGTGCCGGCAGGATGGACGGCGCAGCCGGAGGAGATTCCATTCCGCCTGGGACCGGGAGAAACTCTGGAGGCGCCGTTTTCTCTGACGCTTCCGTACACGGCTACCAATGGACGGTATCCGCTGGTGGTCGATATCCGATTGCAGGCGGATCGGCCCTATGCATTTCAAGTGCATCGGTGGTTGGAGGTGGGCCTGGGGGATGTGTACATTCAGATCGCTACTCGGTTGAACGCCCACCAGGAGCTCGAGGTGGAACAACGGCTGGTGAACGAGACGGAGCAAGCCGTGGCTTTTGAGTGCCAACTGTTTGCGCCGGGGCGGAAACGGCTTCGGACCCACGTGTATCTGAGCGGGCCGGGCCAAGAGGTTTTTACGTATCGGCTTCCGGACGGAGAGGAGTTGGTGGGCAAAACCCTATGGCTTCAGGCCGTGGAACTGGGCGGTTCCCGAGTGCTCACCTACCGATTCTCCATCCCGCCGCCGGAAGGCGCTCCGATCCCCGCTGCGGATCAGGAAAAGCGCGGGAATATGTTAGCCAAATGAAGCAACCAGCCGTCCGGTGGCCTCAAGCCAGGGTGTCATTCCCGGGAAAGCGGGAATCCAGAAAGAGAGGACAAATCCCTATTACCTGGTGGGCCCCCGCGGGAACGAAAACAACTCCACAGAGACATCCGCCCCCCATTCGGCGGACGTGTTCCAAACGCCAATCCATTGACGCACCTTGGCCGGGGAATTAAACTAATAAAAGCAATCCGGTGGGAGCAGGCGGAAGGGAAGAGCATTGGATTTTTGTTCAAAAACGAAGCGTTGCTTTCTCCCGGGTTGGGTTGCTCCTTTGGGTTGAGGGGAGGGATTCATTCGTTTCCGCCGCTTTTCGGAGTGTTTCGTTTTACCAGGTGAACAACTTACCCTTTTTGGGTTTCCCCTGCACCGACAGGTCCATGATGGATCTTCGCAAACGGGAGAGAGACGAGAACCCGTGGGTTTCAGCCACAGGGTCTCTCTTGGTTTTGCGAAGATGGATAAGTTGCCTGTATTCCCCGGACGTATGACCAGCCTCTGGGGGGAGGATGCGAGTCGTAATCTCTGCCAACTTCGTAGGGGTCTGTCCAGGGAGATACAGTTCAGTTCGTGCCAGGTTGGCCGATGCGGCAGAGAGCCCTGCTGTCGATGAAAAGCGGATAGAGGGGGCAGAGAAAGTCCCAAGGGGTACTCGTTTGGATAGGAGAAGCCGAGGTGTCCTCTTCCCGGTTGGCGGATTCGGCCCAAGTGGTTCCGCAGGCGTCGGGGGAAGTGCCGGCAGCCGGTGGGTCTGGCCGTCTGGAAGCGGCGGCTCGGCTGGAAGAACAGCCTACCGTCATTTCCCAGCAACCGCCCTGGACGGCTGCGGAACTAGCGGGCCGGGGGGAGCGGCTTTTGCCGGGCGATCGGCTCGAACATTTCGAAATCCTCGAGCTGATCGGGGGCGGCGGCATGGCTCGGGTCTATCGGGCGCGGGACACCCGGTTGGATCGGATCGTCGCCCTCAAAGTGCTCACCGCAGAACATGCGGCCGAACCGGAAACCCGTCAGCGATTCTACAATGAAGCCAAATCCGCTGCCCAACTCGATCATGAGAACATTGCCCGGGTGTATTATATCGGTGAGGAGAGGGGCATTCCGTTCATTGTGTACGAATATATCCATGGAACGAATCTCCGGACGATGGTCGAACGGCGGGGACCGCTCCCGGTGCCGGAGGCAGTGCATTATACGCTCCAGGTCGCCGAGGCCCTCCGGCATGCCGCCAGCCGAAATATCGTCCACCGGGACATCAAACCCTCCAACATCCTCATTACGGGCGAGGGGCGGGCCAAACTGATCGATCTGGGCCTGGCCCGCATCCATAAACCCCTTGCCGAAGGCCAGGACCTGACCGCCACCGGCGTGACATTGGGTACATTCGATTATATCGCCCCGGAACAGGCCCGGGACCCCCGAACCGCGGATGTGCGAAGCGATATCTACTCCTTGGGATGTACATTTTTTTTCATGCTGGTCGGACGTCCCCCCTTCCCCGAAGGCACCGTCCTGCAAAAACTCCTCCAACATCAAACAGAACAACCTCCCGATCCCCGCATCTGGCGCCCGGAATTGCCCGAAAATCTCATCCGCATTTTACGCAAGATGCTGGCCAAAGACCCGGCCGACCGATATCAAGATGCGGAATCCCTCCTGGCGGACCTATTGGCCTTGGCCGAGCTGGTCGGCAGCCCCACCGGACTGCGAACCCGCACCGTGTGGATCACCCCCCGACCGAGAGCGTTTTCCTATTTGGAACGGCATCTGCCCTGGCTGATTCCCTTAGTCGCCCTGTTGGCGGCGGTGATGGTCCTGGATTGGCTTTGGTCTTCCCGGAGTACGACCGAACCGGTCCCGCCGGCGGGAGAGGGCACCGGCATGTGGGGCAAACCGTCGGCCTTGTTGCCGCCAGGCCAGGCCAGCACCAAGCCGGAACTCACCTCGGGCATCCCCCCGGCAGGCCCTTCCGCTGGAGGAGGACCTTCCGGCCAAATCCCACCTCCGAATTCGCCGCCGCCGAACACAATATCTCCGCCGGGACAATCCCGTCCTAACGCAAGGGGCAACTCTGCTCAGATCGCGGCAGGCGGTCCGGGAACCCCCTCTGGGCAGAATCCTCCGCCCAGTTCCATGACTCTACCTGCCGAAAATGCCGGGTCGAATGGGCTTCAACCGGAGCGATGGGAAGGCCGGCTTTCTGCCGGGGAGGCGTTGGAAGGGGAACTCCGCAGCGAACCCATCCGCCCAGAATAGGCGTCAGCATAGGCAAGATGGCCGGGGCGGGTCTTCCTTGTCGAGGCGGCTTTTCGGGCAGAAGCGGAGCCTGTCGGATGCCCGAGGGGATTTTTCCGAGGGTGGAAGCGGCTGTCCCTCTTTATTGCCCAGCGAGCTTTCGGCATAATAGGCAGCGATGGGACGGTACGTGTTTGAAGAGGATTTCAAGCGGTATGGGCCGCAGGCGCCGCTAAGCGAAGCGATGAGCCTGTCGGCAGCCCGTCGGTATTGCCGCCGACTGGCCCGGAGGCATTATGAAAACTTTCCGGTGGCCAGTTGGTTTTTGCCACGGCGGTATCGGCAACCTTTTTATAACATCTATGCCTATTGCCGATGGGCCGACAATTTGGCGGACCTGGCGCCGACGCCGCAGCAGGCCTTGGTCTGGCTGAGTTGGTGGGAGAGCCATCTGCGGGCCTGCTTTCAGAAGCGGGCGATCCATCCGGTGTTTATCGCCCTGCAGGAGACGATCCAGGAGTTTCAGATTCCGCCGGATCCGTTGGTGGATTTATTGGTGGCGTTTCGGCAGGACCAGCAGGTAACGAGGTACGATACATTTGATCAGCTTTTGACGTATTGCCGATACTCGGCCAATCCGGTCGGTCGGCTGGTGCTCCATGTGGCCGGCTGCCATGATCCCCAGCGGGCCGTGCTGGCCGATGCGATCTGCACCGGCTTGCAACTGGCCAATTTCTGGCAGGATGTGGCCGAGGATTGGAAACGGGGCCGAATCTATCTGCCTCTGGCCCACCTGCGCCGCTTTGGCGGGGACGAAACGCCGATCATTCGGGGCGTGAGCACGCCGGCGTTTAAGCGGGCCTTGGCCGCCGCCTGCGACGAGGCCGAAGGCTGGCTGCAGCGCGGCAAACCGCTGGTCGGCCTTGTGCCTAGCTTTCTCCGGATGGAAGTGGCCCTGTTTATCGAAGGGGGACTGGCTATCTTGCAGGCCATCCGACAACAAGACTACGAAGTGCTCACCAAGCGGCCGGCGCTTTCCCGCTGGCAAAAACTGGGTCTGCTGCTGCGCACCTGGTGGGACATCCGTATCCGCCGCTCGTTTGCCGCCCGGTAACCGTTCTGGCTCCAGAGACGGCGGCGGGAGGGTTTTGGGGTTGTGTCGGAGGGGGCCGACTGTCTCTTTTTTAGCCGTACAGTTGAATCGCTTTGAGGATTTCATCCAGGTTGTTGGAGACGGAGACGGGGCGGTTGGCGAAGGCGGGGCGTCGCACGCCGCGGCGGCCCAGCACCTCGTTAAACATTTTCTGATCCGTGGTATGATAGGCGACGGTGGCGGTGGGGTCTTTGAGCACATGGCCGGTCAGGACGCACACGACGCATTCATCGGGGCGGATGATGCCTTCGGCCAAGAGTTTTTTGGCGCCGGCCACGCTGGCGGCACTGGCGGGTTCGCAGCCCAGACCGCCGGCGCCGACCTGGGCCTTGGCGTCGAGGATTTCTTCGTCGGTAACTTCCCGGACGACGCCCTGGCACCAGTGGAGGGCACGGAGACATTTGTCCATATTAACCGGCCGGTTGATCTCAATCGCACTGGCAATCGTCGAAGCCCGTCTGCCTTCCGCATCCATCTGGGCATAAAAGCCCTCCACCGTCTCCCGCGGCACCTGGCCGTCGTTCCAGCGAACCTGCTGCGTTTCATAAAGGCGATAGAGCGTATTGGCCCCGGTGGCATTGATCACCGCCAAGCGGGGTTTGCGGCGAATCAGGCCGAGTTGATAAAGTTCCTGAAAGGCTTTTCCGAAGGCGCTGGAGTTGCCCAGGTTGCCGCCCGGCACGACGATCCAGTCGGGCACCTGCCAGCGAAGGCCCTCCAGGACCCGGTACATGATGGTCTTTTGCCCTTCTAGGCGAAATGGATTGACACTATTGACCAAATAGATGCCCAACTGCTGGGAAACCTCTTTGACGCGGGCCATGGCGTCGTCAAAATCCCCGGCAATTTGGATCGTCAGCGCTCCATAGTCCAGGGCCTGGGAGAGTTTGCCGTAGGCAATCTTGCCGGAGCCGACGAAAATGATCGCCTTCATGAGCCGGGTAGCCGAGCAGTAGAGGGCCAGGGAGGCGGAGGTATTGCCCGTGGAAGCGCAGGCGGCCCGGCGTGCGCCGACCAGGCGGGCATGGGTAAAGGCGGCGGCCATGCCGTTGTCTTTGAAACTGCCCGAGGGGTTGAGGCCTTCGTATTGGAGGAACAAATGTCCAGGCTTCATCCCCACATACGCCCCCACCCCATCGGAAGCCTGAAGCAGCGTCTGCCCCTCCCCAATGGTCACACAAAACTCCTGCGGCGCAAACGGCAACAACTCGTAAAACCGCCATACCCCCGAAAAACAATACGGATCGCTCCGACGGGCCCATTTGGCCTCAAACTCCCCCAGCGACCGGGGCGTCGGCAGCCGGTCCCACTCGTACTGCACATCCAAAAGACTCCCACACCGGGTGCAGGCAACCAGCACCTGGTCAATCCCATACGTCGCCCCACATGCCGGCGACATACACTGCTGAAAAGCGTGTGTACCGGAAATGGCCGTGTCCCCTTCGTTTACCCAGAACCTGTGTCTGTCGGCATAGCCGAAAGTCGTGTTCTTCCGGCACCCCTTCCCTTGCTGGCGAAAGTTCCTCTTCCGATGCCGGACCGCTACAACACGGAATCCATCGCAGCAGTATAGCTAATGTACCATCTTTCCCAGCCGGAGCGAAGAGGGTTTGGAATGGATCCTCTTCGCAAAACCGTAAATTGCCAGTGAAGCAACTCGCCACTCCCAGGGCGAGCTAAACCCAGCATGTCACTGCCGCGAAAGCGGCAGCCCAGAAAATATCTTCACGTTGCCGGTTGCCCAGGAGGCCCCAGACACAAGCACAAAGCAGCCTGGACTACTGCTTGCGCAGGAATGACACAGCGTGGAGTTATTTAGATACGGGGTGGTGGCCCCTGCCGACCGTTCCGGCGTTTGATCATGGTCACCTGATTACCGGCCGGATTAAAGCGGACCTCGTCCATGAAGGTACGCATCAGGAGGATGCCTCGGCCGCTGAGTTTTTCCAGATTGATCGGGTCGGTAGGATCCGGGAGGCTAGCCGGGTTAAAGCCGGGTCCTTCGTCTTCGATGACGAAGACGGCCTGCTGGGGAGAGATTTCTGCGGAAAGATAAATGCGGCGTCTTGCATAGGGGGCCTCGTGCAACCGTTGGCGAATCAGCCGATAGTACTCCTCCTCGGCCGTTTCCCGCATGTGGGAACTTACCTCTAGGTTGCCATGGTAGAGGGCGTTGCTGAGGGCCTCTTGCAGGGCGATGCCCACCCGGGTTCGGTCCGCCTCATCGCACAGGCCCACCGCGACCAGATGTTCCTGCAGATAATGGATGAGCGGGCGGGCCAAGGCCAAATCATTGACCAGAACAAATCGACAGGAATGTCGGCACATACAGCGGAGCACCCGGCTCCGCTGGTGGCGTCGGGAAGCCAGATCGGCCACCGTCCGGATGGTCTGCAGCAGGGTGGGGTCCAATTGGGCTTTGGGCACGTAGCTGGCCGCCCCCCGCTGCAAGGCTTCCACGGCCGTCTGCTCACTGCCTTGGGATGTGATGAGAATGACAGGTATCTGGGGAAACCGCTGCCGGATCGCCTCGACCAATTGCAGCCCGTCCATCTGCGGCATCAAAAGATCCGTAACCACCACGTCCGGCAATAGCTCCGCCATGGCGGCCAAGGCCTCGGCCCCCTGACAGGCAAAAAACACTTCCAGCAGCGGCTCCCGACGCAGCAACTCCCCGATCCACCGCCGATCCACCGCCAGATCATCCACCACCAAAACCCGAAGCATGACTGGCGTTCCTTCCGGGCCTGCCAGGCCAAACACCCGGCCCCTTCGGTAACAACGCTCGTTCTCTGGGCTAACAGGGCGAATCCAGCAGGTTTTCCTCTTCCCAACCCGGGCCAGAGGAGGGTGACCAAAGCCCTGAGGAGGGCAGAGTTCTCCTCCGTCTTCTTATACGGGCCAAAGGCCCCCACTCCTAGCAGGGGCCCCCTTGTATGGCATTCCCGCGAAAGCGGGAATCCGGTTGTTTCGTTTCTGGATTCCTGCTTGCGCAGGAAGGACACAAGCTCCCCCTCCCCCGGCCAACCTGTCGGTTGGCCGGTCTCTCTCGCCCGGGGAGAGGCGAATGGTTTGGTTCGGCTAACTTGTTGGTTCGGCTAACTTGACGGTATCCACCGGGAACAACAACCCCAATCTGGGGTGTTCGATCCGATTTTTCGCCCCTCCATGTGGTAGGGGGCCGGGTGGGTAGATACAGTCACACTCCACTGTTACCCAACGCAACTGTTACCCAAAATCCCCACTCTCCGGTGCCCTGGTACCAGGTGGAACCCTGGTTTGGGTTGCCCGCCGGGGTCAACCTTCTGGGGCTTCGGCAACGGAAGCCGTCGGCAACATCTCCGGCCGGATCGTGGCCAAAATCTTCTGCCTTAAGTCCTCCAGAAGTTGGGGATGGGCTTTGAGGAAATCGCGTGCCTTGTCCCGACCTTGTCCCAGTTGGATGTCTCCGTAGCGGAACCAGGCGCCGACACGTTGAACGATCTTTTGCGCCAGGGCCAAATCGAGCACATCGGTGGCGTAGCAAATGCCGTCGGCATGCATCATATCGAACTCTGCGATGCGGAAGGGCGGGGCCACCTTGTTTTTGACCACCTTGGCCCGGACCCGCTGCCCGACCACCCGATCGCCCTCTTTAATCTGGGAGATTTTGCGGACCTCGATTCGGCAGGAGCTGTAGAACTTCAGCGCCCGGCCGCCCGGGGTGGTCTCCGGGTTGCCGAACATCACCCCGATCTTCTCCCGGATTTGGTTGATGAAGATGACGGCTGTTCTGCTTTTGGAAATGGCGCCGGTGAGTTTTCGCAGCGATTGGCTCATCAGGCGGGCTTGCAACCCCACATAGGAATCGCCGATTTCGCCTTCCAGTTCCTTCTGCGGCACCAGGGCCGCCACCGAATCCACCACAATCACATCCACCTCATTGGATCGGATGAGCAGTTCGGCGATATGCATGGCCTCTTCACCGCTGGAAGGCTGACTGACCAACAACGTCTCCAGTTGCACGCCCAGCTTTTTGGCCCACGTGGGATCCAAGGCATGTTCGGCGTCGATGAAGGCGGCAATACCACCCTCACGCTGCGCATTGGCCACCACATGTAACGCCAACGTGGTCTTCCCGCTGGCTTCCGGGCCGAAGATTTCCACCACCCGCCCGCGGGGAATCCCCTGTCCACCCAAAGCCAAATCCAAGGACAAACTACCGGTGGAAATCCCTTCAATCAGGCCTACCTGCTGGCTGCCCAACGGCATGATCGCCCCTTCGCCGTACTCCTCTTCGATCTGGCTGATGGCCGATTTCAACACTCGGCGCTTCTCAAAAATCTCCATTGGATTTTTCGGCTGCGAACCCTCCGGTTGGGCTGCGGCCTTTTTCTCCGCCCTTGCCTCCGAAGCTCCAGACTTTTTCCCAACACCCATAGCCGTCTCCCTTTTCAATGGTCCAAGCGATTTGTGTCCCCAGGCTCAAAGAGGACCAGTGTACCCCGATCCCTGTACCCCGATCCCTACCGATTGGGGTATCATAGCCCCCCGGAAACCTACGCTTTCCGCCTTTCCTTACCATTTTATCCCGGCCGGCAGATATTGTCATAGAGAGGGTAAGGGCAGAGATCAACGAGGACCGATTCCCGAAGATTTTCCCCTGCCCCCCAGGCAGAAGCAATCACCCCCGGCCTTCGCCCCCCCGCCTTCTTCCCAACCCTAGCAATCCCCAATTCCCCCGTGTCCATCAGCACACCGGCGGCTGGAGACTGCTGGGAAAGGTTGTGCCGAAATGGGGAGCCGGCGGCGGCCTCCAAAACTGCCGAACCCCCCCATAAAAGGGCATTTTGGGAAATCGGCAGGGTTCCCAAACGGTCAGGGGCCGCCGGGGGGGCAATTTGGGGATATCCTTTCAGCGATCTGCTGGGATGGGTTGCACGGTGACCAACGCCGATAGGCCCGGCGACTCCTCCAGTTCCACTTGGAGCCGCTCCGGTAGCCAATGCCTCTGGGCCTGGCAGAGCGTCAGAATCCGTTGGGCAAGATACCGGGCCAATAGCTCCGTCGTGGTGGCCCAGAGCGGCAGCAGCAAACACTGGCTTCGGGGAAATTCCCAGCGGTTTGGCCCCAAATGGACTTCTAACTGGTCCCCAGTGGGGCGAATCTGGAGCCGGGGGTCCTCACCGGCCAACAGAATCCGATGGTCGAGCTGCTGAACCAGGCGTTGCAGGGCCGGTTGGACCCAGGTGAAATCGGCCACCATTCCGTGGGGGTCTAATGGGGCGGCGAACTCCACTGCCATACGATACATATGTTCATGTATCGGTTCGGCCGACTCCGGCCCGAAAACCAAAAAATGACACGCCCGAAAACACAACAGTTCTTTTCCCACCCGGATAGCAAATCGCTCAGCCATGCTTGGCTCCCCTCTGTCGGGAGGCCTTTCCGGCAGGAAGCAAAATGAGCCTGCCGGAAGAAGACCATCCCACTGCCTTCGCCAGCCTAACATCCACAGCCATCCTAACAAAAAAGCCTCCCCTTGGAATAAGGGAGGCTCTGAGGGGAGGTCCCAGAGACAGCGGCGCCAGCAGGGCCAACAAACCGCAGGCCCTACCGCCACCTTATCGTTGGAACACTTGGAACTCCGACGCCGGACGAAACGCCAAACCGCCTCACCGACCGGATGGACCAGACCAACCTGCCCGGACAAAGCCGGTTTTGGCGGTTCGGAAAGTGGTTCACCTCGCTAAAGCCGGGGGCGGGAAAGCCCCACTCCAGAAAACCAGCCGAGCTTCCGTACCCGGCCTACCCGGCACAATCCCTCTGGCTCTGAATACCAGGGGGTCTCTTTCCGGAAAGGAAAACCGCCGGGCTTCTCTGCACGCTCTGGAGAGGGACTCCCCCTCAACCACGAGCAGGGTCCCAAACGTTCCCCGGACCTCGGTTTTGTCTGGCCGGTTCGGAGAACCCACCGACTTTTCAACCTGGAGCCTGGTACCCCAGGCCTCTGGCAGTGAGATGAGCACAGCGGCAGCGGGGACCTCCGGAATGCTATTTCTCTTTTTCTTTTTCTCCCTTTTCCTCTTCTTCTTTTTCCACCTTGATCGGGGCACGCCAGAGATAAATCGTGTGGGTAATTCCGTCCTTAGCTTCGTAATGGATCACTTTTTCCGGCTTGACGCCTTCCATGTCGAAGGAATGCGAGACAATCCGGGAACCGGGTTTGAGCTTTTTCAGTTGGGGGATGAGCTTCACGTTCAGACTGGGTAACAGATACAAGGTAACCACGGAGGCGGGCGTCAAATCTTCTTGGAAGATATCCCCCTCTTTAATAGTTACCAAATGTTCAACTTTATTCTTTTTCACCCGTTCGAGAGATTCTTTGACCCGTTGGGGGTCGATGTCGATGCCGACGGCCTTGCACCCGTACTTTTTGGCCGCCGTGACCACAATTCGGCCGTCCCCGCAGCCAAGGTCATAGACCACATCGTCTTTGGTAACCTCGGCCACTTCGAGCATCTTTTCCACCACATCCTGGGGCGTCGGCACAAAGATGACGTCGGGACGTCGTTGGGGTTTCTTTTCGGTTTCTTCTTCGGCAGCCCAGGTGGCCGGCACCGCCGCCGTCAGCACCAAACCCATTCCTACCAGCACACCACATTTCCACAGTCGCTTCATCGGAAAGCTCCTTACAAGAAAAAGGGAACAAAAGAACCCATCATCCGCTCGGGTGGGGGTAGGCTCCTCAGGGAGCCGAAAGGCTGGCACCGCTTCCGCCTATCCTTCCCGTACCGAAGATAGGTACCGCCTTTCTATACGGATCTATACGGGAAGATAGGCCCAGCAGTTCGACTAAGAGGTTAGTGGTTTTGAGGGTACCTAAGCTGCTTAGGTTTTGCCTAACCAGCTTAGCTCTTATGGTACCTGAGGGGCTTAGGAAATCAAGGGGGTCTTTCTATTTTTTGTATTTTGCCTATATTCTCCCGTGAAGAGATCTTTGAAAAAGGATCCCCGGTGGGCTGCTACTCCAATCCAGGGGAGGGTATCTGGAGCTACTCCGAGCGGGCTTCCGTCAGGACTGATCCTTCGGTATGCGGATTCCGGAAGAATATCTTCCCAAATGCGGCCAGGCAGACGGTTCCCAGTGCTCCTAACCCGGCCGCCAGGCCAAACGCCCATTCCGGCCGCCCTGCTTCCAAAAGCCAACCTACGTAAAGGCTTGATCCTAAATCGCCTACGGCATTTACACAGGCCAGGATTCCAAACCCCAGGCTCCGCAGATGCCGAGGGAGCAGTTCGGCGGCGACCGCCTTTTCCAAAGTCTCTTCAGCGGCAATATAAATGCCAGAAAGGGTGATCGCCACGGCCAGCCAGCCCAGGCTACCCGACTGAAAGGCCAACAGCAGATTTGTCCCTACGCCCACCGCATACCCGGCCAACAGAACCCAAAACTTGGACCATCGGTCCCCCCAGGCCCCAATGGGCAAAGCCGCTCCCGCACTGACCAGATTATGCCAGGTATAAAGCAACACCGCCACCGAAAGAACCCCCGAATGAGGGGAATCTTGTTCCCCCAGCGCCTGAGCGGCCAACCAGATCAAAAAGGTGCGCGAAAAATCCCCCAATCCAAAAAGCCCCACCCCCACCAGAAACCACCAAAATGCCCTCGGAAATCGCTCCCCACGGACCGATTCTTCGGTAGAACCGGCCGGGGCCTCCCAGCTTGGGGCCGGATCGCTTCGCCCGGTGCCACCCGAAGGCTCTCTGAACACGTCGGCCCTCTCCTGGACCAAGAAAAACATCGCACCGGCCGCCACCAACCCAGGAACCACCGTAACCAACAGAATCCACGGAATCGGCATCCCTAAAAACACGAACACCGTGGCCGTCAACGGGCCAGCAACGGCACCGAGCATATCCCCGGCTCGTTCCAGCCCATAGGCCCGGCCGTAATGCGTGGGCTGAACAGCGTCGGCCAACAGGTAATCCCGCAGCGGCCCCCGAAATCCCCGCCCGATCCAGGCTATCGACCGAAACAGGACCAACGCCCCTAATTGCCGAACCAAACCCAAGCAGCCCGTGGCTACGGTGGTGATCAAATAGCCCAGTGCCGCCCAGGGACGTTTCCGACGCACATGATGCCCCAGCACTCCGCCGCCCAGTTTGGAGAGACTGACCAAAAAGTCGGCCACCCCCTCCATCACTCCCAACCCCCCCGCCCCTAAACCCACCGTGGCCAAATACAGGGGCAAAACGGCAGTAGCCAATTCATGGCTAAAATCGGAAAAAAACGTGGCCGTGACAATGGCCAGCACCGTCCGACTGAGCCAACTCCATCGGCCCCCAGACGTCTTTTGTTCCGATTCTTCCGTATTTCCCATAACGGCACTTTCAAAAAAGTTTTAACATCTTACGCAGCAAGAAGTTATACAAAGCAATTTTCGGGCCTCCCGAAAAGCGTACCTTTGGGTCATCGTGGAGCCGAATGAAGGGAGTTGTCATTCCCACGAAACTGTTCCCTATGGTGGGGGCTATTTCCGGAGGCCTCCGGTTCCGCTTCTTGCAATCCAAAACCCACAGCATAATAGAAATGCATCAGGGCTACAAGATTGAGCAGACGGGCAGGGGTTTATTTTCCCGCCGGGCGTTTTGCGTTGAGGTGGACCGATGGATTTTGGGCGGTTGCTGGGCCGGGTGGTGGCGGCAGCAGCCGAGTTTCCGGACCAGTTCCGGGACCGGCACGCAGGCTATCTTCTTAGGGCCGAACACCCTCAGGGCGGATTCGGAGGCCGCACCGGGCAGGTGGATTCTTATTACACGGCCTTCGGCCTGGCCGGTTTGGCCCTCCTGGGCCGATTGCCCGAACCGATTGTTCACCGGGCGCTGGATGTTTTGTTCCCCCAGGCGGCACCGGCAGAGGATCGGAACCGTCCCGGCAGCGGGCCCCATGGGCGGGCCGCCTCGTTGCCCGAACTGGTAGGCCTGGTGGCGTGCAGCTTTTTCGGGCAAGGGATACCCCAGGCTTTCCCCGATGCTTCCGTTCCCCAGGAGCTTGCCGGCCCGGAAGGACAAGACCCCTTTGGCCGATGGGGGCTTTCCGCCCAGCAAGCGGCGGAGGAGTTTTTGGGGTTGGTGCGTCGGCCAGACGGCGGCTATGCGAAGCACCCGGCCAGCCCCACCAGCAGCACGTATGCCACCTTTTTGGGCGCCCTGGTGCAGCAGTGGGTGGGCCTGCCGCTGCTGGAGCCGGACAAAACCGCCCAGATGCTCCTGGCCCGTCAGCGGGACGACGGCGGGTTTGCCGAGTGGCCTTCGGTTCGGCAAAGCGGCGTCAATCCCACGGCAGCAGCGGTAGGCTGGTACAGCTTGGCCAATCGGATGCCGGTGACCGTTCGGGACCGCACGGCCGCCTATTTGGCCTCCATGCAAACGCCGGAAGGCGGATTCCGGGCACATGGACGCCTGCCGATGGCCGATCTTCTGAGCACCTTTACCGGCCTGGTCGCCTTGGAACTATTGGGCGCCGCAGAGGCGGTGGATCGGCAGGCTGCCCGGCAGTATATCCTCCGCTTAGAATTACCCACCGGTGGGTTCCGGGCTGCCGTCTGGGACACCACCGCGGATGTGGAATACACTTTTTACGGTCTGGCCGGTCTGGCCCTGTTGGCCGACGCGGCCGGCGGATAAAATCAACATGTGGGGCAACCATCCATCGCCCGGGTTTTGCTCCCAGCGGAGCGATCGTCAGGTTCGCTGCGGGCATTCCGTCGTGACCTTCTGGCCGTTATGCCTGACCTTGTTGTCGAAAGCCTTGCCAAGCAGTTTCCCACCCGCGGTGGGCCGCTGGAGGTGCTGCGGGGAATTTCTTTTCAGATGGACCGGGGCGACAGCCTGGCGGTGGTGGGTCCGAGCGGATCGGGCAAAAGCACGCTGCTCCATATTCTGGGGACGCTGGAACCGCCCAGTTCGGGACGGGTGGTTTTAGACGGGGTTGATCCGGCTCAATTGCCGCCCAAAGAACTGGCCGCCTTCCGAAATCAAAAGATTGGGTTTGTCTTCCAGGATGCCTGCCTGTTGCCGCAGTGTACGGTGCTGGAAAACGTCCTGATTCCCACGTTGGCATGGGGATCGGCATCGCCAGAGGCCATCCGGCGGGCCAAGGAACTTCTGGAACGGGTGGGTTTGTCGGATCGGCTTGCCCATCGTCCGTCTGAGCTCTCCGGCGGCCAACGCCAGCGGGTGGCCCTGGCCCGGGCGCTGATCAACCGGCCGCTGCTCCTTCTAGCCGACGAACCCACCGGCAACCTCGACCGCTCCACCGCCGAACAAGTGGCCGACCTCCTTGTGGAACTGCATCGCCAAGAAAGGATGATCCTGATCGTGGTAACGCATAGCCTGCGCCTGGCCCGCCGCCTCCACCAGGTCCGCCAACTCGACCAGGGCCTCCTCCAACCGCTCAGCGAGGAGTAAAATACCAAGTAGAGGAAAATAGCAAGCAAACTTTATCCGGCTGATTTCACAACGGTGCGATCGCCTACGCAAAAGCTTAGAGGCTGTCCCGAAATTGGCATCCGGTGGGCCCCGACTGTTTTTAAACCTTTTCAATGTCCTAACATGCCCGTTTATTAGGGGGTTCGGGAGTCTGGGGCCTGCAGGTTGGCTGGTCCATCTGCCTAAAAACCGATTTTCGGGACAGCCTCTTAGAGAGCGTCTTCGGGGATGGGTGGGCCTCTTCGGTTTTGCTTCCGTCCGTCCGGGGAACTCCAAAAGCTTTTAGGGTTGCCATGGAGGAGGCTGCTGATGAACCGATCCGATGGGGCTGGGCGGAAGACATCTTTCCTAGGGGATTGCTCTGGCCGGCATGGCGGTTTCCGGTACCCCGGATCCCATGGATTCCGGGGCAAGAAATCCTTCTTGTGGGAGGGGCTGCTGCTTGTAGCATGTTGGGTTTGCCTTTCAGGAGCAGGGGGGTGTTCTGCCGAACCTGCCCACGGGCCGTCTGACGGGGTTGCTCTTTCTAGCCGTCATCGGATGGGCCAGGCTGCTGAACCTGCCGGTGTACCTGGTGCCGGTTTGGGTCTTTCTGGCCGTAATCGGATGGGTCAGGGTCCCGAACCTGCCAACGGGCCGGCGGAGCTGCTCGGAGGTCATTCGGCATCCGAAACCCACCATAGGGCGTCGGGGTCCCAGTATTCGGCGTCCGGGACCCAATCGTCCGTGGTTCCAAGCCTTCGGGATATTGCCGAGTCGGAAGCCCGTCCTCCGGGGCTCCCGAAGGTGCTTTCGCAGGCGTTGGGCGATCGGGGCGGCGGGGTGCAGGCCGACTTCGACTCCTTGATCAAGCTCATCACGTCGACCGTGCGGCCCAGTACCTGGTCCGATGTGGGCGGTCCGGGTGCGGTCAGCCCATTTCCCACCGGCGTGTGGATCGACGCTCCGGGTGTGCTCCAACAGGCCGGCGGCGAAGACCAAACCGGCCAGTTGTCGGCCCTTCGCCAGGCAAGCCGTTCGGCCCTTTTGCATCGAAACAGTCGGCATCCCAGCCCGCTGCGCAAGATTTCGCTTTGCCGATTGGAGCGGGCAGTGCAACTTTGTATCGCATCCGGCCTTCCCGTTCCGGAGGAGATGCAGACCTTGGCCGGGTTGCAACGGACGGAGTATCTCTTTGTTTATCCTGAGGAGCGGGATTTGGTCTTGGCTGGCCCGGCCGGTCCCTGGCAAGCGGATTCCGAAGGCCGGTTTTTGAGTCTCCAGACCGGTCTGCCGGTAGTTCGGCTGGACGATCTGGTGGTGGTCTTTCGCCATGTGATGCAAAAGCCGGATGCACGGTTCGGCTGCAATATCACGCCGACGGACGAAGGGCTGAAACGGCTTCGGGAGTATCTGGACCAGCGGAAGGACCGGCCGCTTCGGCCCGGAGAGTCGGATCGCTGGCTTGCCGAGCTGCGGTCCCGCTTAGGCCGACAAAAGATCGAGGTGCACGGGCTGGATCCGCGGAGCCCAACGGCCCGCATCCTGGTAGAAGCCGACTATCACATGAAACTGATCGGCATGGGGCTAGCCGAGGGGGTGCCCGGCGTGCAAAGCTATCTGGATTTGATCGAGGTGCCCAAAGGGATGCCCCCGCCTCCCATGGAAGTATTGCGCTGGTGGTTTACCCTGCACTATGAGGCGGTGCAGGCCAGCCCCGATCATCTGGCCTTCTGGCTGCAAGGGCCGGGCATCCGCGTGTTAAGCGAAAACGAACTTCTGACGGCCGAGGGCCGCCGAGTGCACACCGGCCAAGCCGAACCCACCAATCGCCTGTTTGCCAAATCCTTTTCCGATCACCTAGAAGAGCTGGCCCAAAAATATCCGGTATATGGTGAACTTAGAAATATCGGTGATTTGGCCGTCGTGGCCTTCCTCATCCGAACCGAGGGCCTGGCAGATAAGATCGGTTGGACGGCCCGGTATTTCCTGGATTCAGCAGGTTATCCGATTCCCCTGGGGGCGGCGCCAACCGAGGTGGAAAGCGTGGTCAATAGCCGGGAGCTGAACCGCCGCTACATCCTGGCCGGCGTCAGCGGCGGCGTGTGGATCGATCCAGCCGAGGTGGTTAAAAAGGGCAGTGTGCCCCACGATTACACCGGCAAGACGGAACAAAAATATACTGTCTCCCGGCCCCCCACTTATCTAGAGCCCCAATCCTGGTGGTGGGATTAAACTGCCGGAAGAAAGCGGGATCTCTTCTACGGCGGGGTCTTTTCGGCATACTGGGCCGCCTCGGCCATAAAACGCACCGCCTGGTCGAGCCGCTCCAGTTCTTCAAAGCCGTAGGAAAGGCGCAGTTGTCGGCGGCCCTGCTGGACAAGCTCTCCGTGCCGATGCACGCAAAATTGGCCTGGGATGTACACCACCCGGGGCTTTTTGGCCTCGGGTGGGCCGTCCAGAGCGGGCTGGCCGGTCGTCCGGGCCAAAAAGCGGAAAAACGCGGAGTTCTCGTGCGTTTCCACCTCCCGAAACGTAAGATAGAAATAAAACCCTGCCTGGCCGCCTGTACAGCATTCCAAATGCGCTCCCAGCCGCTCCTGAATCCACCGGCGGACTTCCTGTGCCTTTTGCCGATAGCCAGCCCGGACCTTTTCGATCTGCGCGGCAGCATACCGATCCAGAAGCACACTGGCGATTTCCTGGGTGATCAGAGGTGCGCTGAAGCCGGTGTCGCTGGTCTTCTGGACGATGGCCCGTAACATCGGGCCGTCCGGGCCGATCAAATACCCGATCCGAAGCGCCGGGGCCAAAATCTTCGACAGCGTGCCGATCTCATAAACCAGGCCTAACTCGTCGAACAGCAGCCCGGAAAGCGGCGGCGGGACCACCGGGTCATGGATCAAAAGTTCATACGCCAGGTCGAAGACCACGGGCACCTTTCGGCCCCATCGGCGAGAAAGCCGATGGGCCGCTTCCACCACCTCCTGCCGACGCCGATCGGAAAGTATTGTACAGGTGGGATTATTTACTGTAACCAGATAGAAAAACCGGATCTCGGCTTGCCGATCTCCCAGCCGATCCAACATGGCCTCCAACCGTCGGGTGTCCAGGCCTTGGTCGTCCTCCGGCACGGCCAACAGTTCAAACCCCATCCGCTCCAGAAAATCGCAATAGATGTAATAGATCGGGTCGGCGGTCACCACCAGACCGGGCGCCAGAACCTGGGCGATGGCCTCCAGGAGACTGCTGGCACCGTTGGGACCGATGATGATTTGGCGGCCTCCAAGGACCTCCTCGGTAAGGCCGCCGATCCGGTGCTCCAGATAGAATCGGCGGATCGACTCGATCAGGTTGGCCGAGCCGGTTGGCCCGCCATAATTGAGGGCTACCCGATGCTTTTGCGGATTGGCCAACACCACGTCCAGGGCCTGGCGAATCCAATCCCGGGGGATGGTCTTTTCGTTCACATAACCAACGCCCAGGTTAATATCCACGCCGTCCCGGAAATCGGCGGCAAACTGGGCCATCATCCGGTTGACCGGCGACGGCCGACTGCTGGCCCGCCCATAGGCAGAAAGAAGCGGTTCTTCCAGGCTCATGGCAGGATAACAAAAACTACAGGGATCCGAACATGAGAGCCGGATGCAGTTGCCCTGGGAGGACCCGGCTTTCCGTTCCGCGGCCGGCACGCCCTCGTCGCACCCGTCCCACCAGCACGCCAGGCGTCCCGCTCCATTCGGCTCCCATGGTCCGGGCTACCAGGTTACGAAAGCACACCAACGGGAAACGACAACCCCACTTTTTGGCCATAACGTATTGTAAAATAAGGAGTTGATTTCGTTCGATCGCCCACTTGACTCCTTCGGTTCCAGAGGGCTGAATCGACCTTTTTTGCTGGTTTTCGGCAAGCGTAGCCGGTTTTTTTCCAGTGTGAGGAAAGCAGAAAGGTGCGATATGTCCAAACCGGCTCACTCCGGTGGAGGATGTCGGTCTCCTAAAAGGAGCAGCGCCTCCAGGATGACCAGGAGGATTAAATCCAGCAGGATCAGCCCAGCCAATCCCATACAAACCGCCCGGAGGACTTGGCGGCCGGTCTGGTCTCCCATGCCGCCCAATAGCCAGGCCATCACCGCGGTAATAAAAAAGCCGACCAGCAAAACCACCAAACCGGCCAGGCACCTGGCCAACCAACTCTGCCAAACCGAACGATTCATGGGTCCCTTCGCATTCCATGAGGAGTTGTGCCACCCTTCAGCCGGAAAAAGGAACTCACCTCTTCCCCGGCCGTCAAGAGGTCCGTGGTGGCGAAGCCGAAACCGGTGGACTAGGCCCCTGTCGTATTCCTGAGGAAGCCGCAGTGCCGGACACGCCTCTGGCTGGGTGGGCGAGGCCGACCTGTCCGGAGGCCATGCCGGGCCAAAGGGAGGACAGGCCGCTGCTCTGCCCCCCTGCGGGCCAAAGGGAGGACAGGCGCCTGGCCTGTCTCCCTTACATGCCTCTCCCCTTGCCTATCACCCTGCCGGCGAGGCCGCCAACCCACAGGTGAGCCGGGTGAGGCAGCGGCGCTAGGGGCGCAAAACCATGGAGGGGCAGGCGGAAGGTGTTATACCTCCGCCCAGGAGGAACACGATGGGTTTTGGTAATTCCCGTGGGCCCCCCGGCCCGCCCATGTCTGCACCCAAGGTGCCCTCTGCCAGGATTGGGGGACCAGACCTCCGCCCTCCGAGGATACTCCTTCGTTCTGCACCCATGGTACCAAATTGTTACCAGAATTTCCGGCCCGGCTCTCGGCTCGACTTTTGCCATTTCCCATAACTCTTTGGTTTATCGAAAATGGAGGCGCCATTTTCCTAACGCCAAGATTTATAATTGGACTGTATCCGTCGGGCCAGGTCCCTCAACTTGTAGGGGGTAAAAATTGGCCCGAACCCCACAGCATGTGGTAATTACTTCCGGTGGATCCAGTCAACATAAAGAGTTAGGGTCTTCCCCGATGGACGGATGCCTCAAAATGGCAAAAGTCGAACTCCGAGGCTGTTCCTGAAATTGGCCGATGGGCAGTGGCCCCAAACCGTTTCCAACCCTTTCCGGTTCCCAAAAGGCCCGTTTTATGGGCGCTTTCGGCAGTGCGTAACCGCCGGGGGGTGGTCCATCCGGTACAAGCGGAATACCAGGCTCGGCTCTCAGGCTGGAGCGCGGCCCAACTTCCCTCGCAGTTCGGCCAACAAGGCCAGTTCTTTTTTCAGGATGGCTTCCACTTCGGCTGGGGGTTTGCCACCCAGGCCTTCGTTTTCGATGCACAGGTCGCCCTGGTAGCCCGCTTGATCCAGGATGGTGGCCACCCGATGGAAATCCACATCCGCCTGGTAGATGGGGCATTGATATTTGCCGTACTCCCAGCCCATGGGCCGCTGGGTTTCTCGTTTTTCAGCCGGGTAGTTGATCCCTTTCAGGTGCGTATGGAAGACCCGGGAAGCGAACCGCTCGAAAATTTCATAGAGTTTCGAGAGCGGATGGCCATACCAATAGAAGTTGCCCGTATCCAGGGTGAGTCCCAAAAGGGGGGATCCCACCCCTCGGAACAAAGCGTCCAGGAATTCCGGATCATTGGTGAGGGCGCCATGGTTTTCGATGGCCAAAGGTACACCAGTCGGCTCCACCTCCGCCATGGCCTTTCGCAGGGCCTTGATGGCCAGCGGCAGGAAATCCTCTTTGCTCATCTTGTGGGCTACGACGTCGATCCGAATGGCCGACACTCCCAACGCCTTGGCCACCCGGGCCACCCGGCCACACCATTCGGCCTCCTCATCGGGCCGCTCGGCAAATCGGTTGTACATGCAAAAGGCCGTAATCCGGACCCCAGCGCGTTCCATATCTTTCCGGAGGCGATTTAGGCCGGCGATTTCCGCCGCCGTATAGGGCCCAGCCGGATGCACCAAATGCGGCAGTTCCAGCTTCTCGGTAATCGACACCTCCATGCCTTCCAGGCCCATCTGTTGGGCGGCCGACCAAATGTTGGTCGGCTTTAAGTGCCGAAGCATTACTTCCCGCATCGCCAAGGGCCAGACAGACTTCTTCCGGGGCGACGATTCGGCCGCCATGGCCCGTTCCACCCGCCGGAAACCCCACCAGCTTACGCACATTCCCGCTGCCAATCCGCCGGCCTCCAAGAGCCAGCCCCGTCGAGACATCAGTTCATCTACCATCGAACTCCACCTTTCGTGTGCATACCTACGGAGCCAAAATACCTCGGAGAGATTTCACTCTAGGGGGCCTGGGGCCTGATCTGTCTGAGGCAGATCAGCCGGAGCGATTCCCCCCAGCAGACCTCCTATTCCACGAGCCCTTTCCCACTATCCTAGCATAATCCGAAAAGAAGTCAATCACGGAAGGCAAACCGCCGATTTCCCCCGCCTCACGAAAAACCGGGGATAAGACGGCGAAGGCAACCGGTCGATCGTAGATACTCCCCCCGGCAGACCGGCAAAAAGCGGGCTTTCTCCAAGCGGCGCAGTCAGCCTCAGACAGGCTAACATCCAAAAGGAATTAGGGAATACCTTAACCGAATGAAGCAACGGGCCTCTCTCCTGGCTGTCGAGAGGTCGGTCTGTGAAGCAGGCCGGGGGAGGAGAGTCTCTTTCATACCCCCACGGAGAGGCCGGCCGAGGCTGGGTGAGGAGGCCGCTGGGAGTGCGGGCCTTCGGCCCGCAAATGGGCGGACGAGACGTCCGCCCTCCGAGCATGCTCCTCCATTCGGCTAAAATGTTACGAACATTTTAGCCGAAAGAAGCAACTCGCCTCTCCCTTTTGCGGGCAAGGACGGCTCCAGTGCGAAGCGTAGCCGGCTAAAAGGTGTCATTCCCGCGAAAGCGGGAATCCAGAAAATATCTTCCCGTTGCCGCTTGCCCAGGAGGAACACCGTAACAGGCACAAACCAGCCTGGTTTCCTGCTTGCGCAGGAATGACACAGAGACTCCTCCATTCGGCTACAATGTTACGAGTTATGGAGGTTTTGGCGGAGGCAGTGGAGCAGGGTGCCGTCGGAGGAGCGTATGTTCACTTCTAGCGGCATCTGGCCCGGCAAGCTGTGCGTGGCGCAGCCAAAG
>Ga0209017_10000769_pt1 | contig 29314 bp, 18 predicted proteins | sample YNPBryunderm2012_FD_185812 | JGI IMG/M metagenome (GOLD analysis project Ga0209017, IMG submission 185812) | Anoxygenic and chlorotrophic microbial mat microbial communities from Yellowstone National Park, USA - YNP Bryant MS undermat 2012... ...
GCGGTGCTCGACCGGGTGATTGTGGGTCCGTTGGGGATGTCCGACACGGTGGCCTCAACCGCCTCGAACGATCAACGTCCCGATCCCACTCGGCGGGTTGCCGGTCGGAAGCGGGATGGGACGCCGGCTTCCTTTTGGGACTTCGACGTCTACGACGGCGCGGGCGGCATCCGTTCGACCCTCGCTGATCTGATTCGGTTCGCCCAAGCGCACCTGGAGGGCTTGGAAAACCCCAAAGCGCCTCTGGCGTCGGCGATCCGCCGGGCCACCTCGAGCTGGTTCGTGATCGAACCACAACACGCTGAGGTAGGCTTGAACTGGTTCCGTCGCTTACCAGCGGCCGACGACAAGCACGGCGTCTTCTTTTTGTGGCACAACGGCGAAACAGGAGGATTCCGATCCTTCCTCGGAATTCGTCCCGACCGTCGGGCCGCGGTGGTTTTGCTGATGGCTCGGGCCGATCCGAGCTTGGAACCCTCCTGCGTTCGATTCCTGGAAACCCTGGAATGACCTCAATCAATCCCCCAACCCACACCGGCGATGCGCTCGCTGGTCGCGCCGCCAACTCACTCGCTCCGAGTCGAACAAGAGAATCGACTCGACGATCACCACGCCATGAATGCGATCAATTCAAGGTCGCGTCGGGAGGCAGGTGTTTGACAATCCGCGCGACCCGATTGGTCGAAAACGGACGGATCACGGCGTCCCACAGGTTTCCCATGCCGTTCCAAAAAATGTGTTCAGGTGTTGCGGGACAATGATACCACGAGTCCTCGGCCAGTTCATATTCCAGCTGTCCGGGTCCCCAGCCAGCGCAGTTGAACAGAACCAAGGAGGGTTCGGGCTTGAGCAAGACCATTTGGCTCAGCTTGTCGCGGTCGATCGTGGAGTAAACCCCGTCGAGGATTTCCTGATCGGCCCATTCCGCGCATTGGTGAACAATAGTGAGTGGTCCCGTAACCGGGCCACCTAGATGAATGGGTTTTTCCCAGTCGCAGGGGTGGTTGAAGGCGGTTTGGGAGATCGCGGCCACGGTCCCGTCGATGGGTCGGTTCAGGACCAGGCCGGCCGCGCCGAGTTGGGTATGTTCCAGCATCAGCAACACGGTTTTGGTGAAGTTGGGGTCGAGCAAGGAAGGATGGGCAATCAGCAAGTGACCTTTGAGTGATTTCATGGGCGGGGCTTCTCCAAGCGGGGATTTGGGAGGTGGAGGATCGATTCAAGCATGCGATTCGGCGTGTCGTTGGCGTCGAGGCGAAAGCAAGCGTCCAATCGAAAGAAAGGCGCGTAGGAGGGAGTCAACTAGGTTGAGGATCGCGCTTGGCTTTGTCACGCTAGAAGGTTCTGGCGCGGTCGTCAAGCGTGGGTTGCGGCGAGTTTTGAGGCTGGAACGAAAGCCGTTGGAAGCGGAGCTGCGGATCGCCAAGAGGTTGCCAAGAGGGGCGCGATCCGGTTCAACTGAATATCCAAGCGCAGAGCATTGATGCAGCGGGGCGCAATGCAACGAAGTCGCCGAATTGCGGGAATCGCGTCATGACGGTGTCGCCGAGGGTGACGATTCGAGCGCGTTGGGTCTTTCCGGTCGAGGGGGAGCCGATTCCCGAAGGGGTGGTCACCTACGACCGCGAGCGGGGCCGGTTGCTCAGGGTCGGCCCTTATCGGGGCGAGATCCTAGACCGCGACCTGGGCAACGCGGCAATCGTGCCGGGGTTTGTGAACGCTCATACCCATCTTGAGTTAAATCGCCTTCAAGGGGAACCGCTCGAGATGCCGGATCCCGACCGGGACGCCACAGGTTCGACCGTCGCGGTTGTCCCGGAAAACGAGGTCGCCTGGCTCAAGCGGGTGGTGGGACAACGAATCGGGGTCGGGTTGGAGGAGTTGGCGCGGCGGGCCGCCGAGAATCTTCAAAAAGCGCTGCGGGCCGGGACCACCTTGTTGGCCGACATCACCACCGCCGGGGCGAGTTGGCCGGCGATCTCCGCAGCGCCAGTGGGTGGGGTCGTGTTTTCCGAGGTGTTGGGTCTCAAGCGTCAACGGGGATTGGAAACCAATGAGCGCGCTTGGGATTGGCTGCGCACCGTAACACCCCAACAGCAGGTGATCAGTCGCTGTCGGGTAGGGCTGAGCCCCCATGCACCTTATAGCACCGCGGGTTGGCTTTACCAGAGGGCCGCTGGTTGCGGGCTGCCCCTGACCACCCATCTAGCGGAAATGCCTGAAGAGCGGATGCTGCTGGAATCCGGTCAAGGCCCATTGCGCGAGTTCCTGGAGGAGTTGGGAGCCTGGGACGACGAATGGGAGCCAATCGGACCCAGACCCACTGACTACATTCGTCGGGACGAGTTGAAGCAGACCGATTGGCTCGTCGCTCACGGCAATGATTTGCGCCCCGACGAGCTTTGGCAATTCCGGCCAGACGCCGCACCGCCGGGCAAACGGGTGGCGTTGGTGTATTGTCCGCGCACTCACGCCCGCTTCGGACACCCTCCCCACCCCTTTCTGGAATTGCTCCATCAAGGCGCGATTGTCTGCTTGGGGACCGACAGCCTGGCCTCGGCCCCAACCTTGAGCGTTCTGGACGAAGCGCGGTTTCTCCGACGCCGCGATCCCCGCCTATCGGGACGACTGCTTTTGACCATGTCCACACTCTTCGGCGCATGGGCGTTGCGTGCTGAGACGATCACCGGCAGCCTTCGCCCCGGCAAGTCGGCCGATCTGGCGGTCGTCGGCTTGCCCGAACGGGATGCGGACGATCCTCACGATCTGTTGTTTGATTCCGACCGTCCCGTGTTGGCGACCATGTTCGCCGGGCGTTGGCTCGACGAGCCGGACGCAGCTGATTCTTCCGTCTAACTCAGTTCTCCTTTCCCCTCTCCCGTCCATTTCCTATTCGCCTCGCGCGATTGGATGATGGACGGGTTTGGGTGTGGAAGTCCAGGGGTGACTTGGCGGCTCGGATTGGGTTTGGGTCGGGTCTGGGCGAGACAGGATCACGTTAGCTGACGTTCGGCGTGGGCAATGACATTCTCCACGGTGAACCCAAAGTGACGGGTGACATCCTTCAAGGGGGCCGAAGCGCCGAAGCCGTTCATGCCAATCACAGAGCCGGTGGGGCCGACATATTTGGACCAACCGAGAGTCGAGCCCATCTCGACCGCCACCCGCGCTGTGATCGAAGGCGGCAGCACTTCGTCGCGGTAGGCTTGAGGCTGGGCCTCGAAGAGTTCCCAAGAGGGCATCGAGACGACTCTGGTGGGGATGCCCCGCGCATGGAGGGCTTCGGCGGCCTCGACGCAGAGGGCCACTTCGCTTCCGGTGCCGATCAGAATGAGTCGAGGGGATTGACCAGCGGGAGGATCGGCCAACACGTAGGCCCCTTTGCGAAGACCGGAGGCCGGGGCCAGGCGATCGCGGTTCAGCGTGGGTAGAGCCTGACGGGTCAAAGCTAGCACCACGGGCTGGTCGCGCATGGGCATCAGGGTTCGCCAGGCTTCGGCCACTTCGTTGGCGTCGGCGGGGCGGATGACGATGAGGTGGGGAATGGCTCGAAGGCTGGCGAGTTGTTCAATCGGTTGATGGGTTGGCCCATCCTCGCCCACTCCAATCGAGTCGTGAGTGAAAATGTAGATGACCGGGATCTCCATGATCGCCGCCAGACGGATTGCGGGCCGCCCGTAGTCGGAGAAGATCAAAAACCCCGAACCGAACGGACGCAGCCCCGAAACCGCCATGCCGTTCATGATCGAACCCATCGCGTGTTCACGCACGCCGAAGTGGAAATTCCGGCCGTGGGGGGATTCGGCCTGGAACGAGTCGGCCCCCTCGAAAGTGAGCGTGGTCTTGGTCGAGGGAGCGAGGTCGGCGGAGCCGCCGATCAACCAGGGGACCCGCTTGGCGATGGCATTGAGAACTCGACCGGAGGCGTCGCGTCCTGCCAGGCTGGGAACCGTGGTCTTACCGGTTTGAGGGTCGTTGGTAGACTGCCAGGGGAACGTGGGAATGTCGCGGTCCCAACCCGCGGGCAACTCGCGCTTGAGCCACACGTCCAACTCGGCGGCCAGATCCGGGTAAGCCTGGCGATACGTCTCCAATTGGGCTTTCCAGGCGCGGGACAACTCTGCGCCACGACGGCCCAAGGTATGTTGAAAGTCCTCGTAAACTTCGGGCGGCACCACGAAGCGCGCGTCGGGGTCCATGCCGTAATGGAGCTTAGCCCCTTTGACCGCCTCCTCGCCCAGAGGTTCGCCGTGGGCTTTGTGCGAGCCTTCTTTGCCGGGAACGCCCCGCGCGATGACGCTAGTGACAATGATCAGGGTGGGCCGGTCGGTTGTTCGCTGGAATTGGGCCAGAGCCTGAGCCAGCGCGACGCGATCCTCAGCGTCGTCCACCTTCAGCACGTTCCAGCCGTAGCTCTCGAATCGCTTGCCGACATCCTCCGAGAAGGCCAGATGAGTGCCACCCTCAATGGTGATGTGGTTGGAGTCATAGATCCAGCAAAGGTTAGCGAGTTTGAGGTGACCAGCCAGCGAAGCGGCTTCGCTGCTGACTCCCTCCATCATACAGCCATCGCCGCACAACGCATAAACCCGATGAGTGAACAGGTCGAAGCCCGGACGATTGTAGCGCGCGGCTAGATAACGTCCGGCGATCGCCATGCCCACTGAATTCGCCAAACCCTGGCCAAGAGGCCCCGTGGTGGTTTCCACGCCGGGCGTGAGGCGGTATTCGGGGTGGCCGGGCGTTTTAGAGTGAAGTTGCCGAAACGCTTTAATATCTTCCAGCGAGACCGCCAGAGCGTGGGGATCGCCTGGACGGCGGCCGTGGCCTTGGCCGTGGATCAAGCCGGTGCTTCCGTCGGGGTCGGGACCAACCGCCTTCACCCCGGCCAAATGCAACGCCCCGTAAATTAGCATCGAGGCGTGACCCACCGACAACACGAAGCGGTCGCGGTCGGGCCAGATCGGATCGGCGGGATCGTAGCGCAAGGTGTTGCGCCACAATTCATACACCACCGGGGCCAGCGAGACCGGAGTGCCCGGATGGCCCGAGTTGGCCTTCTGGACCGCGTCCATCGCCAAAGCGCGCAGCGTGTTGATCGAGAGGGTTTCCAACGAGGAGGGGACGGACACGGACATGATGCCTCCGACGAAAACAGAAAACAATCAGAAAAGGAAAATCCTTACTGCTATGGTTCCCAACCCGATCGACCCAACCGAACGAAAACGGCTCTGAGGATACACCCTCGGCCCCGTCATCGCCAAGTCGTCACGCCCACCCCTTTTCCCTTCCTCAAGCCTCTTGCCGCGTCCTACCTCGGAACACGCCCACTCGGTCCAACCCCGTTTTTCTGCTTAGCTCTTGACCGCCCACCCACGCAAGACGTACTCTCAAAAAAGCTCTGAATGTCGGATTATTGGTCGCCCAAGAGCCTCTCGATTGAGAGGAGGGCGTGTTATTCGGAACGATGCGTCGCTATGCTGGGCGACCCAGCTCGGGGCAGTTTTGGGGAGAACGCAATGAACGCGATGACGTTGAGCGGTTGGGTGACAGCAGGCTTGACGATGCTAGCGATGGGGTTCGGTGGGTTCGCAACGCCGCAGACGCCCACCGACCCCCAGGCGGTTCCCGTGCCGGAGGGCCAGAAGGTGGTGGTGCATCTGAGTCGGTTCACCAACGACCTACACGCGGCGACGATGGCGCTCAAGGTGGCCAACACCCTGCAAGCCAAGGGGTCGCAAGTGACCCTCATGTTGGACCTGGAGGGTGTTCGGCTGGTGGACGCTCACCAACCCTCCAACCTAACCTGGGGCAACGGACCCAGCGTCGGCGAGCTTCTGAGCGCTTTTCTGAAGGCGGGAGGTCAGGTGGTGGTTTGTCCTCACTGCGCCCACGCGGCTGGTCTGAGCGAAGGTAAGGTGATTCCTGGTGTTCGGATTGGTCCCGACGGGATTCTCGCTCAGGTGATCCTGGACGCCGACAAGGTCGTGGATTATTGACCCCCCGTCGGGGTGGGATGGTCCAAGGACCACGAGCCCACCCGATGCTCAGATCTGGTTTGCGAACCACGCGACTTCTGGCCGGATCCCTTCCATTCGGCTCGGGTCAATCGGTTCGGAATCGTGGGGCGCGTTTCTCAAGGAAGGCGGTCATCCCCTCGCGTTGGTCGGGTGCGCCGAAGAGGTTCGAGAAGACCCGAGTTTCTTCGGCCAGCCGGGCTTCCAGAGTGGCAGAGGGGGATCGCATCAGGGCTTTGAGAGCGGCGAGGGCCGACGGCGATCGTTGGGTCAGGTGAGCCGTTAGGGCGTCGAGTTCAGCGTCGAGTCGGTCGGCCGGGGCGACCCGATCGACCAAACCCAAGCGCAATGCCTCGGCAGCGGGGAGTTTTCGCCCCGTGATCATCAGCTCACGAGCTCGGCCCAAGCCAACCCGCGCGGCCAGCCGCGCGGTGCCGCCATGACCGGGGATGACTCCCAAGCCAGTCTCAGGCAGGCCGAAGACGGCGGTTTCCGAGGCGATCACCAAATCGCACGCCAACGCCAGTTCCGTACCGCTTCCGAGCGCGAAGCCCTGAACCCGTGCCACGACCACGCAGGGAAGCAGTTCCAGACGATGACAAATGTCTTGACCGGCGCGGGAGAATTCTTCAGCCTCGTTGGGTCCCAAATTGACCAACTCGGCCAAGTCCGATCCCGCCACGAACGCGCGGTCCCCCGCGCTGGCCAGCACCAAAACCCGAGGCGACGGCGTCAACCGGGCGATGTCCTCTAGCCTCGCCCGCAACTCGGCCAACACGGCCGAGTTCAGCGCATTGAGTGCTTCAGGACGCCGAATCTCCAACCGCGCCACCCCTTCAGGAGTCACCACCAACTCCGTCCAGGGACCGATGGGCGAACTCATCGCGGCGTTCTCCGGGGGGTTGGTTGGTGGGACATCGACATCGTTGCGGTAGTCAAGAATCCCTCCTCAGAACGGGATGGGAGCGGGTTCGGCGACGTAGTTAGGCGAGCCGGGAGCATGGGCGATTGAGTAACCCAAATCGCGGAGGTAGGTGGCGGCTTCCTCGTTGGCTTCGAGGATGATGACCGGCCGATCGCGCCGGATCAAGCGGTCCGCGCCTTTGAGAACATGGATTTCATGTCCTTCGGTGTCGATCTTGATGAGTTTGATCCGTTGGGGTGGCGAAGGCATCAGCCCATCGAGCGGTGCTCCCAGAATCGCCACGCGGTCTTCCTCCTCAACCAAGTGGGAAGGAACCAAGGATGATGAGTCTTCGGTGTTGGATGACGCCTCATTGGATTTGACCAACTCGGCGGAGAAATGGTCGTCCAGTCCCGAAGCAGCGCGAGGAATGCGGATGACGGTTGAGTGGACATGATCGCTTGCCGCGAGGTTCAACAGGGTGATGTTGCGATGACGGGCCCAGCCGCAATTCGAGGCGAGCAACTCGAACGTGGCCGGAACCGGTTCTAAGGCGATCACTCGTCCCTTTGGACCCACAAGATCGGAACATCGAATTGTGTAAATCCCAATGTTTGCACCTACGTCGATGACCCAATCACCCGAACCAATCCAGTCGCCCAAGCGGTGAAATTCCGGCTCGTACAGCACGAAGCGGCCTGATCGTACCTGACGACCATACGCGCTTCGACGCAGCGATTGCCTCCAAGACCGCGGCAGTCGAGCGAGAATCCGTTTTGAGGCGATGGTGAGTGAATGACGCATCATTCGATTTGAAACGAGGGGGGAACCTGAACATGGTCGAACGTGAGGGGCGACAATCTCGGCTTGGTTTTCATTGAATGGACGGCGTGTGGCGAGAGGTTGTCTGAGGGGTGACGAGGTTTATCCGCCGAGATCGGTCGAGAGCAGCAGGAGTTGGCAGTTGGGGGTTAGGGAGGCGTGAGGGTTGTCCAGGAATTCGTCGGTTCCGCGACTGACTCGGTACGCAGGATGGAGTGTTGCGGGTTGGTCGGGCTGGTCGCGGATCAGAACCGCACCAACGAGGTTGGGCAACATGTCGGCCAGACGATCGAGCAAGCACTGAAGATTGCTCACGGTTTGGGCGGGATCAACCGTCGGCAAGTCCACCTGGATTCGTGGAACTCCCGCCTTGAGCCGAGGAACCCCGAAGAACTCGACCTCGACGCGGACGACAGGGGCCAAGTCGGTCGGCGGTTCGTCAAGGCAACCAGTGAGGGATGATCGACTCATTGCCGCGTGACCATTTCGATCGGGATCGGAGTTCTTGGTTGTGATCGAGGCCCGCGATGAGGACGGGCCCCAGCCAGTTGTTCCCATCCCCACCCGACCGTCCGCGCTGATTCTGATGAGGGAGAGAAAGAAAAAGTGGCGTGGGGAACAAACGGGATCAAGATCCCAAATGCTCAGCGAAAAAGGCGAATGTGCGTTCGTCAGCGAGCTTGGCGGCCTCGGGGTTGTAGACTTCGGGACGGGTTTCGTTGCAGAACGCATGGTCAGCTTCATATGTGAAGAAGCGGACATCAACACCCGCTTTCTTGAGGGTAGCTTCGAACTCGTACACCTTGGCGATGGGGATGAATCCATCTTTGGAGGCGAAGTGCCCCATAACCGGGATCGTGATCGTAGCCGGGTCGAAGCCTTGTGAGGGCAGGCCGTAGAAGGCGACGGCCGCGGCGAGACCTTTGAGCCGCGAGGCGCCGAGGAAGGTGACCGCCCCGCCCATGCAGTAGCCGGTCAAGCCGACCTTACCGGCTCCTTTGGCCTTGAGGGCATTCAGACCGCCCTGAACAATTTGATCGGTGGCGGCCACGAAGTCGAGCTTCTGCATGAGGCTGGACGCCTCGGTGGGATTGGTCGCCACCTTGCCGTCGTAGAGATCTGGCACGAGCGCGAGGTAGCCGTGTGCGGCGTAGCGGTCGGCCACGGATTTGATTTGCGGGTTCACTCCCCACCATTCCTGGATGACCAGGACCGCCGGGTTGCCCGGTTTGGCCTGACCCTCCGCGGGGGTGGCTAGATAACCTGAAGCCGCTTTGCCGTCGGGACGCTTGAATTCAATCATCTGACCCATGATGCGCGTCTCCTCGCCGTTGGCGTCCGGTTCGACCCTGTGCATACGCGATGGGCTGGAAGCGGACCAGGTTGGATCGAACGGTCCATGACCGGACGCAGCTCCATTGAATCCCGCCCCGATGATAACTGCCGGGACGCTCCGGAGCGAGAGGGTGGACCACGGGCGAACGCTGGGAGTTGTTCCCGCGGCGGCTGTCCAGCATCAGGCTAGGACTGGTTCGGGCGAGGTCGGTGTTGGGGAGGTGACGGGGTCGCAAGCCAAGGGGTCGGCGTCGATATACTCGTAAAACACGTTTCGCTGCCGCGGAATGTAGCCAAGTTCGGAAATAGCGCGGCGGATCTCCTGAAGCGACAGATGATGCACCGTGCCCGCCGACGAGACAACGTTTTCCTCTAGCATGAGGCTGCCCATGTCGTTGGCCCCAAACATCAGACCGATTTGGCCAATCTTCCCGCCTTGAGTCACCCAGGAGGATTGGATGTTGGGCACATTGTCCAGGTAAATTCGGCTCAACGCCTGGGTCCGGAGGTACTCGAAGGCACCCACGGGCGGCACGTCGGCCATGTCGGTGTGGTCGGGTTGGAAGGTCCAGGAGATGAATGCGGTCAGACCGCCGGTCTCGTCCTGAAGCTGACGCACTCGTTCCAGATGTTCGACCCGTTCCTCCAAGGTTTCAATGTGGCCGAACATCATGGTCGCTGTCGAGCGTCCACCTAGTTCGTGCCAGACCCGGTGGACGTTGAGCCAGTCATCGGTCAGCACTTTGCCGCGGGTGATCGCCTTGCGTACCCGGTCCACGAGAATTTCGCCGCCGCCGCCAGGCAGCGACCCTAGACCCGCCGCTTTGAGACGTTCCAGCACGGTTTTCAGCGGCAGCTTGGACACCTTGGTGAAGTGGTGGATCTCCGGTGGCGAAAAGCCGTGAATGTTCAGTGTCGGGAACCGGCTCTTGATGTCGCGCAACAACTCCTCGTACCACTCAATTCGGAGATGAGGATGTAATCCACCCTGCATCAGAATTTGATCCCCCCCTAGGTCGAGGGTTTCTTGAATCTTTTGATAGAGCGTCTCGCGGTCGAGGAGGTATGCCTCTTCATGGTTGACTTTGCGGTAAAAGGCGCAAAAGTCGCAAACCGCGGTGCAGACGTTGGTATAGTTGATGTTGCGGTCGATGTTGTAAGTGCGGTACGGTTCGGGATGCAAACGCTGGCAAATCGCGTGGGCAGCTTTGCCCAAGGCCAGCAGTTCGGCCTCGCGAATCAGGGTGACACCCTCATCGAAGCGAAGACGCTCTCCGTCAACGGCGCGTCTCAAGAGGGAGTCCACGCGGGGGTTGGTGGAAAACAAGATCGACACCCTCCGGGGCCAGACCCAACGCGGCGGCTTTCCGGGCGAAGAGCCTCAAGGCGCGTAGTTCGGTCGGTCCCAAATCATAGGAAAGAACCTGGGTCAGATAATCCAACGCCTCGGCCCGATCGAGACCCAGGGGGACCCCGAATCGTTGGGCCAACAAGTCGGCTTGGGCAAGGCTTTGGTCGCGGCAGTGGATCAGAAGGTGGGGAAGTCCGCCCAGATCGACCCCTGGACGAACTGCCCAAACGGCGAACACAAATGGCAGGCCGGTCCAGACGTTCCAAGCGTGGGCCAGATCGACCACAGCCACAAACGGCTCCGGGTTCACCGTCATGGCCCGGTCGCCGATCAGCAGCACCGCGTCAGCCAGGCTCTCCTCGATCGGCACCCCTAATGGGTGCGTCTCGATCGTTTCGGGACACACCCCCTGAACCTCCGCCAACCAGATCCGACACAACGCCTGCGAGGTCCGCGACCCCTCATCCAGCGCCAAGCGTCGCACCGCCTTCCAAGGCGTGCGGGCAAAGAGCTTGACGCTTCGCACTTCCTTCCGAGCCGCGATCGCCAGTTGGGGCAAGATTGTCAAACCTTCCGACACCGCTCCTCGGATCGCCTCGATCGATGGCACCAACGCCACGTCGAGCGTGCCGTCACGCAACCCCGACGCCAAACGGCTGGGTACATCAATCGTCAGCTCTAGCTCTGGAGCCCACTCGGTCAAACGATAATACAACGGCTTGGCGTTCAGATAACTGACCGCTCCCACCCTCAAACCCGGAGGGATCGCTTCAAAGGCTGGCGGGGAGGGCCAAGACATCGCGGCCAATCCTTTGCTTTCAGAGTGAACCGTGTCAACGATCGTGTCGGAACAAACCGAAAGAAGTATAGAGACCGTGTTGCGATTCGCAAGTCGAATGAGGACGAGTTCGCCAAGTTCCGTCGTCGTCGGGTTGGAGGTGCAACGCCCGCCGCGCGAGGATCCGGCAGGACCAATTGGCGGCGGGCGGGGTAGACGAGGATATCATCAGCGATCACGTCAAGGAGTTCAGGTCGAGCTTAACGCATCTCGATATGGAACACGTGGGCGGGAATCCCTTGGGGGTCGAGGCCTACGGTGTTGGTGCCGCCTGACCAGGGGTAGCGGGCTCCGGTGAGCAGGTCGTGGACCTCGAAGCATTCGCTGGGGTGACGGCCAAACCGTTCGGCGGGGATTTCAACCCGCGCCCAGTGGGTCTGATGGGGGTCGAGGTTTATCGCCACGAGGATCGCGTCCGAACGGTCGGGCGCGATCTTGCTGTAGCACAAGACGTGGTCGGAGTCGGTTGGGTGGAACTCCAGGTCGCGGAAGAACTGGAGCGCGGGGTGATCCCGCCGGATCTGATTGATCTTGGTGACCAGCCAGCTGAGGTCGTTGGGCGAGGGATCGCCCCAGTAGCGTAACTGATACTTCTCACTGTCGAGGTATTCCTCCGACCCTGGACGCGCCGGGGTCACTTCGCACCGCTCGAAGACCGGGCCGTAGATGCCGTAATTGGTGCCGAGGGTAGCGGCGAGGATCAGTCGAACCATGGTGGCGGGCCGTCCGCCGTGTTGAAGGTATTCGCTGAGGATGTCTGGGGTGTTCGCAAAGAAGTTGGGTCGGTAGAACTCGACCCAGTCCCCCCGAGTCAGTTCGGTGAGGAACTCGGTCAGTTCTGCCTTGGTGTTGCGCCAGGTGAAATAGCTGTAGGATTGGCTGAAGCCGCGTTTGGCGAGATGAGCCATTGGCTTGGGACGGGTGAAGGCTTCGGCCAGGAAGATCGTCTCGGGCTCGACTCGACGCACTTCGTCGATGAGCCACTCCCAGAAGGCGAACGGTTTGGTGTGGGGGTTATCCACCCGGAAAATCTTGACACCGCGTTCGATCCAGACCAGGAAGATGCGTTTCATCTCCTCCCAAAGTGCTCGCCAATCCTCGCACTCGAAGTCCAGAGGATAGATATCCTGATACTTCTTGGGGGGGTTCTCGGCGTACTTGATCGAGCCGTCAGGACGGTGGCGGAACCACTGGGGATGGTTTTGAACGTAGGGGTGATCCGGCGAACACTGGATAGCGATGTCGAGCGCGATTTCCAGGCCGTGGTAGCGGGCGGCGGCCACCACGCGCTTGAAATCCTCGACCGTGCCGAGTTCGGGGTGGATTGCGTCGTGGCCGCCTTCGGGGGAACCGATGGCCCAGGGGGAGCCAACGTCCCCCGGCTCGGCTTGCAAAGCGTTGTTGCGTCCCTTGCGGAAGCTGGTGCCGATCGGGTGGATCGGCGGCAGGTAGACCACGTCGAAGCCCATCGCCGCGATTCGAGGCAAGGTGGCGATGAGGTCGTCGAAACGGCCATGAACCCCGGGGTTGGGCGAGCAGGAACGGGGAAAGAGTTCATACCAGGAGCTGAACCGCGCACGCTCGCGTTCGACCAAAACTCGGCCGACTCGGTTTGATTCTGCCGCGCTTCTGCGAGGCGCGTGGTTGGCCATCGCTCGCGTCAGCGGTTCGCCGTGGACAAGGGCGTAGCGGTCGGCTTCGGACAGGTTGGCGTCCGCCAGGGCCAAGGAGGCTTTAGTCAGGATCGACTGATCCTCCGACGGGAGGGTTTTCTGACGGGCGGTCTCGGCGATCATCGCCGCCCCTTCCAGAAGTTCGGAATGGATCGGTTGGCCTGCCTCGAACTTCTTGGTCACCTCCTGACGCCAGGACGCAAACTGGTCGATCCAGGCGACCGCCTTGTACTGATACAGACCCAAACGCTCCAGAGGAATTGTCGCCCGCCATTCGTCGTTGTAGCCAGCGACTAAGGGAATAGTCCGCCACGTGGTCTCGTCTGGCCCCTTCACGAGAAGGTCGGCCCGCAACACGTCGTGACCATCCGCGAAAATGTGGGCGGTTACCTCCAAGCTTTCGCCTAGGGTCCGCTTCACCGGCCAAGCTCCGCCATCGACTTCCGGCAAGAGTTTTTCGATGACCAACCGCGCGGGGGGGCTTGAGGAGTCGCAAGACGAGGCCACGTCGGGACGAGCGTCGGCGGAGCGGCTTTCACGGTCGCCGGCGAAACCGACGCGAACGAACTTTGGCAGGCTGATCGGCATGGGTGAGGCAACCTCGGAAGGAGTGGGCGTGTCAATCTGTTCGGGTGTGTCAAAAGGATGGAGTGGCGGGGCCGACGACTCGAACGCGGGTGTCGGTTCGTCGGTGTGATCCGTAGAGGGCCAGGCAGTGACTTGCGGGATCGAGCATGATTCCGACACCGCTTCCCCAGACTCGACCGGCTCGATGGCGATCCCAGCAGATTCGGCGGCTTGACCCACCTCGTCCACCTCGTCAAGCGGAACGATTGGCTCAACTGACGCGACGGGTGAACTTGGAGCCGCGGCGTGTGAGGTGGGTTGGTCGCCGCCGGGTGGGTTGGTCGCCGCCGGAGCGGTCAGCGCGACGGAAGATCCTGCCGGCATGGTTGGCGGTGGGTTGACCGTTTCGGAGCGGACGGTCTTCACCACACCCTCTACGATCTTCTGCGGCTCGTTGGCGTGCGAGACGACAGTGTGGGCAAATCTCAGAGAAGAGCCTTCGCTTGCGCGAGGAGGGGGGGGCGGGTCCAAGTTCAGCAACCGCGACCAGAGCCGATCGTAGGCCAAGGCGACCGCGTCCAGGCTGAAGCGTTCGACGACCCGTCTTAGGCCAGCCATCCCCATCTCTCGCCGCATTCGACGACTTCGCAACAGGTCGTACATCGCCTTAGCCAGCGAGGCGGGGTGGTCGGGAGGAACCAGCAGACCGGTCTCGTGGTGGATCACCAGGTCCTCGGTTCCCTGCACCCGCGTGCCGATCACTGGCTTGCCGGCGGCCATGGCCTCTAGAACGACATTGGGCATTCCCTCCCAACGCGAGGGGGAGACCAGCAGATCGGCCGAGGCGATCAAACGATCGGCATCGGCGCGGAATCCCAAGATGGCGACCCGCTCCTTCAGACCCGGCGTGGTCAGAACTCGACGCGCCAACCGCTCCCGGTCGGGACCGTCGCCCACGATCGCCAAGAACCACCGCGGGGGCATCCCGGCCAAGTTCGGTCCCTCACGATGCAACCGCGCGGCGGCCTCGATCAAGGTTTCCCAACCTTTTTGCCGCTCTAGGCGGCCGACGAATAGCGCCACCGGTCCATCCTGGGCGGCCTCACCGAAGACCTTCGGTCCTTCGTCCAGTCCAACGAACCGTTGTGGGTCCACCCCGTTGGGAATCACGAACAGCTTCGATTCGGGAAAGCCCGCCTGGAGATATTGCCGCTTGACCCCCTCCGACACGCAAACCCAACCGGCGCAGATTTCTAGGTGGCGGCGATCCAGCCAAAGACGCCAGCGGCGGGGGTCGGCCACCCGAACTCCCGACAGCACCACCTTGGGCGTCCAAACCTCCTGAGCTTCCCCCCACGTCGTTCGCCGCGCTGCGCCTTCTCGGCGGTGACGTCGTGCCAACCGCGCTACAGCCCAACGACTGAGTAGGTTGGCGTGAAACAGGAAGCTCTGAACCAGCTCGATTCGTCGCTCAAGAAGGATTTGGGACAGCTGACGAATCCCTCGGCGGATCTGTCGAATCGAGTTCAACCCCAACGCCACCGTTTCGATTCCACTAGCCCGCAGGGGTTCGGCCAGTGGTCCCCGCTCCGCCAGAGTGACAACCATGACACGCCAGCGTTGCGGATCCAACCGGGTCGCCAATTCCACCAGCGCCCGTTCTGCTCCACCGACCTCCAACTCGGTGATGGTAAGAAGCACCGGGACCGGGCGAAGGATGGACGCCGGCGCTCCCGGCACCAAAGCCGCCGACGGGGATGAAGCCCCTCCGTTCCAGTCGGACATTGGGGGGGTAGAGCCAAAGAACCAGGAAGAAAGCAACGGTCGCAACGGGTTAGCCTCGCAGGGTCGGGGTTGCCCGGATCGTGCGATCATCCTACCATCCCTCCGCTTGGTTCGCCTCCGAGTTCTCTCCCCCTTGCTTCGCTTCGTTGCCACCCCGTTCGCAACCTGGGTTGGACCCGTCGGTCCGGTTGGTTCGATTCGCTTGGTTTGATTCCCAGCCCACCCGGCAAGGACGCCGCGTTATGAGTCCTCTCCGCCTTGATCCGCCGAACCCCTCGCCTCTCCCCCATTATGGCGAATCGCCTTCGCTCCCCCTCCGTCCCGCCCTGATCCACGACTGGCTCACCGGACGTCGCGGCGGCGAAAAATGCCTCGAGCAACTCGCCCTCTTGTTTCCCCACGCCCCAATCTATACGCTTTTACATCAAGCTGGATCGGCCGGGCCGATCCTGGAGGCGAGGGAGATTCGGACCAGTTGGCTTCAGAAGATTCCGTCGGTGTCGAAGCGTTACCGCGGTTTGCTTCCTCTGATGCCGATGGCGGTGCGATCGTGGCGACTGAAGCCGGGGGAGTTCGACGTGGTGATCAGCTTCAGCCACTGCGTGGCCAAAGCGGTGCGGGTGCCGGAGGGAGTGCCTCACCTTTGCTACTGCTTCACGCCGATGCGTTACGCCTGGGACGCTCGGGCCGAATACCTAGCCTCAATCGCTCACCCGCTCAAGAGGGCGGTGGCCTCGCGGGTATTGGACCGCCTCAAGGATTGGGACCGCGCCACCGCCACTGGGGTGACTCGCTTTTTGGCGTTGTCCCGCACGGTTCAGGACCGAATCGCCCGTCATTACAAGCGCGACGCGCTCATTTTGCCTCCCCCGGTGGACACTCGGTTCTACACCCTGTCCCACAATCCCGATTGGCCGCGTGAGAGGTTTTATCTGTGCGTCTCGGCCCTCGTGCCCTACAAGCGGATCGATCTGGCGATTCAGGCGTGCAATCGGCTCAAACGTCGTCTCATCGTGATTGGCGACGGCCCCGAAGCCGCCAAGCTGCGGGCTCTGGCCGGCCCCACCATCCACTTCCTCGGCTGGGTCGACGACACGGTCATTCGGGACCACTATCGAAGAGCCTTCGCGCTGATCTTCCCCGGCGAGGAGGATTTCGGCATCGTTCCCATCGAGGCGTTGGCCTGCGGTTGCCCGGTCATCGCCCTCAACCGGGGCGCAGTTCCCGAAACGGTTGACGACACTGTCGGGCTACGGTTTGAAGAACCGAACCCCGATGCCTTGGCCGAAGCGTTGCTCGCCTTCGAGGCGCGACCACCGATTGACTCCCGAGCAGCGCGCCGCAAGGCCGAACCGTTTGCCGTTGAACGATTCACCCAACGGTTTCTGGAAGTCCTCCGCCAAACCGTGGCGGCCCCGCTCACCCTAAAAGACAACGCCTCTTCCCACACGGGGTCCATCCCCCATCCTCACCTTGGTTCCTCACCCCGCGCCGGGAGCGTCGAGACCGCTGCCAACCCGTTGCAGTTCAATCCTTCTTCATATTCTTAACAGAGATGTCAAGTTTTCCCTGATTCCACCTGGGTTCGGCGGTTCGAGGCTAGGCGGGTTGTCACCGACAGCTTGGTGGGTTCGTTTCATCAATCAGGTCCGGGGATTTTTTGTTGTGAGTCGAGACGATCCAACATGACCACGTCCCTCCTCGTCCCCACGACCGACGATCCGATCCGCGACCGGATTGAACGGTTGCGCCGCGAGATTGAGCACCACAACCGCCTCTACTACGTGGAGGCGGCCCCGGTCATCTCGGACGCCGAGTACGATCGCCTGGTCAAAGATCTTGAGGCATTGGAGGCCGAGCGTCCCGACCTTGTGACGCCCGACAGTCCCACTCAGCGGGTTGGTGGCGCGCCGTTGGGCGAGTTCATCACGGTCAAGCATACGGTCCCGATGCTCTCGATCGACAACGCGTACTCCGAAGCCGAATTGCGTGAGTGGGCGACGCGGGTTCGCAAGGGGTTGACCTCGACTGAACCGATCCATTACGTCGTGGAACTCAAGATCGATGGGGTGGCGATCGGTTTGCGCTACGAGAACGGACGTCTGGTCCGCGCCGTGACCCGCGGCGACGGCGAACGCGGCGACGACATCACCGCCAACGCCCGGACGATTCACGACATTCCGTTGGTACTCGATGAGCGGCGGACGCCTGCTCCCGAAGTGTTAGAGGTGCGAGGCGAAGTCTTCATGACCGAAAGCGAACTCGCCCGACTCAACCAGCTGCGTCGGGAGGCGGGCGAACCGCCCTACGCGAACTCCCGCAACCTCACCACCGGCACACTCAAACAATTGGACCCAAGACAGGTCGCCAAGCGGCGTTTGCGGTTCACCACCCACGGCCTGGGCGAGACCCGTGGGTTGGAGTTGCGCTCCTACTGGGCGATTCTGGAGCGGTTGCGGGACTGGGGATTGCCGATTGGTCCCCACCACGCCCGCTACGACGACATCGAGGCGGTTTGGCGTCATATCCAAACCTGGAAGATTCAGCGCGCCTCGCTGGACTTCCGCACCGATGGCGTGGTGGTCAAGGTGGATGATCTGGGCCAGCGCGAGCGTCTGGGGACGCGGAGCAAGTCGCCCCGCTGGGCGTTGGCATTCAAATACGACGCCGAGCAGGCGATCACCAAAGTGCGGGGCGTGACCATCCAGGTGGGCAAGACTGGCAAGCTGACCCCGGTGGCCGAACTCGAGCCGGTACTCTTGGCGGGCACGATTGTTAAACGCGCCAGTCTGCACAACCCCGAAGAGATCGCCCGCAAAGATGTGCGGATTGGCGACACGGTGGTGGTCGAGAAGGCCGGCGAGATCATCCCCCAGGTCGTGCGGGTCCGCACTGAGGACCGCGACGGCACGGAACAGCCCTTTGTGTTTCCCACCCGTTGCCCCTGCGACCGCGCCGACGTCGTGAAGCTGCCTGGCGAGGTCGATGTCCGCTGTCCGATCCCCGCGCTCCAGTGTCATCGTCAATTCAAGGAATGGCTCGCCTGGTTTGCCCACCGCGACGCGATGGATATTGACGGTCTGGGCGAAAAGCTGATCGATCAATTGGTCGAGCGTGGTCTGGTCAAAACCCCCGCTGACCTCTACCGCTTAGACGTTCCAACCCTGGCCGCCTTGGACCGGATGGGCAAGAAGTCCGCTGAAAATCTCGTCAAGGCGATCGCCGCCAGCAAGAGCCGTTCGCTGGACCGCTTGCTCGTCGGGTTAACAATTCGTCATGTGGGAGTTGGTTCCGCCGAGACCCTGGCGCGCAAATTCGGCACGTTGGAGGCGCTGCGAGCTGCGACCATCGACGAACTCAAGGCCGTGCCCGACATTGGCGAGATTGTGGCCGAGAGCGTGTCTCAATATTTGCGCGACCCCGCCAACATCGCCATGATCGACGACCTGTTGAGTGTCGGGGTGTCGCCTACCGCTCCCCCAGTGATCGTCGCCCGCGCTGGTCTTCCTCTGGCGGGCAAGACCGTGGTGTTGACCGGGACCCTGCCGACGCTCAAGCGTTCGGCGGCCGAGGACCTGATCAAGTCGCTAGGCGGCAAGGTTTCGGGATCGGTGTCCAAGACCACCTCGTTGGTCGTCGCCGGGGCTGACGCCGGTTCTAAGCTGGTCAACGCTCTGAAGCTGGGCGTGACAGTGATCGACGAGGCCACCCTACTCGCTCTGGCCAACCCGACCCAACCCCCCGTCGAACCCATCGTTGGTGAACCCCACCTCAAACCCGCAACCCCGCTTGAGCGGGAGGAATCCCCCCGACAACCGGACGCCTTAGTTCCACCGGTGTCGGAGAACCAGACTTGCACTCCCGAGCCCGCGCGTTCTGGAGATGCGAGCGTCGCTCCTGCCCCGCCCCACACCGCCGAACCCATTGCCGAGCCCGCGCGTTCTGGAGATGCGAGCGTCACTCCTGCCCCCTCCCCCGTTGCGACCGAATCCAAGTCCCTAGAAGGGCAACAGGTTCTCATCTTAGGACACTTCGTCAAGCCTTGGACTCAGCCCAAGCTCGCGGAGTGGATCAAAGCCAGGCGTGGGGTCGTCACTCAATCGCCTGGGAGGGCCACGCTCGCGCTGGTTGGCACCAAGCCCTCCGCGACCAAACTTGCCGAAGTCGATGCCCGGCAAGTGATTCGTCTCGACTTGATCACCATGTTGTCCCGCTATGGAGACCCGGCCGTTGCCGTTCCAACCGCTGCGGCATCCCAGGTAGAGCAGGCCGTCGAGGCCGCTTCTCCAACCTCGCTAGTCCGTCGCGCCAGGTCAGGCAAAGCCTCTCATGTCCCGTCTGGCCAGGATCGTCTGCTGTTTCCCATTGAGGATTGACCCATGACCCTGGTTTCCGGTCTCAACGAGGCGATCGAACGGATCACGCGGGGCGATTGGGACGGAGCGGAGACCCTCCTGAACGCTCTGCGCCGCCAGACCCCGAACGATCCCGACATATGCCATCTTCTCGGGGTCGTCATCCTCCAAAAAGGGGACGCGGCCGGCGCGGTTCCCTGGTTGACGCATGCCCATTCCCATCGTCCCGACCATCCTGCCTATCGTCTCAACCTGGCTGTGGCTCTCGGACGGTTGGGACGCTTTGGCGAAGTCGTCGCGCTAATGGAGGAGGGTCTTCAGGGGCAACCGCAATGCGTCGAGTTTTGGGTGGCGTTGGGCAACGCCCTTCAAGACGCCGGACTGCTTCCCCGCGCCATCGACGCCTTCACCCACGCGCACGCCTTGCGTCCCGACGATCCGTTGATTGCCTACAACCTGGGCAACGCCTGGCTGCGCCGAGGGCGGCACGATCGGGCTGAGGCATGCTACCGCGCCTCGCTCGACCTCAACCCCGACCAACCGCTGGCCTGGTGCAACCTCGGCACCGCGCTTCAAGAGCAAGGCCAATTCGAGGCGGCCCTGGCCGCCTTCACCGAGGCGATCGACCGCGCCCCCGACTACGCCGACGCCCGCTACAACCTGGGCAACGCGCTTCAGGAGCTGGGACGCCACGTCGAGGCCGAAACCGCCTACCGTCGGGCTTTGGAACTCCGTCCCGACTTCCTTGAGGCACGTGTCAACCTCGGCAACGCCCTGATGGCTCAGGCCCGCGAGGCCGAGGCTGAAGCGCTCCACGCCGAAACTCTCCAAACCCGGCCCGACTCAGCCGAAGCCCACAACGGCCTGGCCCTTTCCCGCTTCAACCGAGGCTGGTATGAAGGCGTCGTCGAACATTACCGCGCTGCCCTTCGACTTCGCCCCGACTTCCCGGAAGCCCACAAGAACCTCGCGCTCGCGCTTTTGACCTTGGGGGAATGGGAAGAGGGGTTCGAGCATTACGAATGGCGGTTCCGTTGCCGAGACCTTGGCGACCCCGGCCTGCCTGGTCCCCGCTGGGAAGGTGCAAACGATCCCGATTGCACTCTGCTGGTCTATGCCGAACAGGGGGCGGGCGACGCCATCCAGTTCCTCCGCTACCTTCCTTTGGCGCTGGAGCGCGTAGGCCGGGTAGTTCTGGCCGCGCCCGCCCGGCTCAATCGCTTGTTGCGGGGATTGGCGAGCGACGCGCCGAGTTGGAACCCCGACCGGGTTCAGGTGGTGCCGATCGAACAACCCTTGCCCCGTTTCGATGCTCATGTGCCGCTTCTGAGCCTGCCCCGGGTGTTCCAAACCCGTCCCGACCGTGTGCCCGCTCCGATTCCTTACCTTCGAGCCGAACCGGAACTGATCGCCCGCTGGTCGCCGCGGGTTCGTGGGATTGAGGGCCTTAAGCTCGGGATTGCTTGGAAGGGCGCGCCTGGCTATCCGCTGGATCGTCACCGCTCGTTACCGTTGGCCGCGTTCGGCGAACTCGCCCGCTTGGACGCCGTCCGATTGATTGCGCTGCAACAGGGACCAGGACGCGACCAACTCGCCGACCTCGGCGGTCGCTTCGAGGTGATCGACTTGGGGGCCGAACTCGACCTGGAGGGAGACGCCTTCGTGGAAACTGCCGCCGTGGTGACGCAACTCGACGCGGTTGTCTCGTGCGACTCGGCCCTGGGACATTTGGCCGGAGCGCTGGGCAAGCCAGTCTGGCTGGCGCTGCCCCGAGCACAGGATTGGCGTTGGCTGCTCGATCGCGCCGATACACCGTGGTATCCCCATCATCGTTTGATTCGTCAGCGTGTTCCCGGCGAGTGGCGAAGCGTGTTTCAAGCCATCGCCCGCGAGGTGGCCGACCACTTCGGCCTGGAGAAGTCGGACGTTTCAGCGCGTGACGGTGCCCGAACGTCTCGACGAACTTCCCAACACGTCCCATGAGCGTCCCGTCTGGGCGTCGTCGCCCGCTGACGTTCGGTCAAGGCGGTCTGTTCGTTTTGCAACTCATCTGCAACTTATCTTATCCCGGTTCCCGCACGAAGCGACCAACCCGCACGGAGGCGAATCAATGGCATACGACAAGCGGCAGGCAACCGAGGAATTCACCATATGGAGCCGCAGTTACGACCGCGGCGTGCTGCAACCGTTACTGTTCGCGCCGTCCCGTCGAGCGCTGGGGGCGCGTTTGGCCCAGCGTTTCGGGTCGAAGCCGTTCCGTTTGCTTGACGTAGGCTGTGGAACCGGCCAGTTCGTCGCTGAGGTGCGCGACCGCTTCCCTCACGCCGAGGTGGTGGCGCTCGATCTGGTCCGGGGGATGCTGGAACGTGGTCGGGAGCGTTGGGAACGGATCGGCGATCGGGTCCGACCTGTCCAGGGCGACGGCGAGCGTCTGCCGTTCGTGGACCAGACCTTCGATGTGATCACCTGCGCCAACAGCTTCCACCACTACCCCCATCAGGATCAGGCGATTCGGGAAATGCAGCGGGTGTTGAAGCCGGGGGGCCGTCTCATCTTGCTCGACGGCTACCGCGACGCCCCCTGGGGTTGGTTCATTTACGACGTGTGTGTGACGGCGGTGGAGGGCGCGGTTCTCCATTGCTCACGCAAGCGGATGCGTCACCTTTACCACCAGGCTGGGTTAGAAATGGTCGAGCAGCGAATTCATCGTGGTCCCGCCCCATTTTTGGTCAGCGAGGGCCGCCGTCCGGTTTCGGCGATCCCTGCTCCCCACACCGCCAACGCGGCTCGTGCCACCGCCGAAAGTCAAGCGCGTAACCGGATTTAATCCAACCCATTTCGCTCGACTCTTGAGGCCAAAGTCGGACCAATGGGCGTTCGACATGACGAACGAGGTCGGTTCACTTCAGTCGCTTCGCCGGCTGCGCGGCGGGTCGCGATTCGGTTCGAACCGACCCAATCCGTTTGTCACGACCTATCAAGGAACAAACTGGGCAATCATCCCACCCAATCGGACTCACATCCGAGCCGATCGATTGGGATCAAGAATGATTGTTCGACCTGACCAACACCCCCTGCGTGGTAGTCACTCTGAGCAATCGTCCCAGGAAGTCGTTGGAGTTGGAACGGTTCTGCCGGTTGGGCCAGGTTCCGGTTTAGGCGAGGATTCCCTTGACGACGTGGCCGTGGACGTCGGTTAATCGGAAGTCGCGGCCAGCGTGTCGGTAGGTGAACCGTTCATGGTCGAATCCCAACAGATATAGAATAGTAGCGTGGAGGTCGTGGACATGCACGTTGTCCTCGACCGCCTGGAAACCGAATTCGTCGGTCGCGCCGTGGACATGCCCCCCCTTGACGCCGCCACCGGCCAGCCACATGGTGAAGCCATAGTGGTTATGGTCACGTCCGTTGACCTTGCCGGCGTTGGCACCAGGCGTGGGCAGTTCAACGGTGGGGGTGCGGCCGAATTCGCCCCCCCAGATCACCAAGGTGTCCTCGAAGAGTCCCCGCCGCTTGAGGTCGGCGAGGAACGCACCAATGGCCTGATCGCACTGACGCGCCAGACGACGGTGGTTCACTTCGATGTCGTCGTGGTTGTCCCAGGGTTGTCCGGCGCCGTGCCAAAGTTGGACGAACCGGACCCCGCGTTCCAGCAGGCGGCGGGTGATCAGCAGTTGGCGGGCGTGAACGCCGGGTCCGTATTCCTCGCGGATCCATTCCGGCTCGCGGCTGACGTCGAAGGCGTCCTCGGCTTCGAGTTGCATTCGGAACGCCAATTCGAAGGATTGAATGCGGGCCTCGAGGTCGGCCTCGGCCTGACGCGCATCGCGATGGGCGGCGTTGAGTTGGGCCAACAGGTCAAGCTGCGCTCGTTGGTCTTGAGTCGTGATATGGTTGTGTCGGATGTTTTCGATCAGTTTTTCCAAGTCGGTGTGGTTGGGGTCAAGGTAGGTGCCTTGGTAGATGCCGGGAAGGAACCCGTTTTGCCAGTTCTGCGACTCGGAAATCGGATAGCCCCCCGGACACATCACGATGAAGCCGGGCAAATTTTGGTTCTCAGTGCCCAGGCCGTAGAGAGTCCAGCTGCCTAGGCTAGGGCGGACCTGGCGCGCGTCACCACAATTCATGAGCATCAGTGACGGCTCATGGTTGGGTACGTCGGCGTGCATCGAGCGGATCACGCAGATGTCGTCGATATGCTCGGCAGTGCGGGTGAACAATTCGGAGACTTCGATGCCGCTTTGGCCGCGTTTGGCGAACTTGAAGGGGGACGGCAGCGCCGCGCCGGTTTTGCGTTCAGTCGCCAAGGTCTTGGGTAACTCCTTGCCCGCCAGCCTAGCCAGTTCAGGCTTGGGGTCGAAGGTGTCCACATGCGAGGGGCCACCGTTCATAAACAAGTGAACGACCCGTTTGGCTTTGGGAGCGAAGTGGGGCGACTTGGGCAAAAGGGGATTGACTCCGCGGTTGAGTTGGTCGCCCCGTGCCGCCGGTGTGGAAGCAAGCCCAGTGGCCTCAGCCAGGACGCTTCCCAACGCCAAAGCGCCCATCCCCATCCCGCAACGTTGAAGCAATTGCCGACGGGTTAGGGCAAGGTGTTCCCAACGCGGTCGGTGCCCCCGATGCGGGTCGGGACGCGACAGACCTTGGGCGTCGAACGATTCGGAGGGGTTCATGGCTCGGCGCTCCGGGGGGGGTGAGGGAACGGTCGGGTTGGTTGGGGGTTAGTCGATGAAGTGGAACTCGTTGGACATCATCAGCACCTGCACATATTGAGTCCAAAGGTCGGCAGGAGGCGGCTGAGGCCCTCGGAAGTCGCGGGCGGCATCCCAGAGGCCTAACTTGCCGGGCATGCGACGAATGACCGGAGCCCACTCGAAGGCGTCGAAGGCGTGACCGTCCCGGCAGTCCACCACGAAGTCAAGGGTGTCGCCCTTGAGAACAACCACCACAGGCAGACGGGTGCGGACCTCGCCGTTGTGGACGGTCCATTCGCCCAAGCGTCCCAGACGCGAGGAGACCACTTGACCGCGAACGCCGTCCCCCTGGTTGGAGGAGTGCTTCAGGACGCCGTTGATCAAGAATAGGCCGTCGGTTGGGGCGATCCAGCGGCGGATTGCGGACCGGTCGCGGGTGGGGCCGACGTGGCCGCCTTGGGCGTTGAGCATGAGATAATCCCCGTTGAGGGGATAGTCTGACCCCAGACGCCAGGCCGAGGCGTCAGCGTCGAAGTGAGGCAGTTCCTCGAAGCGGGCTGTGCGGATGGCAGGGGCGTAGGTCGCGTTGTTGAGCGCGCCGAAGCCATAACGCCAAGGGCCGCGGGGATCGTCTCGCTCGGCGGTGGACTCATCGTGCCGAGTGACAAAGGCGACCGCCAGATCGAGCTCGCGGGGGGTGGGTTCGCGTCCCAGGACGCAACGCGACAGGTAGCGAATTCGGTCCTCGACGGGGGCGTTCGGGTCAAGCGTGCCGGCCAGATAACGGGCCTGTTCGATCAGAAACGGGCCGTTCATCAGCGCCAGGGCCTGTTGGGGGACGGTGGTGACGAATCGTCGCGCCGCTGAGATGTTGGGGTCAGGCAAGTCGAAGGTTCGATAGATGCCCTCGAGGTTCTGGCGGTCGATGAAGCCATAGAGGGTGCGGCGGGTCGAGAAGGGTTGCGAGACGATCGATACCGGCTTGCCGCCGATGGTGTCATCCAGACGGCCGGCGACCGCGAGCAGGGCGTCGCGCATCTCCTCGAAGAGCAAGCGACGACGGGGGAACCGCCACAACAAGCGGTTGTCTGGGTCTGCCGCCTCGCACGCCTTGGGGTCGGGATGGACCGGGGCGCGTTGATAAGTCTCGGTGAGCATCATCGCGCGATGAAGCGTTTTGAGCGACCAACCGGACTCGATGAATGAGGCGGCCAGGAAGTCGAGCAGTTCAGGATGGCTGGGGGGCTCAGAACGCATTCCGAAATCGGAGGGAGTGTCCACGAGTCCGGTGCCGAACCGCCAGGCCCAGACTCGATTGACGAAGACGCGCGCGGTCAGGGGGTTAGCGGGATCGACGATGGCGCGGGCCAGTTCGAGGCGTCCTGAGCCGTCGCGGAACGGCGGGGCGTTCGGACCTGCTAGGATGCTGAGGAACCTCCTGGGAACCGGGTCGCCAGGTCGTCCCGGATTGCCGCGAATGAGAATGCGGGCATCGCCCGGATCCGGCTTGTCCACCAACACCATCGCGCGGGCCGGCGCGCCGGGATGTTCGGCTTGAATGACCGCGATGCGTTGTTCGAGACGCCGGACCTCCTCGCGTTCGGCCCGGTTGAAGACCGCGCGGGTCTGGTCGGGGGAGATGTTGAATGGGCCGTCGGGTTGGACCCGCAACACATCCCACGCGGCCCGCGTTGCTTCGTCGGCCTGGTCGGTCTCGGCGCGATTGGCCAGGTTTTGGACCGCCTCGCCCAAACGGTCACGGACTTGTTCCAACGTGGTGATCGCGGCGCGATCCGCGAAGAGGTCGCCCGCCCAGGTGGGAACCTGCTGCGCCAGGGCGTCATCGAGGGTGCGGGGAGCATCGGCGGGATCAGCGCAGCGACGGGCCTTCAGACCATCCACCAGGGCGACTAGACCGGCTAGAGGATGGGTTTCATCTCGAGCGGCCGCATCGAGACAACGCCCGCCCCGGTCGGCGACCTGGCGGAGCAGTTCAGGGGACAGTTGACGGGCGCGGGCGGTGGCATCAAGGCGGTTATGGTTCGGGTTGAAGTCGATGTCCAAGGCCGCCCGAAAATAGAGGCCGGCCCGATCGCGCAAGTCTTTGAGCTTGGCCTGGCGGATCTCTTCAACTCGGTTTGAGACGCGCTGGCGTTGCTCGGCGAATTGACGCTCGTAGTCGGCCCGCTGCGCCAAGTCGCTAGTGTTGGTCGCGTCGAGGATCGGTAAGTCGTCCGGTTCGAACGAGCTGCTCAAGACGCCGTACCAGCCGTAATACTCGGCGGTGGAAATCGGATCGTACTTGTGATCGTGGCAGCGGGCACAAGCGACGGTCAGACCAAGCATCCCACGGCTGATAACGTCGATGCGATCATCGATGATGTCATGTTGATTATTGAGGAAGCGGCGTCCGACCGTCAGGAACCCTAGCGCCGCCAGAGCGCGGTTGTTGCCGGAGTCGGGCTTGACGAGGCGATCGGCAGCGATTTGTTCGACGAAGAAGCGGTCGATGGGCACGTCGCGGTTGAATGCCTCCACGACGTAATCCCGGTAGGTATACGCATATGGATACCGCCGTTCTTCTTGGAAGACGTAGCCTTTGGTGTCGGCGTAGCGGGCCACGTCGAGCCAATAGCGAGCCCATTTCTCGCCGTAGCGGGGGGAGGCCAGCAGACGATCGACCAACTTGGCGAAGGCGTCGGGCGACTCGTCGGCGAGGAAGGCGTCGATTTCCTCGGGTGTGGGCGGCAAGCCGGTCAGGTCGAAGGTAGCGCGGCGGATGAGGGTCCGCTTGTCAGCGCGAGGAGCAGGGACGAGTCCTTGGGAGGCAAGTTGCCGTTCGATCAAAGCGTCGATGGGCGACTGGCCTGGTCGTGTCGGCACCGTGGGCTTGACGATCGGTTGAAAGGCCCAATGGGGTTGGTCGGTCGGGGCGTCGGCAGGCGGCTGAGGCTCAGCAGGCCACGGCGCGCCCTGGCTGATCCAGAGTTTGAAGTCCTCCACAATCGCCTGGTCCAGCGGGGGCTGGTCGGGCGGCATTTTGAGGTCGAGCTCGGGATCGTGGGAAAGCGCCGCCAGAATCAGGCTTTCGCCGGGAGCGCCGGGCACCACGGCAGGGCCGAGATCGCCGCCTTTGAGCATCCGTTCCCGCGAGTCCAGCCGTAGACCATTCCACTCCTTGGTGGGGCCGTGGCACCGGTAACAGTGTTGGGCCAGCACTGGGCGAATTTTGGTCTCGAAAAACGTGATCTGCTCCAACGTGGCGGCAGCCTGAGCCTGAGCTGGGGGTTCGGTCGCGTGGGCCGGGACTGACGCAGAGAACACGCCTGGCATGGTTCCCAGAAGCCACACCACGAGGAGGGACGCTTTTCGCCAAAGCGGCGTTGTCCCAACCTGATCACCGGACCCACGTTGGCGATGAAACGCGGCGCGTCGTTGCCGAAAGGCGGGAGCCGGGGGCATGGGTGAAGTCTCCACAACGGAACGAAGGTGGGCGCGGGGGGAGGGACGGGGGTGGGGCGGGATCGACGTCGAGTCGAGAGTGGGTGAGAAGGAAACCAAACCGCGCTGGCTTCAAGCGCGCAGGCTCCTTGTATCATTTTACCCACTAGGCCGACGATTTCCAACATCGGTTGGAGAATCGCTTAAACCACGGCGAATCCAGGCCACGCGGTCCCACGCGGCACGCCCCGCGTGGGCGTCTGCCTCGGAGCCAGAGGTGAAGTGGAGAAGGTTGTTGGGAAGGGCACGCCTTTGGGTCCGGGTCAACGAGGCGTCAGGATCGCAACCCGGTGCCGCGTTCGAGCATGACCAGCGCGATGGTGTGCGTCACCACCAACACGACCGCGAGGACGCCGAAGGCGAGATAGCGGGAAACGTCCGAAACCCCGAGGATGCCATAGCGCAGGGTGTTGACCAGGTGGAGGATCGGGTTGAACAGCGAGACCGTCCGCCAGAATGGCGGCAACAGGTCGATCGTGTAGAAGACCCCACCCAGGTAGGTCAACGGAGTCAGCACGAAGGTGGGAAAGAACGACACGTCATCGAACTTGCGGGCAAGCATCGCGTTGACAAAGCCGCCCAGCGAAAAGACCAGAGCCGCCAGGATCGTCACGGCGATCGTGGTCAGGGGGGCGTGGACCCCCAGATCGGTGAAGACCAGGGCGATCGCCGTGACGATCGCCGCGCAGATCAAACCCCGCATCATGCCAGCGGCCACATAGCCCCATAAGATGATCCAATGGGGGGTCGGCGAGACCAAAAGCTCTTCGATATGTTTCTGAAACTTGGCGCTGAAGAAGGAAGAGACCACATTGGTGTAGGAATTATTCACGACTGACATCATGATGAGACCGGGCACGATGAAGGCGACGTAGGGGGTGCCGTCCATGTCGCCGATCCGCGAACCGATCAAACTGCCGAAGACGACGAAGTAGAGAGTGGTCGTGATCGCCGAGGGGAGCAGGGTCTGAGGCCAAATGCGAAAGAAGCGCTGAACTTCCTTGGAGAAGATGGTCCAGAACGCAATGAATTGGGCCTGACGATCCATCGGGGCAGCGTCTCGCAATAAGAACAAAGGGGGATGGAAAGGATCAGCAATAAAATCGAAAGAGATGAAGTAATAACCAAGACAAACACAACATTTGGGATGGGACAGGTTTACGCCCGCGAACGCGCCCCATCCTCGCGGGGGGCACGCACCAAACGAAGAAATAGTTCTTCAAGTCGATTTGTTTTGTTTTTCAAGCTGACCACCTCAAAGCCGTGACGAGCTAGCGCCGCCAGGAGACGGGGGAGGGTTTGGCCCTCGACGAGTTCGGCCTCGACGGTATTGGGGTCGATTGCTTTGAGGGCATAGCCGCCCAACTCTCGCGCCTCGGCGACGACGCCGGCGGCGACCGGTTCGGCGAGGTCCAGCAGATAGGTTTGCACCTTGAGCCGCCGCAGCAGCGATTTGACGTCACCGGACTCGA